>Ga0255344_1000678_pt1 | contig 51609 bp, 49 predicted proteins | sample wastewater_treat_5_FD_192414 | JGI IMG/M metagenome (GOLD analysis project Ga0255344, IMG submission 192414) | Wastewater microbial communities from Lulu Island WWTP, Vancouver, Canada - plant18 | ecosystem: Engineered > WWTP > Wastewater > Unclassified | place: Canada: Vancouver, British...
CCATACTTTATTGAGTTCATTATTGATATCTGATGCAGGTATTTCAAGAACATTCAATTGATCAAGTGTAGCATTGTTTACATCTACACCATTGAATCTTAAATGGAACGAATCATCTGATATGAATGATTCCAGTATATCTGGTTCGATATCAACATTCTCCGGATTACTGAAGTAATACGTATCCAGATTAGTATGATTATTCGCATTGAATGAATATGATAACTCTTGAGATGTGATTGTACCATTGTTCATGTTGTATTTCATAGCCTTGGTATAATCATTGAATCGTTTACCATCATTCGATATGTATACCATTTCCTTTGGGAATGTTGTAGAATCATAGAAATCATCAACCAATTCAATTACTTCGAAATTACGCAATGACGTAAGTTTTGTAAGCTGGAGGGTTGTTGGTGAAGTGATTGTTATATTCTTATCGGTTAACTGTCTACCGTTTATCCAGAATTCATATCTATCAAATGATAATGGTGTTGGTATCATTCCAGTCAAATCAATGATTCCACTCTCATCAATCTTTGCTTTGGAATATCTACAAACATGAACATATGTCGAAGTTACTTTATTCACTTCTGGATGTTCCTGTTTTGTTGTAGTAAATCTTGTTGTGATGTCATTGTTAACAACATCTGAGAATGGTAATCTATGATGATTCTTAGAATCATACAGATAGTCGTATGGCGTTAATTCACCAATCTCATCATCAGCATTTACATTATCCGGATAATACTGAAGAGAGATTATTATGAACAATGGGTCATATTCTGTAAACGGAATTGATGATTTGGGTTTCAATACGAACTTTTCCGGAAGCTCATAATACTCAGATTTGTTTTCTGGTATGAGTACCCAATCAGTTACTGTTGGGATTGTTGAACCAGAGTTCGATATTGTCACCTTGATTACACCACCTTCAGAATTGTACTGATTCTTTTGTACACATGTGAATGTATACGTACCAACACAGTTACTCGGGATAATTGATTCAACCAATTCAAGTGATTGCCCATGTGTATCTTGGGATGTTTTGCATTTAATCAGTATATTGGATATTACTCCATTGAATGATGCAATATCATCATTTTGAACACATATCAAATCAATGGTTTCATCAACTGTGAAGTTTCGTATCGGTTGTACTATTTCGAATGATATCGTTTTGGACAATGATGCTGGTGTGATTTTGACATCCTTGAATGGATTCGGAATATACAAATCGAAATTTGTATAATCATATTGCTGAGATTGTGTATTAGCTTTGATATCACGAAATCTGAGTACTGGATTATTGTCATACTCATCACAATATTTCTTTCGATTTATTATGAGATATTGCTTATCAGCATCATCGTATTCATTGAACTTATACCGTTCGATTGTTTCGAAATGTTTACGAATATTGATATCGCGATACAAATCGATTGAATGATTTGCTTCACTTGGAACTGAGAGTACAGCTTTGAATACAACAGAACACTCACCTTCATCATTGAGTTCGATATCATCAAACACATTGGATTGTTCATATGCGAAGTAAACCAGTATGTTCTTTGAGTCTGGAGAAGTATTCTTTGGAGTTATCCTCATGATTGTATTCACTTTTCCAGTTTTGAAATTCCTTGGATTATCGATATTGACATCTGTTTCATATATTACTGATATTTCGAAATCATTTGGATTCAACCAAACATGATTGTCTTTATCATACATATATACTTCAAGCTTATCAGTATACAATAGGTCTCTGACATTATCAACCATTGAGATTGATTTAACAGAACGACCATTCTGAGTGTATATGATTGCAGATTCATATGAATGAACGTTGAACCAAGATGTTGGTTTCTCCAATTCATATATCATGTATTGATACTTTTCTGCTTGATTCTTGAGCTGTGTATTCTTATATTCCAGACGTTCAATCTTTGCGAGTATCTTCTGACGCTTGATCTCATCTGTTGTTCTTACATACTCAGCTCTGTCTCTTGCAATAGAAGATTCGTTTGCACTAATCTGAGCTTCACATTCATACATGTATCGATAGAATGTTGCTTTCTCACGTTCCCAAATATCAGCATCATTTGGTTCAGTACGAAGTATCGGATACTGTTGTTGAATTGATAATGGATTGAAGTTGTGAGATAACATGTTTATTGTTATCACATCATCAACGAAGTTTCCATTTGTGATATACAAGAAGTTGTATTTCTTATGGTCTTCATCTATGAATCTATTTGGATAGATATCAGAGAAGAACCAAGCAACTCGTGTATGAACATAATCACCATTATTCTGAACGAATAACGGATCGCCGGGTAATGAATACATATTATCGTATCTATCATCGGTGTTCTCTTTGATTATGTCAACATTGTAGAATGATTCATAATCTGGATTGGAGAATTCATCTAAGAAGTTTCGAATATTATCATCAACTATCTTACATTGAATATCATCTATCAGATATTTCTCAATATCTCCCGGAACAGTCAACTCCATCCATTTAGCATTGTTCTGATCAACTGTTGCTTCAATGAATCCTTTGTATTCAGAATGATCTATTTGAGTTATTCTCACTGGGAAGATATACTTCTTGTCATCTGTCTGTAAGTATACTTTCTCTCCGACATAATACTTGCCACCGATTCCGTTGATTACATTTGAAGCATCGGCTGGAAGATGTTTAACTTGTACTGGTTTCACATACAGATGACAACCATCGACATCTCCATAGTTTGTCATAACCATATCATTCAATACAGAATTCTCCAAATGAATGATATCAACTGGACCAGGCAGATATGTCTTCGGATTCAGTATGAGCTGTTCCTCATGCTCCAAAGTCATGAACTTATTTCCATATAACAATTCATAATCATGCCGACCGGTTTTGCCAGTAATCAGATTACCATTGTCTGTGGATGTATATTCATACTTACTCTGGAACTCGATGTTTGTTGTATTCACTTCAGGAATCAGTTGTTTAGGATATCCAAGTGCTCCTGCGGGAGATACTTTGACAAATGAGATATTGAATGCAATTGTTTCAGTTGAACCATCGATGAATGTAAGCGTACCATTATCAACAGAATACTCTTCATCATCGAATATAGCATACTTAGCCAATGGAACAATGTTTCGAATTGTATATGTTCCATTTGATGTTCGATTGTATATCGGAATGAAATACATCTTACGTATTCCGGTTTCCGTATTCAAAGGAGACTTGAAATGTTTATCTGTTACATCAACATCGATTGTGATATATCTCGGAAGCTTTGTATATTCTACTTCTTCAAATGTGATATTTGATATAGAATACATATCGAATCTCACATTGTTTATTATACTTACGCAGAGTGTGCGTATAAGAGTTCCCGTTGTATCACGATAAACTTCCATCTGATTTAACAATGTCTGATAGGTGTTCAACGATGCTATCGTTGTATCGATATAACGATACAGTCTGTCAGTCAACGTTATACACAAATAATCCATGGAATAATCATTGTTCTCATTCAATGATACATATCTACCCAAATTGGGTAATATCTCCAGTATCGGATCCAGTAAGAACTCTTCGTATTGATGTGAATTCATTGTCTGATTAATCTTCTTAAGATGTAAATACAGCTTACGAATATTCGGTTCTGCTTGATCAGTAAAACCAAAATTGGTATGCACATAACGAATCTCGGAGATAATCTTATTGATGAGCTCGATGTAATTGATCTTCACACCGGGGAGTTTGATATACTGACACGCTTCAAATTCTGTAATCATATCAGTTATCATATTTCTGATATGCTGTGCATTTTCAGTATTTGTCACATTATCAATCATTTCACGAATTCCTGAAGTAAAGAAATTGAGAGTCTTGATTGAATTCAATTGTGTAATATCTGAATCTAATTGATCCAAGAATGTTTTACAACAATCGATCTGTAACCACGATTGAGCATAATTTGTTTCAAGTATGCTCAGATAATATTGAACATCTGACAAGTATTGCAACAAATACTTTGCAGCAATTAAATCATTGCGAGCATGCATTGTTTCAATTGTATCAGTATCATCGAATCTGAGATAAGTATCGGTATTGAATTGATATCCTTCATAACCGATATTATCATCATCTTCTTTCCATCTGTACAGATAGAATGTATCTCCAACATACGAATTGTATGTATAAGGATATGCAACTTCAGCTATCGGTTGAGCTGATGCATTCAACAACCTCGGATATCCATAGAAGATATTCACATTATCAATCAAACCTTCCAACTGAGATATCGCAGTATGAATTGCCGGAGTTGATGTATACTTGGTAAAGTCGATAAAGTTGACAATACTCTTATCGATTACTTCAATAAGAGGATAATCAACATAACGTTTCTCATACTTCTTTCTTGTCATGATATCATAGAAGAATGATTGAAGTTTATCTTCATTACCATTCAACTGATTCAATGTATAGAACAAGAAGTTGATTGCAAATGGAGATTCAAACTCAGCACTCGTATCATCACCATTTGTTGAGATATTGGATGCTTCATAATTGATTTCCGAAGGGAATACATACAACAAGTCTGGAGATAATTCTTTTCTTCTAAGAATCTTGCTAATCATGTATTCCTTTCTGTATCCATTAGAGAAATACATCTGCGCAAGCTTGGCTAATCTGTTTTCAGCATACCAGTATCTGATATATCCAATATGATCGATTATCTGTTTCTCGAACTTATCAAAGTCTAAACTTTGTTCAAGTGATACTTGATCACATGCTGTTTCTTCAGGTGATTCAGTATCCGTATATAATACGAATATCTTGAATACTTCATCACCATTCAGATTATTCAAGTAGAAAGTATTTCCAATTCCAGCGAAGTGTTCAATGTCTGGGACATTAAACAACCAACAACCTTCGGTTTTGTTGTATTTCAATACGATGAAATTCTGTTCACTGACTGGACGTTTGAAATGTTTGTAATCGTAATCATCATACCAATTGACATTCAAATCACTCAATCCAACAAACTTCTCAGTCTCTTCAGACATATATACTGAACAAACTGTATCAATGAATTTCTTATATCCATCTCCGAAGTAGATACGAGTTGCAGCAAGTAATGTTTGTAGTTTAGCAAACGGAGCATTTGGATTGTTTCTCACATCTGGTTCTTGTGAATATCTCAGATTGTATATCGAGTAGATATTCTTGTATATAGACTCGAAGTATGTAATAGACTCAGACGGAATCAATGATGTAACGATTGCTCCTTCTTTATACATATCAAGAGCATCACTAATAACTCTCATACACGTTTGAGCATATGGAGTTATAATGTTATCAATGATTTCAGGTAATGACATCCATTGAGTAGATGTACCAACTGTACCGATTGCCAATATCGAACTCGATATAGATTCCAACATCGGACGAATGCTCAACAGATTGTTTATTACATAGAACGAATCCATTACTGGTCTATCTAATACAATCGGAGGAGTTTTGATATTCTCTTCATTCGCACGGTTGGTTGATTCTACGTACAAAGTATTTGAATCTCTATCAACTAATCGATTTCCGTTCTCATCATATGCAACACGTTTATCGATTAAATTCTCAAAACATATTGCTGGATATACATCCTTCAACTCGTTCAGATAATCTATCTGTACAAGAACAACAGTCACCTTTGCTTTCTCACTTATCTTCTTTCGAGTATAGGATTGAAGATTGGGTATATCAATTCTATCCTTTTTGAATGAAGCAAAGTTCGGAGGAGAAGGTTGAGCATAGTTCGGATCATATATAACACACAAGAATTTCTTATCCTTGCATTCATCATACACACTTTCATTCAATCCCAATGAATCATATGGAATAGAACTGTTCCTGTTTATAGTACCCATATTCACAGATGTGAATGAGAATACTTTACTTGTATCAAGCTTGTATACGGTGAATGTGACAGATTCAGAATATTTCCAACCTATCTTGAATTTGAATCCATGGTCATTGAATGCAATTTTGCAATCATTTACAATGAAACCGTTCCCACAGCATACAAAAGTGAAGCCTAAATACTTGGTTATTGACGAAGAAACAAACTCGGAATAATCGATGTATTGACCGTTTGCTATTGTATTCATCTTAGGTAATCTGTCCTTGATGAATGAGTCTCTGTCACCCATATGCATTTGATCATATGGGATATCGATTATATAATAATGAGAGAATCCTTCCGCGGTAACCTGTTTGTCTTTAGGAGTTCCATTAAACACGATTGCATGAGTATTAACTAAACTTCTACTCATTGCATTGCTTAATGACATCTTATATGTTTCTATTAAAGAATCATTGATATCATCGAAAGTATAATTTGAAGATTGCATCAGATCAATCAATCTGTCAAAACCTTTCTTATTACCAACAATTCCGAACGGTTGTGATGATAACAAGCTAAGGTCATGTAACTTCAATAATACTTTATTCTGGTTGATATTTTTAGTATCAATGAATTCTTTAGTATCTGTTGTTTTCAGATATTTATGTGATTCATAAAACCAGTTTTTGTAGTTTACCTTCACATTGTAAACCTCCTTTTTAGTAAAATTATCCGTTCGTCAGCATAATTATAAGTGACCCGGGCTTAGCCCGGGTCAATATAATGTAGATATGAGACAACCCCGCTATGTCACTTATTTTAAGGAGTTTCATTTTGACGAAACTATGTCGGAAGAATCAAAGGGGTAATTCAAGGCGAGAAATGCTTTTTGCGCTCATCAGCATCGCGCGGATGTGTGTATCCGGAAATTCTATGTCTCGAAAGGATGTGAAACAAGACAAGGAATCACTTATTACAGCGGGCTGGTCTCATATAACTAAGTGTGAGATATATCAAGAATTATTGTACAATTCTCGAATCTTCTCCTTCAAGTTTATGAGTACCTTATTTGCTCCGCCGATAATCATGATACTCGGAATCATACGTCTGAGAACTGATGTACTTGATACGAATACGGATATCTCTTCATTCGGATTACTTTCAGAGAATGGTTCCATACCTTCAGGAATAACTTCAGATATGATTTGTTTGGATGCGGCGTATACCGCAAGCTTATCTCCAACAGATACATCATCAGCATGTTCGATGTATACTTCAATCAGAACATCCGTATTGATTCCCTTTATAGATGAAGCCTTAATGGGTTCAACTGCGTAATCATATAATGTATCCAGTTTATATGGTGATGAAGATGAATCATATTTGTCAAGTATCTTACGACGTTTCTTATTCTCTTTGAAATGTTCATTCAACAATTCAAACAATGATGGTGATAATGATGTTAATGCTTTATTGGTATACATCTTAACTGCAACAACTGTTCCAGCAGATTTAGCATTCTTCGTACGTTTGAAATCATTTGAATTGTTTCCAAATGCTTGAAGGAATTTATCTACTGATTTATCACCAGTATCACCGAGTCCGAATGTAATCAATGGATCACCGATTTCAACAACATCTCCAACCTTAACAATCTGATCGATTTGATCAGTTGCAGATATCTTGATTTGTTGACACATCGTCAGAGATGTTCCCAAACGTTTACTCATCTTTCTGGTTATAAGACCGGCATCTTCATAAGTTGAGTATGTATCTGTGAATGCAACCTTTGCAATCGGTCCCATACAATAACGAACAACTCCATCTGTTCCTTTATGGAAGAACTTCTCATGATATGCCAAGATATCTCCCTTCTGGAATTTATCATTGACTTGGAATGTTGTCTTGAGTTTGTTGTTTACATAGAATCCAGAACCAGAGTTGAATGAATACTTCGGAGCTATATTGACTGCTTTCTTTTTCTTATCCTTGTATTCGATAATCATATACTGGTCATTCATATCGATCACCTTACCATCATCATCTGCAACTACGGAGAATTCATCTGTAAGATATGATGGAACGATTTCATCAACTCCATTGGATATGAGTACTGGAGCAGTATCTTCTGTTGCTATCATATGTCCAGACTGAGAACCTGCAATTGCAGTACGGATAGCATCATCACGAGTGATTGTTCCCGGTGTAAGAAGTTCAGTAAATGATGCAAGCTGTAAGTCATTCTTCTTATCATCAGGAGAATAGATCTTTGTATAACCACGAACAGATTCAACGTTCGGATCAATAACAAGTTGACGTTGAACGCCAACGTTTGCATTGTTCGGTGATGACATCGCAATCTTTGATATCATAGTTGAATTGTATGAACGTTTAGCTTCAGTGTATGCACGCGCAACATTCAATCCAGCATATCCCTTCTTGGTTATTGATTCTTTTGCATGTAATTCGATAACCGGATTAAGTGCAGACATCGTTGCAACATTCTCAACTTTCTGAAGTTGTGATATCAATGCATTAGGTGTGAATGCTAATAGATTACCACGTGCTTTACTACCGGAATTGTTTGTATACTTAGCAACTTCCGTAGCCAGTAAGTAATGAAGTATACCGGGAATGATTTCAGTTGATCTGATTCTGTACAATGAAGCATTCGATTCATCAACATGTTCATTATCACCCAACATATCCGAAGCATATATCAACATTCCAACCAGATCATTTGGTATTCCATAATGATCGCATACTTCTGCAGTTATAGGATCAACGAAGAATCTATAACGAGAGATGAATGTTGTCAATTGAGAGAATGCTGAGAAGAATAATGAATTGAATATGTCAACATATATTGATTGCTGGCCGAGTATCGGAACATCGAATTCCGCATATGTATGAGCTTTTGTATTCAGTTTGTATAATCCATTGAATAACAACTGTGCTGACAGTGAATTCTTGATTGCGAGAATCTTATCTTTGAATACGAATTTAAGATAAGAATGATCATCGAATGATTTGTCAACAAACTTGAATTCCATTTGGGATTTATTCAATACTGAAGTGATTCCTTCCCATGCACAGCAAGCAACACCCAATGGATACTTTCTACCAATCACGATTTCAGTATACATATGAATCTTGGTTGGTTTCAGTTTCTTGTACTCAGCCATTACACTTTCAGGAAGAGCATTCAGAATTGTATCTGTCAATGTTATTCCAGAACGTGTCAAACCAGTATCAGTGTTTATAACGATTGGAACTTTATTGAACATACCACAACAGAATTCATTCGGTTGTACGGAGATATCTCCATAACGTTTCAAACATTCTATTCTGGAGAAGTATGCTTCGAAATGAGTTTCTCTTATAATAATAGATCTCCACTTCTTTGCATATTCATCAAACTCGATTGTTGATACATATGAACGGTTTGTATTTACGAATGAACCAGCTCGAGTATATTTAGGATTACCGGATTCATCCAATTGTTTATTCATTACCTTTGCCAACATTCCGATGTCTACCAGTGAATGAGTATCATATCTGGTAACAGAAATCTTGTTGTAGTTCGATGTAAGCATAACCTTATTGGATGAAGTCTTCAATATTGGAATCGGGAAATCCTGTTTACCGATATTATTCCATGCACCATTGATGAAGAATCTTCCATTCCTTACAATAGGAATATGGACATTGATTGTGCTGGTTAATCCAGACTCTTTTGATTTAAGAGAAACTTTCCAGTTATTAACCAACGACAATACAGTCGATATATCGGTAACTTCGATATTCTTAACTTCGAAACCATTCGGAATCTTTTCCAACTGTTTGAATACTGCAACGATATCCTTATCAAGCATCTCATTTTCATATGCTTTTGATACATCTGCAAATCCAGTTCCTCTCATTGCACCAGGATTCGTTGTTGTTATATTCCTTGGACGAGATGGTGCAGGTAATGGAACATCTGTGACATTGGAGAGTTTCTCGATGTCATTCTTATTTAATTTGACATTCAACATATTTGCACGTATTGCAAACTCACGAGATGAAGATACGATATTCTTTGTTTGTGATTTATCTGTGCTCTGTAATTGTCCAGCCAACTGTTTAGAAGCATCATCGATATACTTCTTCTCGATATCCGTTGAACCATCGGGCGTTAAATCCTTGGCAATTTGTTTGTAATTATTTACATCAGCATTCTTGCTCTGATTAATCTTAGCCAACAATTGAGCATTGATATTCATTGTTTTAGCATAGTATAAAGAATCTCGTTGTTGTGCATCATTTAATTCTTTTACACCATACTTAGCCTTCAATGAAGTAATCAACTTCTCCAAGTCTCTGGCAACAGTCTTGCTACTGTTCTGAACATTTGATATTGTATCATCGGTGATACGTTCCATCTCGTCTTCAATTAATGCTTCATAATTTGTATTATCATCAGCATTGATGTTTCCTTCAGATGCAATCATTGTACCAATCTCTTCCATCATTGAAAGAATTGATTCCTTGTCACCAGTGACGTCATTGCTCAAATCAATCTTATAATCTGAATTAGTTTTCAATGAACGGAATACAATTATAAGATTCATTCTTCTTATCTTGGATTCAGACAGATATGCAGAAAAAAGAATACCATTAATGATATCATTATTAATCTCATCAATGATGATATTCTTGTACAGCGGATATCTTTCGATATCAACAACAAGAATATTCGGGATATCTGAATTCGAAGATTCAAATGGTTTGAATACATTATAAAGAATATCAGGAAGATTCTGACAGAGTTTCTCCTTAGGAAGTTTACTCTGTTTGAGCTTTCTGTTTATGATGTCAATGTATCCAGAGATCGGTATATAATAAGAACCATTTATGTTATTCAAGTCTTCTTTCTTTTCATACTTAACCAAAATGGGTTTTGGTATAAGCTTGGTATCAGACTGCATATACTCAACTCTCCGAGAGAATTCTTTTGCATCGATTTCATAATTGATTCCCAATTGAACCGATGGAACTTTGAATGGAAGAACTATCTTCTTATAATACACTCTTCCGGGAGAAGTCATATTCTCGATGAGTCGAATATCATATTCAAATGAATCCGTTAACAAGAACACACGACCATCATTCGGCATACTTGTTATTGGATTCTTAGTATAACTTTTCAAACGTGTTATATCCATAACAAAACCTCCAAACCTTTGTAATAATATAATAGTATATGATGGAAATTACAAACCCGTGTTCAGGGGGAGCCGGGTAAAATACAATATAAAGGAGGGAATAAAATTGTCTTTTGGAGAAATACACTCACCATTCATATGCGTTGACGACATAACAATCATTCCAGAGGATATGAACTTTGTCATTTATAATCCAAACTTGAATGACATGGATAAACGGGAATGTGTTCGCAGAGTGATGCAAGATAGGTTCAATGTCACATTGACAGAAGAACAGTTGGATGAAATATGTTCATACGACAAGTATCATCTCAATGAATGTTTAGAAAAAATAAAATCTTATATAGTTTAATGAAGACGGGGGCGTTAGCCCCCGTTATATCATTCATTAACTGCTTCAATTGAATCCTGTTTGTCCAGTGTCCAGAGTATTCCGAGAGCATTCCATATGCAAGATATCATATGGGGTTCATCTTGTTCTCCATTGATATACTGCTTGAGATGTCTTCTCATTGAATCCAAGAAGCATCCGCCTTTCTCTGCTTCCATAATCGGAATTCCGTGCTTCCAATTATTCACGCCGTACAGCTGTGCACCAGTCTCATAGTGCTTAGCAAGCTTCTCCAGCATTAAATTGAACTCTTCGATGAAATCATCAAATGTTAAATCGTGCATAAGTTCAATTCCCTCATAATTGGCGGTTGCCGATGAACTGGAATCAACAACGAGATTGATTATTAAATCAATTATGGATTCTCTTGTAGGAGTGAGATATGCGCACATCAGTAATGATGATTTGCATGCGTATAAGTATCCAGGATGCATATCATATCCTTCTTCAATCATAGGAAGATCTACCGGCTGATACGCACGACATATTGCACGGTTTATAACATCCCATATCTGGTCAGGGATTAAGTCATATCTACCCTTGCCATCCTTGGTGTTACGTCTTGCGCCGAGAGCGAATGCGTCTGGCTCTCCGTCAACCTTTACACCGTTGACCATGATCGGTTCTTCAGTCACTGATTGACTCTTGGGCTTCTTCGTCTTGGAAGCCGTTGACGTTGTTGATGTTGTTGTTTTCTTCTTGGTTGTTGCCATTTTGCTTTACCTCTTTCAGTTTATTTAATTCTCTATACAGAGAAATTATGTGCTCTTTCATTGAAACGATTACAGTTTGATTGATAAACTGTGTAATGTCATATGCCAGTACAGCGAGATATTTGTCATCGTTGGTCTGGATATCTTTGATAGAATTGTAATCCAACTGACCACCTGTCTGTTTGAAGAATACTTCCAGTGAACCTATCATATTCTTCTTATCTTCAGGAGTCAACTGATCACTGTAGAATGCAGCTACCTCATTGACAATTCTATCTCTGGTTTCAAGAATCTCACATATATTCTTTGGGCTATTATCACCAGCATCACCAAGAGTATATGATATTCTCGAAATCATTGAAGTGGTGTTGATGTTCTTACATGAGTTGAGAAGATTATACTTATCATCTTCTGAAGGTTCATCAAATGGATCAATCTGCACGGTGTATGAAGGATCAACTGTATCAACGTTGTCTCCATCTGTTTGCAACTCATTGTATGCATCGATTAACTCGTTGAATTTCTTCGAAGCATCTTCGTATGAACCCAAAGGAATCATATATTCATTCAATGGTTCATCAGACTCAGCTTCATAGAATACTTTCCTCTCAGCATTAGCAATGTAGATAACATCATTTTCATCATGATATGAAATACTCGGTGCTCCCATATATGATGTTATGCCGAATCTTGCCTCATTTAAATCCACACTATTAAAATCAAGAATCATGTTTATTACCTTCCTTTTCATTTATTTCGATAGCTCTCATCATTTCGTGAAGAGTAGGCTTTTCTGATTTAATTGTCTCCTGTTGTTTCAGTCTCCGTCTGCTCTCCAGCAGAGTCAGCACTTCCTGTTTCCGTCTCTGTATTGCTTCCTGTATCGGATTCATCTTCATCCTCCTTTGTTTTAAACAAATTAGAATATGCTTTCTCCATCTTCTGAAGATTCTCATCCAGACCACTTTCCTGAAGCTGTTTCAAAACTTCTAATGTTCTTGATTCATTGGAGAAAGCCAAATTCTTTTCCTTTTCTTTCATCCTTTTGTTTCTCATTGATGTTCTCCTTTCGAGACAGTTATAAACCATCCATTCTTTTTGTTTCCTTCGAGCAAACAATTGTAACCTTCGTCAATTAATCGTTTGATCAAAGATTCATATCCCTTGTCGGTGTTAACACAGAGACTGACTTTTCCGTCGGTATATTTCAAACGATTCGTCAGGTTCCCATATGCTTTTTCGCATTTTGCTTTGTTCTTCTTATCCTTTAATTTTTCAAACAACATAATTATCACCTCAAGACAAAAATGTTAATATGAAGATGTTATCATATCTTCAAATATAAAGGAGGCATGTCTTATGTTAGACAATTTCTCAATTCTAACAATTTCCCCATTCGTTGGTGTACTCAACGAAGCAACCAAATCCATAGCAAAGTGTTTCAAAAAAGATATAAACAGATATATTCCAATATTCTCATTGGTGTATGGAGTCATATTGGGTATAGTCGGTTATTATATCCCGGGTTTAGACTTCGGCGACAACCTGGTTGAAGCAATCTTTGCCGGTCTTGTTGGTGGTGGCGCTGCTACTGGCGTACACCAAACTTTCCATCAGATATCATCAAAAACAGACGATGCAAATTCTGAAACATCCGACATTAATAATTATGATGATTCACCTTCAACAGTTGTTCCTGAAGAAGATGAAGTCATCACATTAGAAGATGCAGATATTCCAGAAGATGCATTATCTGTTAATAATGATGAAGACGATGAACAAGATAACAATGCATCTGATACAACATCAGATGATACAGGGGATATTCAGGATGATGGCTCGTGTACCGAGTCAGATGAAACCCTCTGAAAAACTTAATAACTTTATGACCCGCCCCAGTACGGGGCGGGTCATGTAAAGCTATTTTCATTTCTTAACTACTCCATCTTTTACTAAGGTGAAGTCTCGAGCAAGTATTCCCTTGTACGTGAATGCTTTCTCTACATCTTCAACATAGTTCGGATTTTTATAATTAGATAATGATTGTCTTTGTTGTCTTGTCACTTTGATTGGTTGGTTAAGCTGATTATAGACTGCGACAACTTCATGATCTATAACCACCTTTGAAATCTTGTCTCCCTTTTTCATCGTTTAACCCTCAGGGAGATTCAACTTGGAAATGATATTACGTATGTCTTCAGGACATATGATTGCTTCCAAGTCAAGTACGGGTATGCCATATGCTTTTGCAAGCTGATATTCAGCGTTGCATCCTCTTGCAACTTTCCATCCAGGATAGAAAGCTACAATGTCAGATTTCGACATTAATTCTTTAATGCCGGAGCCGAAGAAGTATAATTCCGGATGCGTGTACTGACGAACTTCATCCTCTGGGATAGCTGAGCCCAAAGTCTGATGCATGACTTTAATGTCATATCCGTCAAACAACTCCTTCAGCTGTGTATCGCTTTCAAGGAAAGCTTCCATGATTTTATCATCTGATAAGCCTTTCATCGGTAACGATACAAAGATTTTTATTGTTCTCATGTCGTCCCCCTTTAAACACATATTGAGTGTTGTATGTAGGCATTCACTCATCGCCTTTATATTCAATTTTAATTCCTTCTATATACAGAACTCATTCCCATTAGGAGAAATGGTTATATGTGCCATCTCCCCAGAATGATGTGTAATGTGGGAAATCGTTCATGTGTTCGAAATAATATTCCACAGCATCTATGCAAGACTGTGTAACATTTTTTCGATAATACCCAACAGCATATGCAGGATTGTACTGATGGCGTGCCGTCAGAACATTGTAAATTGTTGACGGTAAACCATCTGACCAACCACCATCATGAACGCGGTTCATGACAGTTGCCACCACGCATGCTTTATCATACAGAGGTACCCAATCTGAACCATACTCGGCTCCGACTGTGTTGCAAAGATAGATTCTCTCAGTATCTGTGATATAGTTGAGAGAAGTGTAGCCCGAATTGTTTGCAACTGGCTGTGGCTCTTCATACTGAGTCACTATCTCGATATCAGGATTGCACTCTGTACAAATCCTTGCTTCGAGTCCTTCTGTTGATGTAATCGGAACACACTCGCTATTGAACCAATGACACGTTGATCTATGAACATAGTGCGTGGATGGTTTGTAAACGATGTATTCCCCAGTGTTATCTTCCTCTTCAACAATCGGTTCAGTTGTAACCGTTGTTGTTTCTTCCACGTTAGAAGTTGTAGTAGTTGTCGTTGCAATAGCTTCAGTTGTTGTTTCAGCAACCTCTTCTACTGTTGATACTACGCCTTCCGTTTCCTGAGCAGCTGTCTCAGTTGTAGAAACCGTTGTTGACGGTGAGATTGTTCCCGTCGATGAAAGAGTTGTTTCCACTGGTTTGGTTGTGGATGTGGTATGCTGTGTGGTTCGAGCCACCGTTGTTGTTACGATGTACTTCAAAGGTTTGATAACCCCTGTTGTGTCGTGGTTGGGCAGCTCTTCAAGAACGGATATTTCAACATCGTTCTTTACCGGTTCCTCCGATTTACTGAAAGCAGATGCAGTGAGACCGATAACTGATACAATGCCAATGGTAGCAGTCATGACAATGCTTGCCATTTTTATCGTGTTCCTGTTTTTGTTGTTGTAAATTTTCATAGTTTACTCCTTTTTGTTTTCTCGTTGAATTTGCTTATGTTTCCATAACCTGAGCGAATTTTATAAGAGATTTCAAGTCATGGAATGTCGACAAAATTCTTCTTAAATCCATAAGAAGATTATCTAGATAAATTTACACGCGTGCATTTTATTAACCGATGATTCGGTTAATACTTATTTGTCTGAGTTCAAAAACAAATATTGAGATACATTTATCTTGAACTCAGATAAATAATATGTATATACAAAATGAAAAAAATATATAGTCACAGCATTTTAACTGATACTATTCATTTGAATAGCGTACAGAAAATATACCAATACAGGGGAGACGATAATGATGCAGAAGTATGAAATGATCATAGGAATACTCGGACTGCTGCTTGGCTCTGGTGGCATCGCAGCATTTATTTCCGCCATACACCAGAAGAAAAAGATAAATGCTGAATCATACAGCATCTATGACCAATCAAGCATTGATAAATTCAAAGCCATTAATGAACAGCTCGAAGACATCGCTGATAGAGCCGTTGCACAATCGCAACGTGAAGCAGAAAGGAACGAAGCGTTGAATAATAAGATTAATGATCTTATTGAGAAAAACAACGATCTGAATGACCAAGTAGCTAATCTTAATAGGCAACTAAGTAGCATCATTAACTGGATAAACAATGAAGATATGTCATATAAGCAATGGATAAAACAAGAATTGGCGAAGTATGTCCCAGAAGACAAACTTCCCCCATTGCCTACACCTCCTACATTTTCTGGAATAGAAATCAAACAATAAGAAGAAAAATACCCCGGGCTAAGCCCGGGGTTTATAACTTCTTTATTCTGTTATACAACCAGCAGTGATAGCGATCCATTCTTTATTTTCGATATGAATCTTATCATTTACATAGTCATATATCTGAGACATATGGAATGGAGCATACATATGAACAAGCTCCGGTTCAAGGAACTGAACATCACATTCGTCTCCATCAAAGTCTGCATTCATTCCTGCAAGGATTTCTGTTGTGATAGATATTGTGTAATCATTCATCTTATAGTTTCTGATCTTATAGATACCGATTGAACCCATGTTGATCGTTGGTTCACGAAGCAACATAACCCACTTGGGTCCTTCGCGATGAATTATCTCATCAACGATATCTATGATTTCAGGACTATAACGCTGGTCACGTGCAAACAGATAAGCCTGCTCAAATGGAATGTGTTTTCTAACACACAGCTTCTGAGCAATCTTGAACTGATACACAAATACCAACATATCGTATGGAAGGTCGACTTCATCCAAACGCATGTTACATTCAAGAGTGATTACACCACGTGCAGAGAAGTCGAATGAACCACCGACAATCTCGGAACGTACACAACCAGTCTTCTTCGAAAGTTCAGTTGATATCAAGTGTTCTGAGCCTTCGATGTAATGTTTCTGTATCTCATTCAAAGCATCAATTACTTCTCTTTCGAGAATCATTGAATCAAGCTTAGCTGCTGATGATAACATCATTGAGAAGGGTTTGTTTATTCTTGGATAGAATAATGTTTCTGATGTTTTGGTTGCTGGACGATAAGCTGTTGAATAGATTGGTATCTTCGAGGTAAAGATACCAGAACGACTTTCCTTGAGAGTCTTCTTATCTTCTACCATGCTATTCGGTAAGCACTCATCAACAATCGCATCCCAGTTATTATATAAACCATCTAATCCAAGACCTTTGAGGTGATGTCTGGATTTAGGTACTTTTTCGAGTATTGTATCGAGATCATCCGCAGAGGGTCTTCCTCTTTTCTTCTTTCTCTTTTCGGATAATCCATCATCCTTGTCACTATAATGGATTGACTCAATCGATTTGTAATTACCCATAATCAGATTGAGAAGGTTTGTTCCAAAGTAGTGTTTTACTACTGACCAATATCTCGGAGTAATCACAACGTGTTTACCAAGATCTATCCAACCAGTATATCCGAAGTTGAGTGAATGTAATAATACCTCACCTTTGCATATCGGACAAATCTGACCAACCATATCGGCACCTGTTAACATGCCACAATCACATCTGTACTCATTTGCTGTGAAGAGTGGATTGTTTATCAATCTATCTATATCTACAGGGCCGAAGTCGTCTTCATTCTTAATGACAAAGCCATTGTTCTCAGCCATGTCAGTTAAGTATTCCACGAACAAGTTTGCCTTTTCGAGTTTCATTGTTTGCACCCCCAGTTTATAATGAATCATTGATCCAATCGAAAAGTTTACATATCATATCAAGTATATCCAGTGTCATTTTGGTTGATTCGTATACGAGAGGTTTGTTTAACATCGAAGGATCATTATGATTCACGATGGTATACGAGGATAACACACAATTGAGAATACTCTGAATGAATGTTTGTACATTTGCTTCTGTAAGTAAGTAATCCTTAAGATTATTTATAGAAGCAAATCTATGAATTGTATCAAGGTCTTTCTTTGTGAGAGACTTGTTTGAAGAAGTAACAGTCTTTGCGGTCAGTATATTGATTACAGGATCATTTACTGAACCTTCTTCTGATACTCCTTGAAGTTCCATTATGACCTTTCTCACATACAGCAACAGAATATATCTTTCCTTCTGGGAGATTGTCTTGGTACTGATGGAAGTATGGAACTTGTTGTACAACACAGCATTTATCAGCGTCGATGTCAAGTCATTCATCATAGGAAGATTCATGATATAGAAATCAAGACTTGACAGATTAACTTTCTCTGCAATTCTGGAAAGTATCATTGATAAGTCTCGAGTCATACACATGAACTCACCCGGATTAAATGCTCTGACTGCGTATGTCATTGATGCCGATGATACTGAATCATCGAGCAACTGAGAAGGGTCATCTACAGTCACGAGCGAATATCGAAGCTGTGTCTTACGAACAACTGATGCTGCATTATTAACAACAGACTTTATCAAACCTACGCACGAATATGTTGGACGTTTATTCTCAGCATCCCACTCTGATGCGAATGTGAGTTTAATCAATCCATTACACATCAAATCTTTTCTGAGAATAAGATTTGTCAGTGTTGTATGAGTAACACCATCAATTGCTCTCATATCACACATATTCGCATTTGATTTGAAGAACTGCTTTACCTGGCCATATACATAGTCATACAATACAGCATACATATTTGGATTACGCTTCTTCATTGTTTCGGTATATGCCATAGCAAACTTATCATACATGGTCTTAGGTTCATTACCTGTACTCATGATGAAATGTTCCAAATAGATATGAAGAAGCTTCATCTGGAAAGTCACGATGAATGAGTCGCGTAAGAATGACAAATCAAACAGACCTTTTACATCGTCTCCGACATCATTCTCATCAACCATTCTTTCAATCTTTTCGATTGTTTTCGGAGGAAATAATGTTTCATACAATTCATCATACAATTCATTGATTGTATTAATTGTATACTTCTGGGAATCAGTTATATTCTTTGCAATGAACATTGAAGTTATCAGATCATTATCTGGGTCATACAATGCACAGAAGAATGATACCTGTTCACATATGATATTCTGCATATCTGGTCTACGTGAACGAAGCTGGAATATCTCCATTGCAGGATCTTTTACCCGATCTCCGAATATCGCTTTGAAATTGACTATCATCTGTTTTGAATTATGACGGATGATTATGTCCTGGGGAACTGGTTCCCAGTTTCTAAAGCGCGTCTTCATATAACGTCTCTTATTTGCCCCCAATGGAAAATCGTTATATGGGTATTCTGTAGAATGCGTTATGTCATATGGGTATGGTTCCAATGATGGATCGTATCCATATATCAACGCTTTCTCAATCACTGATTGTTTCGCCATTTATATCCACCTCACATTTTATTTATTTTTCTTCTTTTAAGTTTATATTGTATAATCCCGAACGAAGACAATCAACATATCCCAAAAAGATATTATCTTTTTCTTTTAATTTATCTTCCATTCCTTCGGTGATTATCGGATATAAATATTTGAAATCATCGCATATGGTTAAAGCCAACGGAACATCGGTTGTTGTACAATAACGAATTATATCCAAATCCGTTGTTACAAATGTCCAGTTTACCCTATCCTTTATAACGGGGACGATGTCCCCGTATACATACGATACTTTCATCTCAAAAGAATGCTTGATGTATCCTTCTATATGTTGAGAGTATTTCTTAGAATAGATACACAAGTTGGTCACCCCAGCATCCAATGCTCCACTGAATATCTTATATGGAAATAGATTCGTGGGTGCAACGGAAGTAATGCTTCCGTATATGGCATTTTGCAATTCTTCATCACTGAATTCAATGCCATATTTCTTTAAATAATCTTTAATATCATATTCTTCTCTACCTACATAATCCAACATCAATTGTCTATTCGATAGATTAGATATCGTATCATTGTAATGGTTGTCTCGCATATAAACTGCGATGTTATATCCAATCAATGATACGATATCTTCATATGATATGATTATTCCTTCTTTGCCGATGAATGTCAAATCAACCATACGGCATGATTAGAATGGTGAGTCGCCTGTCATATCTTCTGATGCAGTTTCAGTAGCTACCTGAGGCTCCTTCTCTGATACTGCTCCGAAGTAATCATCAGGAAGCTTTGCAGCAAGTATCTTCTTATATGCAAGCTCGATAGAATCCATAAACAGTTTCCATCCACCTATCTTACCGAATATGGATTCGAATGTACAAGAAGCAGTTCCAGTCTTATCCTCGATAGCAACCTTGATATTTGAAGGTGAACCCATGATAGTTATCTTTCTTCCGCCTCTCTCAGAGAATACGTTGATTGTTGAAGGATCAGCGTCCTTGAGTGTGAGAAGAGCCGATACTTCTGCAGGGCTGAGATATACAGTAGGAAGCTCGTTGGGCTTCTTCTTCTCATATGAGAGCATTCCCGTACGAGGATCCTTTCCTATTACTGATGCAATGTATATCTTGAGCTTAGGTGTGCCTGAAGGAAGCCACAGCTCGATTGACAACATTCCGTCATCTCCATATATCTTCTGGAAACGGCATGTGATATCGGGCTTCTGTGGTCCACCAACCTGTCCGTTATTACCGAATCCTCGGTTGTTGTTCTGATAATTGTTGTTCTGGTAACCATTGTAACCATTGTTCATTGGCATATTCATCATGCTCCTTTTAAATATAATTTTACGAAATCATCTATAGATAACTCCGCTAGATTTTTGTTGTATTCAAAGTATACAATTATGAAGTTTTATTCTTCTTCATCATCATAGATATCACGTATTGCCATGATAGTTTCATATATCTGACCAGCATCTTCTTGATGGAAGTTAAATGTTTCTGTAAGAATGTTATCATTCTTTTCATCATACTTAGCAACCATCTCTTTTGATTCGATGTCATCTTGTGAATTGTTTACGAATATCGAAATCAATTCATACAATGTCTCGGCAGTTGTATTGAGCTCGACGATAGTCGAAGGTATATAAGCATCCATCAAAAGTTTCTTTTCAATGGAAGATATAACCTGCGTGAATTTGTCCGTGAAATATTGATTAACAAACTCAATTGCTTCATCCTTTGTTCCAACATCATCGGGTAACTCATCACCGTGATCTTCCAATAATTCAATTATTGAACGAAGATGATCGGTTATGTTTAAATAATTAACATACCAACCATATGGGTCGATGAATATGTTATCTCCTGCAAGGTTGTTGAATTCATCGTTGCAGTCATAAGCGACTGCAGCTCTGGATTCGATGAATGGATACAAACTGTCCCAATCCATAAAATATCATTCCTTTCATATTAAAAGTATATTAATCTTGACATGGTCTCTGCACCCTGAGTCTCAGGGAATACAAAATCAAACAATCCACCAATCTGTTTGTACGGAGACAGAATCTTGTCAATGGTGAAATCCAGATCAAGAGACTTAGCCAAATAATCCGGCATTACCTTATATTGCTCGGGCAATGAACAATACGGAGTCTTCTTTTCATTTGGATCTGGTACGTGTAGTGTATCGAGTAATTTTCGAACCATTGGGTCATTCTCATTCTCATGCATCTTCTTCCAAGACAGTGGTACAGTCTTAACTCTATCGAGATCTTTGATTAAATCATCCGGATGCATTGCATTCCAAATGACTGCACCAGTGACATATGCTGGAGGAGCCTTTGTATATGATTCAATCGGTTTAACACTTCCTCCTTTTAATAAGGAAGGATCTCTCAAAAGTTCTCGCTGTAACATTCTTCTCTGTTCTTGATATGATTCATATATCTTCTCTGGACGAATCTGATTCGTTGTAAGAATATACTTATCATACAATTCAACCATGATGTCTGATAAGAACTGAGAAGAATCTCTCTTCTTAAAGGATAATCCCGTGAATCCTATCTTATGAGGATTAAGAGGTTTGCCTTCTTGGATAAGTGTAGATTGTGCATACATCTTCTTGGAATACAAAGTCATCGCCAAGAACAAGAACTCATTCTTGAATATGAACTTAGATGCATAATAAGGATCCTTGATACCACAACCTTTAGCTTGATACTTAACAAACTTCGGTATGATATTATCAACGAACAACATCTTTCCAAATGCAGATGCACATAATGCTTTATCTCTCCAATATGGAAGATCATCCACGAATAACTGATCGAAGTAAGAAGCAAAATGAACCATGAGTGAATCTGTATCCGTTACACATACGATGCATCTTTTCATAGAATCACATCGAGCTTCATTGTCATCCATCATGTATGGATATACACATGAATCAAGTACAATGTTAACAATTTCAGACATCTCAGTCTTTATTGCTTCCGGATATCCTTCACCATAACCCATGTTCTGAACATCTTGTTTATTAAAGTTTTCGATATCTATCAGATTACGTTTGATATGCTCCATTACATAATGAACCTTATTCGGAATCTCATACTGTAAGACACCTTTGATGTTGAATGCATAATATAATTTGCAAACATCATCTTGTGGAAGAGTCTTAAGATATTCTAATAAGTATGCATAATCCTGTTGAGATGGATGGAAAACTTTCGCAATCAGATAATCACAACACTGCTTTGGAGATACCCCAGCATTGTGAACTCGATGTATTCTTTCTTCTTCATCAGTCAAAATTATATGTATGAAATCATATAATTGAGATATAGAAATCTGCATTCTTTCCGTAGTATTACCGGAAGCCATCTCGAGACAGCAGATTAAAGTCGTCGTCAAAGCCTTTGCTGAGGCGGTTGTCGCCGGCGGAATGTATTGAGAATAGAATGGTGAGAGTGGGGTTCCTGAACCACCATACTCCGCATTCATGATTTTCTTTACATTCAATTGAGCAGTCTTTTTTATCTTATACTTGATGGAACCTTCATCACAAGCAAACATTTCTTTCTTCTTTACGTCACGTTTAAGCTGTAGCGATTCCAGCATTTTAACCGTTGGCGCTTTGAGTTCTCCATGTTGCTTTACGAAAGTTCCATTTCCAGTGATTATAGGTTCTCTCTGCTCAACCCATTCCATAGTTCTCGTTAATGATGTTTCAATTGTTTCATTTGTAATATCATTATGGAGTACACATGGAGTGTCTATCATGTTATCATAACTGATTTTCTTTACTATCTTTCTTACAACATCCGGATTTAAGTCCGGGTGCATTTGAAGATACAGCTGAGCTAGTTGCTCGTCGTGTCTTTCTATAACTGTCAAAAGTAATCACACACCTTTCTATTTATTTCATATCATATGAGGAGGGTTTGTATGGATGAAGATGAGAATGTTGTTCAAACACCATCAATCAATGGCGTTGAATTAACGGAAGAAATGTCCTTGACGGACATTGGTATCATTGAGTTGACCCCCGAAATGGTTTCAGAATTGTTCTTGGAAACATTCGGAGTTACTCTGTAATGCACGTTAAATGAAACACATCTTTGAAGTTTCATTTTAACAATATAAATGTATAAATAAACTTTATGAAAGAAGGTAATTTAAGTGCTTGATTATATCAAAAAACAATTAAATGTTGATGATGGTAATTCTGTAGTAACTGAATCAGCCGTTGTTAATAACAACGACACCAACGATGAAGGTGTCGATAATTCTGTTCTTCTTGAATTTGCACATCTCTTCCAGGAGCTTGATGAATTATCAGAGACTGGTTCTGGTGCATTGGCAAGAAACAACGGTATCGATATTCCTTTGGAGGATGACCTCGAGGTTTCCAATGTTGAGCTAAATCTCATGACTGGAAATGTTCTTGTTCCTGGAGATGCTTCTGTTCAGGAAAGTGTTGAACCAGAGCCTGAGATGAAGTCTTATGAGGAATTCTACAATGAAGCATATGAGACTCATTCAAGATTCCCTCGTGAAGATGAGAATACATTCCTCAACAGAATGAAGGTTACTGCCGACAAGGCTTATGAAGCTTACATTGAGCAGTGCTATCAGGAAGGTCTGTTTGACTTTGGTAAAGTTAAACTGGATGATCCTTCTGTTGCTTGGAATGTCACACTTGACTGGGGATTGGTATCCGGTACCGCTAGTGGAATGAAGACAGTAGAGCTCAAGTATGCTGCCCAAAGCAGGAAGATAACAAAGAAACAGCGTGACACTGGTGTTATGCTTGCTAACTCTCCATCAATAGTTACCGACCTGATGAAGCTGTACGTTGAAGCTTTCAAGCAGAAGGCTGCAACAATGCCGAATGCTGAGACATTACTTGCCAATGGTTTGGATGCTGTATTGAAGATAGACTTCATCGGTATTCCTGAAGCTCCCAAGGCTACAGACAAATATGCCGTTGTAATATGCGCATCTACAGCAGTTCCAGGTCTTCCTACATGTGATCTGTACTTTGAGTTCTCAATACAGAAGTCTCAGAATCTTACAGGTATGACGACAGATGTTCCGATTGTCAGCAACACAAATGACCAGATGATGGGTGCACGTACTGGATTCTTAGACAGAATTCAGATGGCTCAGGAGTCATATGTTGAAGGCAGAAGAAGAATCCGTCGTTTCGATGATGACGATGCTTATTACCAGGAAGCAATCGACTTCGGTGAAGGTGGCGGAGATGAAGGTGCTGCTGAAGTTAAGGGTGATGAAGCTACGGATGAAGGTGGTGCTGAAGTAACAGATTCAGGTGAGTCTGAAGCAAGAGAAGCCATCGATACAAACGATGTATCAGATAAGATAGTTGAGAAAGTAAAAGAGACTGAAGCTGAAGAGAAAGGTGCAGTTGACGACGTTAACATCGATGATGCTGATTCAGTTCCTTCAGATGATAACGGCGGAGAAGAGAAAGACGCAGTAGAAGATACTGAAGTAAGTGATGCTGCTCCCGAGGATGCTGAAGTTGCTGATTCTGAGGAAGGTGATTCTTCTGATTTCGATACTTCGGTTCCTACAAACAACGAAGACTTCGATAACATGACAATCGAGGATATGTTGAAACTCGGCGAAGATAAGCTCAAGACTATGAGTATCAAACAGCTCAAGGATTTCATTGCTTCTAACGGAATGAATGAAGACGAGTCTGGTAGTGAAGGTGAAGAGCCTGATGTAGATGCCGAAGACTTTGAGTCAGAAGCTTTCTTCATAACAAAGAAGAATGTTAATGCTGCACTGGATGCTGCACTGCGTGCCGCGCTCGGCATACTGAACGAGAATGATATCTCTTCAGATGAGATATTCAAGAAGTTCAAGAAGTTTGCTAAGAAGCTCAACAGGGTTTCTGCAAAGGCTTCTAATATGAGTGAAGTATATTCAGAGGAAGAGCGCAATAAGATCGGTGAGCTCAACGAGAAGCTTATCAAGCTTACAGGAGATATGGGTTCGAAGTCTAAGGACGTTGCTACAATCAAAGCATCTCTCAAGGATTTCCTCGTAACTGCTCAGGCTGTTGGTAAGATCGTAGAATCAAAAAAGTAATATCGAGGTGATAAGCTTATGAATAATGATCTTAAATCCAAATTGGATGCTATTATAAATAATACATCCGGCACATATCCCACGAATGATATCAAGGGATTGGCTGCAAATGGCATGAGTGCTGACACAAAGGGTACAATCGATAAGCATGTACTTCGTGAGAAGATATCTCTGAATGTGTTGAGTGATCTTGTTCATGCTATGATGTCAGATGAGACAAATCCTGATGTTGATAGGATGATAGACGACAGAATCATGAAACATATCCAGAATGATTATCAAGGAACATGTAATTCTTATCTCTGCAAGGCGTGCGCCTCAACAAAGGATCCTATGTGGGATGAAGTTATACAGGAAATCGATAAGAAGGTCGATGAGATAGTAAACGCTGATGAAGAGGGCACTGATACTGACACATATGATATCGATACCAATTCTCTGTTAGAGGGTATCGACAACTATGAAGCCTTGAGACAGCGTCTGAAGGATGAAGTATCTCAGAAGATCATCAACGATGTCAGCAAGGTTATCACAACATCAAAGGATACTCCTTCATTCGACGGCATCGATGATAAGCTCGCTAAGGATGAGAATCCCGAAGAAGATAACTCTGTAAATCCCGAGACTGGATTGACTGAAAGTGTTATAGTGAATCTTAGTGGTTCACTCTACATGGAAGAGTATAATGCTGGTAACGAGATATCCAGAGAAGATGCTTTGGAGATGGCAATTGTTGAGTATTGCATCAACAAGATGGATCGTCTTCTGAAGCAAGAAACAAAAGAAAATATTTATACAAAATACAATATCTAAACAAAAAATGAATCTCCCGGCTTAGCCGGGAGATTCTAAATGCTGTTTGTTTACTTGACAGAATCGGCAATCTTTGCCAATTCTATCTTTTCTTTTATTTCGGCCACACTTTCCGTGCAACGGAACTCGTGTCCGTTGATACACACGGTAGACATATATCCATCCCCGTGTGGATCATCATAATAGTAATCGATACGATCAATGTTGATAACGGTTTCTGAATTTGCCTGTGTGTCAGCAGGGTGATACCCTGCCTTAATTCTCAAGTTTAATTTAATGAATAACATGATTTTCTCCTTTCAAAAAATAACCCCGGCATCAATTGCCGGGGTTTTGGGTGGATGGTTTACTTGCTGAACTTTGCAGCAAGTGACCGAGCTTCTTTGAGCTGGCCCTCCAGGTTTTCTACTTTGCCAGCAAGGCGAGCTTTTTCTGCCTCGATTATGTCCTTGGCTCTCTTAAGCTCGTTTGTTTTATCATTTGCCTCATTGAGTTCTTTGCAAAGGTTGTCGAAATTCCTCTCAGTTGTAAATTCTGCATTGGCTCTGATCTCTTTTGCCAATGGCAGTAACTGCTTGAGGAAAGTTATTGACTCATCTGCTTCTACATCTACGGAAATATTGATTCCTCCGAGATCTGCGATGCCTGTAATCTCTGCCTTCTCGATGTTAAAATTGAATTTCATAACATGTCCTTTCTGCTCTTGCGAGCTATGGCGGTAATGGTCGCCACCCTAATAATTATTGAGATATAGAATTATTTTTATTCTTATCTCATATTAATAATATACATATGAAATATCAGATTATTCCGGTTTACCGGCTTCCAAAGGGAGTGAGCATGCTGAGCTTTATATCACCTGCATATGGTACTATATCACCAGGCTTAATCATATATCCGTCTTCGGGTAATACTTCACCATCAATCAGAATCGGATTCATTGTGAAAATTACCATAGCAACTTCATCTGCATAGACTACATGCTTTGGTTTAATGTAACCATGTTTGGTGATAACGTATCTGCAGTTATATAATGCAGATGCTGATGGTCTGATTGTTGTGTAGACCAATTTGCCAAATAACAACATTGGTTCCATTTTCATATCCATATAACTCATAACTATTTCCTTTCTAAAATAAAATTGTTTATTATGGTTCCCCGGGCTAAGCCCGGGGAATTATATAATTAAAATCAAGCCAACATATCATCGATATTCATTGGCTTGGTTGTTCCAGCATTATCGATAGCCGGAGATATGAGCTTCTCGAGCTCTTCTTTTGCAGCGGTAAAGAATGCAGTACGAAGTTCCGGATTATTATCGATATCATCATAGATATTCTTCCAACGATAACGCTTTTCTGTTTCTGTACCATCTGCATTGATAACTTTCCATCCTGCATTGTTTCCTTTGAGCCTTCCTTTTGCTTTAAGGAACAGAGACAATGAACGATAGTTATCAACACCATTCTCATCCTTATCAATGACAAGGTCAAATCCAAGTCCAGTCTTTGCATTACCAGACTGATTTGTTGAACACTTTATTGGTTCGAACAGTACGGTGTTACCATTGAATCCATCGTGCTCTTTGGTATAACGTGTATCATTTGATGAATAACCTGTGAATGACATGTATGTTGAAGGATCATACTCCATTGCTGTTCCACCAGATACTCTATCAGATACAGAGCCATACTGGAACTGCTTTGAAGGAGATGCAAATGTTGTAGAAACATTACCTGTCTTATGAGCAATACACAGAATGATGATGTTTGCTTCCTTTAACATTGGAACGACATCCATCATGAATCCACGTATAGTCTTTGCAGTTATCGCACCAACCATATTGTTTCTCAGTTCCTTATTTGATTCGAAATCTTTGTTTCCAATCTCATAAGCATCTTCAGATATAACGATATGCTGAAGTGAATCTATGAGCATAATGGTCGGTGGCATCATAAGTATCGGGTGATTCTTATCATCTACTTCTCCAGTATCCTTTAACAGAATATCCTTATGACGAGTCTTAGATTCATATATTTCTGCGATATCTCTTTTCAGAGTATCGAATCCGATTGCTCCGGAACGAAGAGCATATCTCGGATGTTCAGCAGTAAACCAATCATCAGGAAGTCCGGAAATCTGTTTAGCTCTCTGAAGAACGAGTCTACCTTCACCATCATAATGTACGATGTTTCCATCATATTCAGTTCCAATGTTGGACACGATTTGCATTCCGATGGTTGTTTTGAATGATTGAGACTTACCCGAAAGGGAGTTGAACGAACCTGCCTGAAGACCAAGAACTTTTCGTTTCTTTATAACCTTACCAGTTTCATCACGAACCAACACTTCATATCCAAGTGTATAATCGATAATCGGAATTCCTGTTCTATAAGAATAATCGATTAAAGTATTCTTCTTGAATATGTTGGATGATGATCCTGATGCAAGTATATCCATTAAACTTGCATCTTTTAGTTCGTCATTTAATATCTCATCCTTTTTCTTAGCCATCTTACTATTTCCTCCTATTATTCATTTTTGATTTTAGATTCATACTCATGTATTTCTTTCTCTGCATCTATATTATATTTATTCGAGATATAATTTATGAGTGAATCTATTGGCTCTTCAATACCATTGATATTATTTGATGATTCATCATCATTTCGGATTAATGATGTATCTATTAAATCATCATTTTCTTCTTTGGTATTGACGATTTGGAATGATATGTTTTTGTTCTTCTTTGACATATTCATTATCGAATAATAAGATTCCATTTCTGTCTTTGGGGTATTGGATACATCTATGATGAATCTTGTTGGAGTTTCTATTCCTTTGGATATCTCTGTTCTGAGTGTTTCTACATTATCAATGGATTGTTTCTTATATACAATGGCGATTGGATTCGGAAATGTTTGCATTTCAAAGTTATCATTGCATATCGTAAATACTCTGGGTTCGGGTTGTCCGAATTGCCATCTCAACAATGGTCCAGCATAGAAAACATTGTTCCCGAAGTCCGTGAAACCGTGATAGTGACCGAATACACACAATTTGGATATCAGACCCAATTGTTCAACTGAATGAAGAATTTCATAGTGCGCACACTTGCAAGGAGCGAGCGTTTGTGAAGACATTGGACCATGCCCAACAATGATGTCATATTTATCATTGAATAATTCAGTATAATCAATCTCTCCGTAAAGTTGGGGAAGATATAATATCTTATGACCCAATTCGTTTATGTACACATAGTTGTCTTTAGCATAATAAACTCCTTGGTTCAATTGATATAAGAATGGAAGGAATATTTCATATTGATCGAAATCATGTGAATGAGTTCCTTTTATAAAATGAACTGGGACATGTGGATTACGTGGGTCTTTGGATAATCCATTACATACCAGCTTCATCAGAAATGTGGTTGCAAATTTGTATTCTTCGATATTCATTCGGTGGTCAAACAAATCTCCACATACGAAGATGCAATGACACTTCTCTTCATGATTATGTATTATCTCAAATAACATATTCAATGAATCCATGAAGTCCGATTGTTTTAAATTAACACCGAGATGAACATCGGCGATGAATGCATACAATGTAAATCACCTCTTTAATCTGTTGGATCCTCACAGAGTTCATGGTAACGATACCACTCGTCATACCATGTTTGATATTCATCGGAGAATACGTTAACAGATTCTTGTCCAAACATGTTCTCTTTAACAACAACATGCTTAGCATATTCTGGTTGTTTATTTATGATAGAAATAACTGTCTGGGGTTTTCTATCTTCTGTGAATACATCTATCTGATTTGTGTACGGTATCCAATACTTACGACACCCGTGCAGATGACCATGGATATTGAGTTTATTCGTATTCACCAGCGGATAGTGTGAGAAGAGGATATCTCTCCAGATGAATGTATACACAACTTGAGCGAATCCCATATTACGGTAAACTTCATAATCGAATAAATCATTATTACCAAGACAGAGTATCTTTGTTCCCGGTAGTGTAGATATCACGTTAGCCAACTCATCAGAAGCACCGAACTCTCCATCACATAAGTCTCCAAGGAAGATACAACAGTCTTTATCAGTTACAGTATCTCGATAATTGTTTATGATTTCATTGAAATTGTCTCTGGGTTTGCACTTCTTCTTTCCCTTCTCCAAACGCACAAACAGATGCCAATCCGTTGTCACGTATACCTTACCGCCAGCACGTTCAATCTTATTGATTAGCTTTCCGATAGCAGGATTTGTTTCGGGTGTTGCATTATGACATAACTTGTTTCTTTTTGCTTCAGAAACGGAATGAATATTATCAACATTATTCATGATATTAATTTCCTTTCGTAAAAAATAAACATGGGCGTTTAAACGCCCATGTTTTGTATCTGATTTACAGTTTTAACTTCAATACCATTCTTCTTTGCTTTATCTACCTTGGAAGATGTAAACATTGGATTCGGTATAACAACCAACTTTGCATCTTTAGAGAATTTATCTGATACACGATACCCCAATGATTCAAGTTTCGATACAACCTGACCATCTCGTGTACCAGATAAAACTGCCAAAGGTTTATCCAAATCAATGATATTTGTTGTGGCTTTAAATGTTATATGTGGAATGATTTTCATGATATCTTCCCAACAACGTTGAATATCTGTTATGATGATATTCATTGTCGTTGGTCCTATGCCCACAATCTTATCATTGTTCGGATGAATACCAAAAGCATCGAAGAATTGATTTGGTGTTGACTGGGAACATACTTGCTTCAGTACATTCCCGAGTACCAAGTTGTCACGATACTTGGGATTGGAATAAACAATCATTTCCCATTTTCTTCTTTCTACATTCTTACATGGTAATGCAGAAAGCCAACGTATTGGATCAACATCAGTTGAAGCTTCCTCAATAGATTTTCTTACATTATCTGCGGATACTACCCCAAATCCCTCCAAGACAGATAAGCTATTATAATTGATTTCATATAAAGAAGATATAGAATGTATGTGTCCTGTTTCGAACATTGCTTCAATCGTTCTTGTAGATATTCCGAACATCTTCATGTTCTGAACATACTTTACTACATTACCAACATTCGAAGCATAACAATTCGGATTACCACATCCAATTGTATTTGGCCCAATGTTGGTTAACTGAGAACCACAGATCGGACAAACATTCGGAATCTGAATCTTTCCCAGAGTTCCGTCATGTTCGGAAGATACAAGATAAGGTATAATATTATACATGATATTTACCGTATCTCCCAGATTGAGATCGAGTTCTCTTAGTCTTTCCAGATTAGATAGAGATATTCTGTTTACAGTTACATTACCAAACTTGGTATCTTCAACGAGTGCAACCGGAGTTATTCTTCCAGCTATACCCATTGAGAACTCTATTCCTTTGAGTTTTGTTTGTTTCTGGAGATTGAGTATCTTTATTGCTACTTCTTTAGAAATGACTTCAGTCTTCAATGGTTTGCAGTGTGATACAACAACTCCATCACATTCATAATGTAATCCATTGAATTCCAATCGAGCATTATCTTCAAGAAGATTTGCGATATAACTATCCATTGCATCATATGTGAGTTCCGGTATACCGCCATTCATTTGTTTGAAGCTTATCGATAATATCTTCAGAATATCAGCAACATATAACTTCTTATTCTTTATCTTCCTTAATGGAATGAGAGTTATGTCTTTGCAAGCTTCAATGTTTCTAGATGATATAGCTGCTTGTGCAGCATCTCGCGGACGTTTATATTTAGAACTATACAGTTCATCATATGTCTCAACGGGCATGATTCCTTCAAACTTGATTGCATCATAACCCTTGGTCCATTCATTATGAAATGAATGATGCTTAAATAAATCTGTCACATCAACAGATTCATTGTTTGTCATATCTCCACGAGTATAGAATCTGTTTGCATTGATATCATATGCTATTGATATACCATCAAACTTCGGCTGAAGTATGATGCTGTAATCATTGAGAGGAACGGGATTCTTTTTAATGAATTCTTCATATGTTAATAATCCCGGACGCATTGGTTTAGTTACACCGAATGCTTTTGGCAAAGTACCAACGATATCTGATATGGAATCAGTTTGAGAGCTTCTCAGATAAGGTCTCTCAGACTCAGAATGCTCTTTAAGAAACTGCTCGAGAATAGCGTCATACTCAGAATCATCTATCAATGGATGACCTTCGTTATATGCTTTTTGATACTTCTCAATTTCTTCTTTTGTTATAGGCATCTATAATCATCCTTTCTGTTTCTTTCCTTCGTTTTTCAGATTGCTTATAATCATTGATTTTCATCACACCAAGCTGACATGCTTGTTTGTCATCGTGTGCAAATAAATATATTATGTACTTAGAATGACGCTTACCATCAATCGTCATTGGTGATTCTTTCTTAGTCACCTTGCCTATATTCATGACTCTGGTATCTCTTATCATCGTTCTTTCGCACATAACAGCCCCTGTTGATACAGTGACTTTATAAAAGCCCGTATCTTCATCCGAAATCTTATCCAATAATTCATCAACATTATCGGCATATTCGGTTACCTCAAAATCCGGTTCATCATAAAACATTTGTTCAAGCTTCTTTTTAGCAGTATAAATCTTATCTTTATCAGTAGATGAACAAATGTATTCTCCAAGTTGTGTTAATAAAAACATCATTAAACATCTCCCCTTTATTGAATATATTAGAATAACTCGTTAGCGCGTCTGTTCATTTCGGCAAATCCATCACTCCATGGATCCGGATCATCCTTAAACCATATAGGGAAAGGTTTCTTCGTATTCAAAGGAATCTCTCCTTCGGAAATACGTTTGAGAATTACATTCAATGGCAATCCCCTATAATTATCGGCAATTGTCAATGGATGCTTTCCTCCCGTTCTTACATAATCTTGGTTATCAGTATACATAACTGGCATGCGTATACACTCCCTTCAAATTGATTTATACGAAGTTTATCAACTCCTTACATGAAAATGATATAAATATAAAAAATAATATATCCCCGGGCTTAGCCCGGGGATGAGAGTAATATATTAGTATCGGTTATTTGCCCATCTGTCGAAGTTTGGATCCTTGATTTCTGCAGGCATTTGAGCATAATCTTCCTTGGGTTTGCTCCAATTCAGCTTTTGTACGTCACGACCCTGGTCAGTACGATAAGCATCGTAATCCTTCATAAGCTGGAATAAACCATTATCAAGATTAAGACAAGTATTCATATCATGTGAAAGAATCTTATCAAACTTGGTTATCTCTTTGAGAATAGTCTGTGTCCATTTGATGATCTTGTTGTACAAGTTTCTGTCATAACCATACAATGTGTTTGGTTTGCCTTCCATCTTTTCCATAGCATCTGCGATGTCATTGAGATTCTTTCTTGATATCTCAAGATAGTTTGCATACTTCTCGAATATGTTATAGATATTGACTGATTTGGTTTCAACAACTCTTTGCATTTCGTCGTCCTTGTCAGTCTTTTCGAGTTTCACTATATCACTCAAACCTGCACCTCTGGACAATCCAAAGAACAGATTAGCCAACTCATCCTGGTTGGTATCTGTAACAATGACCTTGCTCTTGGTAAACACAGTCTGTCTGAGTTTATCTATACCTTGATCAATGTTTCTGAACTTGAGACCTGCAGGAAGGTTGTTTACTTCTGGAGACACTGTCTCTTTGCCCTTTCCAGTAGTACGGTAGATTGAGTCAGTTAATGCGATTATCATATTCATGAAAGGAGCAAATGACTGATCGATTGCTCTGATTGAACCTGACTCATCCCACAGATACAACCAAACTCCTTCTTTGAATAAGTCCTTTATACCATGCTTCTTCAGCCACTTCATACGTTCTTTAGATTTATAAGATTTCTTTCTGATGAAACCTTTAATCTTGTTTACGAAGTCTCTGATAAAGTTTCCGATAGCATTAATTGCTGCACGGATAAACTTGAATGGATGGAACTTAAACTCACCTGAATGAGCTTTCTCAGCCATAGAAGCAACTGCTTCCTGGATAGTTGAATCAGGTTCGATTGTGATATCTGCAGCGATGTTATAGTACTCTGTGAATATCTCAGTTCTATCCATTGAAGAAAGTGTGAGATTAAGCATAACGGTTTGCTCCAAAGCATACTCCATTGTCTCAATCTCTTCAATCTCTTCAGAGTTATCAGTATCATCGTCATCGAGTTCTGATTCAGCTGCTTTGTATATACCATACCTATCAAGTGCAGTATTCATTGCATCGTCTTCATCCATACCCTGAGCAAGAAGTTCTTCATAATCCTTCTTTACTTCAGGATCAGAAGGAACATACTTCTCGCCGGTTATCTTGGACTTTGCATAATTGAGTTCCTCAACATGCATAGCTTCTTCGGAACCGATATGACCATACAATCTACTCAGCATCGGATTCTCTGTCTTCTGTGCAGATTCGAAATACTGTTTGATTGCTTTCATCTCATCGGCGATGTTTGCGTTGAGAGCATCGATATCCTCGGAGTTGTAATCATTCTGAACATCTGAATCATCTTTTCCGAAATCATCGTCATCGTTATCGTCAGAACCATACTTCTCAAGTCTTTCGTACGTCATGTATCTGCCGTTATCATCATCCGACGACGAATCATCATCGTCGGATTTATCAGAAACTTCATCATCGTTGTCATCATCGTCATCATCTTCGTTATCGAGTTCTGATTCATCAGGTTCATCGTTACCGAAGTCCATGTCGTCTTTCTCATAGTCAGAGTCGTAATCTTCCTCATCTGGTTCATCAGCTTCATAGAAGATTTCGTTATCGAGTTTCAACTCTTCAAGCATCTAAAATCACTTTCCTTTCGTATATCAATTTAAGAGATATTCAACCAGTGTATCGATGTATTCCTCGGTGAAAATATCATAGTCTACATCAGCACCAGCTATCAGTTCGTCTTTGAATTCTTCCTGGAATAAAGCATCATCCTCATTTTCATTAAATCTATCGAGCATTTAAAGCTCTCCTTTCATCTTATTTTTGTCGCTGTTCCTTCGTGGAACGGATCATGCTGTGTGAAGTATTTCTGACATGTTTCCATTGACGAACCATATGGTGGATGGTCCTTATACTCCCACACATAATATTTGATTTCCTTGAGCATCTTATTAGCATCAGATACTTCAAATATTTTGTCCATTATTTTGAGTGCTGCTTCTTCTGGAGACTTGACTTCATATACGCCTTCCATCAGTTTGAAAGCTCCTTCAGGATATATGAATCCACCCTTACCATCATCAACAAGAATGAATGTATGAGTATCATCACCCGGAGTCTTCGCATATAAGTAGAACTTTCTACAAGTATATCCATATGCTTCCAAATATCCAGCTTCCCATTCTACGAAGTCATAGCAGATACCACCATGATTCTTCTCAAACTCTTCGGGAGATTGGAGATGGTATTTCGTATTAAACTCTTGAGGAGAAGCATCACGTACTGAACCATTCTCTGCAAGACCCCATTTGAATCCATACATCTCATCAGCCATGTCTTTGCAAACTCCCATAGGAGAATAATCATATGCAACATCTTTGAGAACCTTTGGTTTCACAAGCCAATGCCATTTGAAGTTGTAAACGTTTCTACGTTTTGATTCTCCCTTGGTTGATGGAACTGCATTCTTACGACTCTTATCAGATACAGAATCGATTCTGATAATTCCGTATTGCTTCATACGAACTGGTTCTTCTATCCATATCTCCTTTGTGAGATTAGCATCGTATACTTTCTTCTCCTTGATGAGCTGTTTGTTAGTTCTGTATTTGTACGCATTGAGAGGTTTCTCAGGTACATACACATACCAATCTTTGAGTTTATCGGCAGTCTTCCAACGACCGATATTCACAAGGATTGCATTGAGACAACCTTCGATTGATGGAGAGAAACATATACGGGGAGTTGAAACATCTTCAAAGTCGGGAAGAGAAGGATCATACTTATCCAAGTATTCCGGAACACGTGGTTTGAATACTTGACCATCAAGATGTCCTTGAGGAGATATGTGGAATACCTTCTTCTTTGACCACGGGTTTACACCATTTCTGATATCACCCCATGCTCCTTCTTGAACAGGGGTTTGACCAAGCTCCTCTTTTAATACTTTATAGAACTCCATTGTTTCATCATGTATATCTACTGATTCTTGTGTGATATCAGCCTTATAGATCACATGGATTGAACAAGTTCCATCAGAGCGACACTCTTCAAGTTCATACGCGAGAGGACCTTTGCTCCATATTTTATCATATAAAGCATCGATGTCTTTTGTTTTTCCATTAAAAGTATGATCATATTTACTCGGTACCAAATAGGTGCTACTAACCTTCATGTCAGGGAATTCTCTCTTAACAGCACTGACAAGTTCATTCGGAATAGTTCCCTTTTTGAATATAATACCGTATGTGAAATAACCACCATTGTCAGAAGTCCATGCTGTACCATATCCTTGGAGATAATCACAATTCACATATCGTTCAACGATATCCCAGAATCGAGCAATTTTCTCATATTGTTCACCATTATCAACACACCAGCGTTTATAAAGTATTGAGACTTTCTTCATTGGGATATTGGTTTTAGATTCTTGAACGGGGTTCTTGTACGGTCCAAGCTTCGGATTATTCGTTGCTTTACCAGATATATGATAGCGAACTGTGCACTTGATCACTTTGGAGACATGAACTTCGTTCTGAGCTGTGTCATCTATAAGATACTCCAAGTCGTCAGCCATCCATTTATAACGACATAGCCTGTCGGCATACTCGTGACCGTCTATCACATGGATATAGCCGGTGTTCTCAATCTCATATGGTTCAAGTTCAGGATAACCTTCGACATATACATGAACATCTTTGAATGGTTTATTCAACTCATCCTCAGAAGCATGCATCCATTCTTCATACTGAAGATTGTATGTTCCTTTTGGAACATGCTTTTGAATATCCATATCATTCCATATGAATATTGATGCAATACCTATATACGGAGATACGAACAAAGGACCGTTAAGTTCAATGCAATTACCATACTTTTTCGGTGAACCAAAGTACAGTTTATCGAATGATTTATCTTTTACAGGAATCTTTTCATATTTATCGGTATGAACAGCTTCCTGCTGAATGGGTCCACGTGCAGCATTCAGATCTACACCATCACCATACTTTGCAAAATCACCCGATGTGAATACATCTTTGGATTCAAGCATGCCAACGTCCTCATCACTCAACATACCATTCTCTTTCATGTATGGTATATCAAGTGCAGGATCCCATGGAACAATTGTAGATTCATCATTCCATTTATCGAATAATTCTTTATTGAATTCTCCAGTGTCTAATCTGCAGATATAAGAATTATCATAATTGACATCTGATACATAGGAGCTTGTCTCAAGGAACTTCTCAACGAATCCTTGTTGTGGATCCATTATCCACTTCTTATCTCCATCTACGAGAATAAGAAACTCATGCCCACCTTCAGAACCTTTCCAGTTTACATGGCAATACCATCTGGCTTTAGGACCACTCTCAGCCAACAAATCCAACCAATCATCGAATCCAGATTTAAGAGATTTTCTTACAGGATTCTTGATGATGGTCTCCCCCACGATTTCCAATGCAGGATCTCGTGGGGAATATATTGGCCTGGGTAATACATCTATTCCACGAAAGTTTGCCTCCGCACACCATGTGCACAGTTGGCAATTCTGATTCCCCGTTGGAGGTTTAGAATCAGCTTGTACTTTGTCATGAATTCTGGAAGCTATCTTCTTAGCATCTTCAATGGTCCAATCTTCGTTCATGTATTCATTTATCAGGTATTTCAGTTGTTCTTCGACACCATGGTCTTGGAAGTTCTTACATACTGCAGATGCCAACAAATATGATTCACCGTATATATTCTCTCGGATTACATAATATGCAACCGGAGTCATCTGTTCATCAACGAAGATTGTTCCACGACACGAAGAATCGATGTTGGGATATATGTCATTGAGACCTTGACCATAATCCCAACGAACATGTTTATTTCGCATTGTCTCAATGCATTTAAGTGATACCGGACGATACCATCCAAGATTCCACTTATCATTTGAGAATGCTTCCTTGATTGCTTCCTCTTTAGCATACTTCAAAACGGTTTCCCATTTAGAATAATCCATATCCAGCTTCTTAGCAGCAGCTATGATATTCTTGGCAAGTATGGGTTTATCTGCTTCATCTGCTTTATTGAAGAATCTAACAGCTTGAAGAATGTGATCTTTATCCAACTTGCCATCCTTATCCGTTAATGGATACTTTCGTTTTGAAGGTATACCGAAGGCAGAATCGGGAAGCTTGTTTCTGTCTTCGGTATTAATTTTTCCTTCATATATAATCATTTATGGTTTCACTTCCTTACCATGTGATCTCGATATCATCAAGATAGTATTCAGTCTGTACTTGAGCGCGATGCGCTTCTTTTTCACGTGCTTCAGCTTTGTTAGCTTTACGCTTTTCAAGCTTCTGTTTGCGTCTTGCTATCGCTTCATCGTATTGTGCAAGCTTTCGCTTAACTTCTGGATCTTTTTCAGCTAACTCACGAATTTTTCTTTCGACGTAATTTGATCGAGAATCCAACTCCGCGTCAAAATTCTTTTTGGCATCTAATCGATCATAAAGCTTACGTTTTTCGACGTCATATGCGGCATTGAGCTCCTCTTCTTCTTTTGCAATTTTCTTTTGGAAGTCTTCATCCTTAAGCAATTCTGCCTCACGCGCTTCCATCTTATTAGCGTATCCCTCAAATTCATCAGAATACTTCTTCCTTTTAGATTCAAGAAAATCATCATCCAGTCTTTCCGCTTTTAAAGTATCTTCGAACTTTCCGGACTTCTTAAGCTCTTCAATCTCTTTCGGCGAATATCCAAGAATATTCTCCAATCTTTCTTCTGGAGACATTTTTAATTTCTTTAAGAAAAGTGATAGTCTATCCATCGAATCCAGTTTCTTACTAAATAACTGAGTATACTGTTCATCTTTGCGTGCAAGATCATCGACTATTCTATCTTTGTCTGCAACTCTGGCTTGGCTTTTCTCAAGCTTGTCGAGGGTGTTAGTATATAACCTTTTGGTTTCTTCTGGCATATCTTTGGCTTCATTTTTATGACGCGCTAAACCCATTTTTCTTCCACCGAATCCATTCTTGTTATGGAGTTCACCATACAAATCAGCATATTTTTCTTGGGGGTCATTTGCATGCCTCATCTGTGGATTCCGATCAGAGTATCTCAAGTCTTTGAAGTCTTTCTTATTTACTTCTTTGATTTCATCCTTTAAATCTCTTATTTCTTTTGATCTATTTTCATCAGAAAGATCTTGATCGTTGTAATCATGTATATGCCCCTCTTCATGCTTTAATGTTGATCCAGCATGTTTAGGTTTCTTTCGTAAATCTTTTGGTTGAATATTTATATGGCTATCATCCCAGTCAAGACCCTTCCTTGTCACGTATCCAAATGCAGCAGTTGGTTTTCTTGTATCAAAACTCATTTTGGCACGTTTATTTTCTACATTGCCCGTTTCGGGATTTTTTAACTTTGATATCAGATTTGTAAGTTCCCGACTTTGCATCATAATCATTTTCGCGAAGAATTTTATTCATTCGATTGCGATCTTTGTTAGATCCTCTACTACCGGCATTCACACGTTTACCATCGATTTCGATAGTATTTGTTTTCGGATCATAATTGTGAAGCTTTAAATATTTATCATAAGGCTTTTCAGTTTCTTCAACAAACTCGGGTTGAAGATCATTAGTATCATATAATTCATCAAGCATTTTAAGCTCTCCTTTCATGTATCAAAATTACCAGTCGGTCAATCGATTAATACAGAGCCCCCAATACGGGGGCTCTATAAACGTTTTAGATTTAGAATAAGATGTCAACTTCCGGCTCGAATGAAACATAGTATGACTCTGTTGCAGGCTTAGGAGTCTGCTTCTTAGATTTTGCTTCAGCTTTAGATTTTGCTGAAACTCTTGAGTGTATCGTCTTGATTCCTTCGGTGATATCGTTGAATGCGTCCAGCAACTTTTTCGGGAGTTCAAGACACTTCTGCGCAATATCGGCAGTATTGGTGTTGCCGTCCGCCTGAGCCACTCTATAGAGCAACTTGGTTTTAGATCTCAAATCTTGAGCATACTTGTACCAATCATCATAACCTCCGGTTTCCAAACCACTAGCAACCGCATCTACGAGTCTAGGAAGTGGAGTTGCAATGATCTTCTCAAGACGTTTGTCTACTTCTTTAGACAAATCAACAAGCCGTTGAGCGATCTCTTCATTTGTTATTTTATCAAAATCAATCTTATCCCACTCCTGAAACAATGAAGCAAATGCAGCTATTACTCGATGACCATGTTTTATCCGCACCAATGCGTCAAGAATCTCTTTATCATCCTTGCCTTTTTCGTTGATGAGTTTGTCATTCTCCTTAAACCACTTGATTGCTCTCTTCATCGACTTCTTTCTGAAAGCTTCGCAAATGCGGAGGAATGCATTTACAATTTTATCGAGAATGTGCCCGAAGCCTGCCTTTACCATAGAACCAACTGATTCTGAATATATGTCGTCATATATATCGAGTTCGCACTCAAGAACAAACTTATGAAGTTCCCAGAAACCTTGGTCTGTTAAGACAGTTGCTTCTTCGACATACTCGGGTTCTTCATCTGGGGTATCTTACCAGAATTCATTATAATTGAATTTTATATCCATAATAGACACCTCTACGCTTTAACCATTTCTTGTTTCTTTGCAGGATTTGCAATAATGTCATCGACCTTCTTTGCATCCTGAAGAAAATCAGTTATAACGGTTTTGATTTTCTCCTTATCTGTAGCATCAGATTTTGTCATAGTGATAATCTTATTTGTCGAATCGATAAGTTCACCCATGACCTTTCGCTCTTCTTCGGTGAATGCATTAAATCTCATCTTAAGAGCTTTAAGATCTTTCTTCAGATTCTTAAATACCTTATAGATTTTCTTTGGTTCAGGATTCTTATCATCGCTAATCATATCGGCAATTTCGCATAAGTCTTTATGAACATTTTTGCCGGATTTGCATATTCTTACAACCGCACGTATTCCTTTGAACGCTGCGACGGAAGTAGCAATCGCACTAGCAGTAAAGCCAACAAATAGAGGCCCCCATTCAGGATGAAGACACGCTAGGAGCGTTTCCGGCAATTCCCAGGGATGGAGTATCAGTCGCAAGCCTCCTACGAAACAAAGGGCTCCAAAACCTGCTATATCGGCTAACGCGCCCTCTTGGTACAGCTCATCTGTGTCATATTGATTGAGAATTCTGTCAGCCTTCATATCGAGATCTGTGTCATAGTATGATTCACCATAACAGTCATCATCGCTATCATCTAACTCAGCAGATTCAACAAGTAATTCAAATGCCATATTATATCACTCTTTTCATTTAAAATAGAATAAATATCCCCCGGGAAACCCGGGGGACATATGTTTTGTTGTTGTATAGAGTACGGGTTTATGGATTATTATCAATCCATGAAACGGCCAGGTCTGGGAGTTGCTGCCGGAGGATCGTTCTTATATCCGATAGCAAGATCTGAATCCTCGATATCCATATCGAACATTCCGCTTCTGAGTTTATTGTTGCCTGTGCTAACAATGTTCTCAGGGTTGAAGGATGTAAACTTCTCTTCGAAGAGATCCTTGAATCCTGAAGAAGCTGCATCATAAGATGCTTCCTGAACCATTTCGTTAGTATAGAAATCGAAATCAAACATAGCTATTCTCCTTTTTATTTTATTTACCATACAGCGATGTGAGCATGTCTTGAATGTATAAACGATTCAAAGCCACAATCAATCTGTAGGTATGAGTGTAGTTAACAGTGGTGAATACCAACTTTCGATTTTTCCAATCTACATAGTATCCATCATCTATTATTTCTCGGTTTTCCCGAAGCTTTATTGAAATGAACAATTCTGGATTTAGATGATTTTCCAGATGGAAATTCAATATTCGATTCAATGATTCGTCCAAGATTGGTTCCAATGAAATCTCCCGTTCATCCCAGTCCAACTTGCATATTGGTTTGGCATGTATCACCCAGCCATATGCCAAAGGAAAATCCTTTTCATTGAAGCTATCTGAGAAGATTGGAATGATTACATCCATTGGAGAATCGTGAACTATTCTTGTTGGTCCATCCGAAGGATGACATAAATCGAATAATCCAATTGTATTATACTCGCAACGAAGTGTGAATGTAATTGGACAATCAACATCCACTTGTCCATTCTTTGTAGTATTCGAATAGTTGAATTCGGATATTGAACACAGCAGCGAACTTCCGTGATTGATGTAGAAAGCATCAGCGTGTCTGCCAGATGAGAATCTATATGATACCGGATAAGTTGTGTGCATGTTCAGATAATCCACGAATGGAGCAACTGAACCATTCTTATCTCTTATTGGTATCTTTATATAGTCCGATGTGGCTTTTAAAAACCCATCAGGAATAGCCAACTCCAATGCAGTTTCGATATCCGGCATAAATGAACCATCCGTTGGTATTTTATTTTGTAAATAAGAAGCCCAACGAATTTGCTCTGAGATTGAACGGAAAGCCAACACGAAATCCAAATACAGGACTACTCGATTGATCTTTCCTCTCCATTCGATTCCAATCCGAGGGTCCGATAGCAATCTTTCCATCTCGGAGCGATTCTGAAATCGGTCTGAAGTAGATGACCAAGTCGTAGTTGCAAATGAACCCGCGGTGAATCTGTTATCTAAAGCTGGTAAACTTACACGTGGATTTACGATACACATTGGATATGACTGTGTTCTTATCTGTTTCGGTGTATGTCGCAATTGTCTGTGCGCTAACTTCGTTGAAGGAAGTGCCGTACTGAATGTTCCACTGGGGAATTGATCCAGTATGAATTGCAACATAATTGCAGTCACATTTCCAATCGAATGCATTATATCAGTACCCGATTGACAAGCAATTGACATTTTGCATTGATGATTTTGTATGCTGTTTAAGGGCGTCTTCGTTGTTGAATACGCTCCATATTCGTATGTCACTGCTGGGTCACGTATAACCCGATTCGTTTTACCCTCACTGAAATTATTATCATTCCTCTTATTCCGAGACATCATGTGTTCATCGTTCATAAAAGACTACCTCACGATTCTTGCACTCGGGATATCAACACAGATAATACTTGAGAGAACAGCTGTGGATTGTAGTATCTTATAAAGTCAAAGTCGAATTTGGTTATACTCGGACATCGATTCAATATCATCAACGGTCTCCACATGTTCGTGGTGTTGTACCGTTCATACGCACACATCTTTGGATTGCGTGCATATTTCTTATTGAATGCTTCATAAGTAATCATATTAGGATATGACTCTATTATCCGATAGAACTTCAACGGAAGATACGAAACAACTGCATCCCATGAATGTTTCTCATCCGAGGATGGGTCTTGTGTTGATAGAGTAATCGACGAGGAAATTGATGATAATGTGAATAAATCTGAATTGATATAGTTTATCAGCGAGGGGAGAAGAGTCTTTATTTCAGAATTCATAAATCATCACCTCGTTTGTTATGGTTATGATATTTCGACATACATTCCAAACACATCGTTGTCTTCACATACAAGAGTTCCTTCGATGTTATTACCATCTGAAGAAATTACTCTGTCTGAATCAGCACCTTCCATTTCAACCCTTACAGTTAGAAATGAAGAAGTGTTAATTTCTTTCTTGACAAAGTTTATTGATGAGAAGATGGGAGATATGATTTCCACCATATCTCCATCTTTAATCTCACCAACTGTTGCTATTGTACATTTCGACCGCTGTGGTATATGAAATGCTGTCATATCATTTTTCGTAAGAAGCATATTATATCACACTGCTTCCTATTGCTGGATTAACCGCCGACGATTATAGATTATATAGCGAACTGATTGAGAACGGGATCGTTCTGTGCAGAAGGAAGGCTTACCTTGCTACCAGTTACCTCGTTTCCGAGCTCCTGACCAGTCTGCACGATGAACTTAACCGAAACAAGTGCATCCTTTGCATACTTGACAAGATCACTGTTTCCACCATCAGCCTTATTGATAACTTCGCTAATATCGGCAATCTTCACTTCAACTGCCTCAAGCTTTTCAGCTGTCTCTTCAGAAGCCTTAGCTGCTACCTCGATATCTTCCATCACAGGATCATTCCTGTCGAGGAATGCGCCGATAGCCTTGTTAGTTGCTCTACGCTGGTTCTTATTCTGTGTAGCAAAAGCCTTTCTGAGAAGATCCTCTGCCTGGTTCAGCTCATTTACCTTGTCAACAAGATTTGTCTGAAGACGATTCTTCTCAGATGAAGCGTTTTCAAGAGCCTTCTTGGTCGCATCAAGAGCAGCGTTTGCCTTATCAAGTGCAGCGTTTGTTGCCTTGAACTTAGCAGCCAACTCTTTGCAGTTAGCGAGAAGGTATCCTGCCTTCTTCTCGAGAGCAGCATTCTTTCTTTCCATCTCAGCCATCTGAGCAGCATGACGCTTCTCCTGTCCCTGAAGCTGATACTCTGCATCGCTGTTCAGCTTCTTGATCTCCTTCTCCTTGAGCCACTTAGCGAGCTTTCTGAAAGGATTCTTCTCACTCACGAAGCGCTTCTTGAAGAATCTTGCAACAGCACGAACCATCTTGAGAACGCCGATTGCAATTGTACCAAGAACCTTCTTGATAGCGTTGCCGTCCTTCTTCCATTCCTCAACCTTAGCGATCTTGCCTGTGAGCTTAGCAGTTACGGACGGACCATACTTGCTTTCAGTGAAGAACTCATCGACATCACATGTTGCATACTCGGAGAGCATTGCATACTTTGTCATTACATCAAACATTGCTGAAGCAACGTTGATCTCTGCATTCCACTGCTCCATCTGGATATCAGAAACAGATGTATCGTTTGTAGTCTCAACGATTGCAGACTCCATAATGAAATCATTAAGTGTCATATTTATCAAACTCCTTTCCTATTATCTATTGATGCTACCAGAGATAGCATATACAGAATCGCAGAAGCCCTTGGAGACAGCATCTGCATACTTAACTGCTGAATCAGCCCACTCCTTAGCGTTTGAACCGATCTTAGCAACAGACTTTGTTACCTTCTTAGAAGCAGCGTCTGTCTTGTCGATAACTGTAGCGATTGCTGTCTTAGCAGCGCTCTTGTTAGAGCTGTTGCCGAACTCGTTAGCAACGCCTGTAGCGATTGCACAGATAACGTATGTTGAAACGAATACGTTCTCGAGATCCTTTGCAGAGATGGAAGCTGTGTAAGAACCTTCCTTATCAAGCTTAGCCTCAGAAGCAAGCATTGTGCCAAATGTTGAGAGAAGATCTGCAACATCTGTGAGTGTCTCAGCTGAACCAGGTGTAGTTGTAGCTGACTTACCAAGATAAGCCTTAACTACGTCATCACCGAATACTCCGTCGAGGTCAATGCCGAATGCTGCAGCTGCAGCGCCGTAACCCTTAGCAAACTTCTCTGCGAGAGATGAAGCCTTGCCACCCTTGAGGAAGTGTGCACCGTCGATCTGAACGATCTTTGAACCAGGGAGATGCTTAACCTGGATAAGCTTAGAAGCGCCGTTATCAGTGATGATAAGCTGAGCGAGCTTCTTAGCGAAGTCGATGAAGTTTGTATCAGATGAGAGACCGTAAGACTTACCGATTGTCATGATAGACTTGCGAGCCTTGTTTGTGCTCTCCTTTATCTTACGAGCTGAAGAGAGAATAAGGTCGTATGTTGCCTTAAGCTGCTCAGCTACTGCTGCATTAGCTGCTGACTTAGAGCCATCCTGAGTTGCAGGAAGTCCAGCGTCTGCTGCTTCCTGAACATATGAAGCGCCGAAGCCCTCAGGAGTCTCAGAGATTTTGTATTCGTTATCGAAGATTGCAGATGCTACTGCGATCTTGCCATATGCTTCCTGCATAAATACATCTTCAACAGAAGCATCACCAGTCTCGATATCGAGCATGAGATCTGTGTATTTCATAATATTCATTAGCTCCTTTTTAAATATATTTTTACTCATGAATCTCTATGCAAGAGCCCCACTAATGCACAAATAAACATGGTAAATTATTGAAGGGTAACTATTATAATAGCGACTGGGAAAATCCCCAGTCTACTTATTATACATTTAAAGCTTTCTGATTGTTCTTCCACACATTAATGAACTGAATTGCCTGGTTCTTATATGTGTTGATCAAATCAGTTTTGAGTGAACGTTTTTGCATTCCGTAGTCCACAAGCTGTTTGTACTTGGGATCATTCTCACGTTTTGCGAGTAACAACGCAACTATCGATACTGAGATATTCTCAATAGTTGAATCCGTGAAGTCGATGGTGTTCTTGATATCCAAACCATTCTGTTTTGCTAATGCTTGGAGTTCTTCATTCTTCTTGAGATTTGTCATCAGTTTCCCGATATGTTCGATGATCATTTCATCCGTGATTCCCATACCATATACACTCTCCTTTCTATGTATGGATTTACGATCAAGTTTTCATTTTTATTATCATACATTTTATATGTATATCATTTAAATGTAGATATTAATAAAAATATAACTTAGGAGGTTATAATAATATGAAGAATCTAATGATTGAGTTGATAAAATTAAATTCAAAACTGGATTTGATATTACAAACAGATGAAATATCATCCGAAAGTGATAAGTCAAACACAGTGAATATGTGTCTCGAAGTACTTGATGAGTATTCAGACACAATTGACACGATATTCAAGCTCGGAGAATTATCCGAAAAAGAATATAATGCGATTAATGATTTATCCAAAGAGGATGATGAATTATTCGCAAAAGAAGTTGAGAAAAGTAAAGTGCTTCTCATTCAATTAGCCGGAGTGATGAGCATTTAACCGAAAGGAGAATTTAAAATGTTAGATGAATTAATAAGAGCAAACCAAAAGCTGGATGATGCATTATCAAAGATTGATATGGATAATCCAGATGTTGATGAAGCCACATCCGTAATGATGGGAGAAGTTCTCTCATGCTTGGCAAACATCGGAGAATTGACACCGGAAGAATTCATTGAATTATTCATCAAGAGTAACCAGATTTCAGCATTCAAAAAAGAAGTTGGAAAAGCAATGTTTATGATATCGCAAATCAAAGGTGTCCATGAGATAACCAAGGCATCATCAGAATGGTGAAAGGAGATATGTAATATGTTAAAACGATTAAAAGATGCCAACGATTTATTGGAAGAAGCCATCAATGGGGTTGACACCAATCATCCCAATTGGGGTATTCCAATTGCAATCATCATGAAAGAAGTCAAACCTATCGCGTAGCAGATCCGTGAATTGGATATTGACAATCTCAAAAGAACACACCGTAATCGAATATGTCTCGAAATAACGAGATCGCATATGCTGATGGACAGAGTCCCTCTCGCTATTTCCAACAAAGAATGAGTTTTAATTAGGGGGCTTTAAGCCCCCAACTTTTTTCAATTTTTATTAAAAATTTTTACGAAAAAATTTTTTTGAAATTTGTTATGTATACAATTAATATGAAATTCCATTTCATATTAAAAACTACTCTTAGTATATCTATTACTCATCTATGCTATTATACTATTATATCTATCTCGCTATTGATCTACTATTGATATCTTGTGTTGTCTAATATCTCTATATTGCAAATAGTATCTAAGCTTTGTCATCCTGTTCAAAATAACAAAAGATACTAGTACTAGCTAAACTTAGTCTCCGTCGTGGTATCTGACATATATGACATCGTGAACGTAGTGAACGATGTCATGGATATGTCAATACCAGGTGTGTAGTACGAGCGTAGCGAGTACTACACAGGACAGGTGTAGGAGATATGCAATATACTAACCTAGCGAATCTGAGTGACGATTCTTACGCGGGTGTATTCTTTTTAATGATATCATTTTTGAAAATGATACAAACTTTTGCTTTGTTTCCCCCCTCCCCCGGGCTCCGCCCTCCCCCTCCCCCTTTCGGGGGAGTAAGATAGTGAAAGCTAGTAGGAGGGCGGAGCACTGTGGTATTCACCTCAGAGGACATTCGTCACAGTTTCCTTTTTCTTTCTTTGTTTCTTTCTTTCTTTTTTAAAATATTAGTATGGAAAATTGAAAAATAATTTGAAATTGAAATAAGTTTTGAATTGATAAAATAGAATTAAAAAGTTAATTAGATATGCTTATTTGCTAGCTCCTCCACCTGTCCTGTGTAGTACTCGCTACGCTCGTACTACACACCTGGTATTGACATATCCATGACATCGTTCACTACGTTCACGATGTCATATATGTCAGATACCACGACGGAGGCTAGATTAATTAGTAACCTCGATAATCTTTTTCGGAAGTAATTCGGAGGAAGTTTTCAATTTGATATTTGATTCAGTTTAAAAAGAAAATAAATTTCGATTCAATATCATCAAAATTTTTCATCTGTATGATTCCTATTCAATGGGAACTTCGATTATCGAATTCATAAATGAATTCTCAAATCTCAGTGCTGAAATCGGATTATCTGAATATACAGAATATACATCAATGAATGATTATCAGTAATCTCTCAGAATGAAAAGATTATATGTTATCAATGTTATGCTCAACAGTGTTTCGCTCAGATTGAGTTTGTGAAGAAACCTTTATCTCAATTTAGAAGACGAGGCTACGCCTCTCGTTTTATCGTGGAGCCACGCCCCCGGCGGCACACAATATATATTTCATATTTATATCTTTAATCTGGTATAATATGAAAACAAAACCTTATCAAACAAACTTAAACAAGGAGGAAATTTAAATATGTTAACAGATGAAAATATCATCAGTTTGATAGATACTTTAAAAGATGAAAAAGAAAGCCATACAGTAATTCCATTGTATGTAGTAATGAATGGAACATCATACGATTTACTCGATATGAATAAGATAATTGATTATGTTCCAACTTCATTCAGAGTTGGTTTCGGGTGTTATCGTGATTATTCATATCGACAGAAATTCATGGTACCTGACGATGTGTTTGTTCAGTTTGAAGTTAAGAATGTAATTACTATCGAAGACTTCAAATATGTTGTATTCGAAACATACGGAATCGAAGATGAAGACATCGAGAAATATGGCAAAACTCATCGTACGTTGTCAGAAATAAATGAGTATATTGAATTATTGAGAAATGAAGCTTATCGATGTTATCAAATCAATAGAAAGAAAAGATTGGAGGAAATTATGAAGAATGCCGAATAATGGAAAATTGTTACAAACCAAGATTCAAATGCAAGAATCGGGTTTATTCAAAAAGATAAACAATCAAGAAGTATGGTGTATATGTCCATTCTGTGGAGATAACCATGAGAATTTCAATATCAAATTCGTAATGGATGATGATACTCCGTTACTGTATCATTGTTGGATTTGTGAAGAAGGTGGAATGGTAACAAATAAACTGTTAACTCAGATTGGTTTGGATAATCCTACATTACCATCAACTATCAACTTTGATAAATCGAAATCCAAATCTGTTAAAAACAATCAATCAATATCCAATGAAACATTCAAATTATCTGATTATTATGATAATGAATATCGAAATGAAATATGTTCAAAATACATTTACAAAAGAATCGAATTTACTCCGGATATTCAAACCATGCAGATGTTTAATATAATTCCGGATATTCAAAAATATTGCAATGATTTCAGAATTAATTATAATAAATATATGAATGAAAGAGTTTGGTTTCGAATGAAGAATGGTATGTTGGCTGGAAGATTGATTGATGATAATTCTAATCAACAACGTTGGATGAAATTGAAACCTGGTTATGTGTCAGGAATAACAATGTACACTGTTCAGAAACCTTTTGACGTAACTCAGAATCTTACGATATTTCTATCCGAAGGAGTTTTAGATTCAATCGGTTTATTCAATTATTTCAATGAGAATGATTCTGATAAGAATGCTTTGTTCATATCATGTATGGGTAGAGGATATGACCCAGTTATCAGGTCTTTGATAGTATCGGGGTTATTTGGTAAAAGTGTTTCGATATGTATCATGTGTGATGCTGATTATACGAATCCAAAATATGAATTTGCATATAATCAATTATTCTCAAATATCAAATTATTTACAAATGATATCAAGAAGGATTTCGGATATCCTATATCTGATATCAACATGGTGAAACTGAAATAATGTGTGGGGGCTCAAGCCCCCACTTTTTTGAAATTTCATATGTATATTATTAATATGAATATAAGGAATGAATCATGGATAAGTCCCACTGGAGCAAGAGCTTTGGTGGTAGATGTATAAAATGATTCTATCCATTATATCGCATAAGGGCGGCGACCGACGCCAGGCATCCGAAAGGATGAGAAAGGATTCGTTATGAATACTAATTATGATTTTGCAGATTTCTCATCAAACAACACATTTGCTGCAGAAGGCAGCAGTGAATCTTCCGGCACACGGGAGATGTCTCCCGTGGAGAAGGGCTGCTTGATAGCAGCCACAGCTGCCACTGTTGCGGTGGCAGGTGCGCTGGTCTATGGCTCCGTTAAAACGTTCAAGTATCTTTGATGCTTGAGCGTTAACAGCCATAATGAAATTAATCCCCGCCATCAGGCGGGGATTATTTCTTTTTATTTTTTTTTTTTGATTAGAGTGTTCTCCAAG
>Ga0255344_1000683_pt1 | contig 51433 bp, 42 predicted proteins | sample wastewater_treat_5_FD_192414 | JGI IMG/M metagenome (GOLD analysis project Ga0255344, IMG submission 192414) | Wastewater microbial communities from Lulu Island WWTP, Vancouver, Canada - plant18 | ecosystem: Engineered > WWTP > Wastewater > Unclassified | place: Canada: Vancouver, British...
GTCCGGCTTTGATATCAATCGCTGTCCCGTCATTGATGACCGGGCGACAGTAACGATTTTTTTCCGCCAGTTCTGCCAGTCCGGCTAAAACATCAATTTGGGCTAACGCGCCGGCGTTTTTTTGGATAGTTTCGATGAACTGCAAAATCTTGGTGCGCAAATCCTGGAATAACTCGAATTCGATCTGATTGATGCGCTCCTCGGCGTTCAACAGTTTTTCCTCGTATTCTTTCAATTCGGGAGTGATAAAGCGCTCATTATTGACCAGTGTTTGTTTACGGATATATTCCGGAGGGATTTTTTCGGCATGCGTGCGGGTGACTTCAATGTAGTAGCCGAAAACTTTGTTGTAGCCGACTTTTAGCGAGGGAATACCGAGTTTCTGGCGTTCGGTTTCTTGCAAGCGAGCGATCCACTCTTTGCCGTGGCGGGCGATATGACGATATTCATCTAATTCCGCCGAATAACCGTCTTTGATAAATCCGCCTTCATGGATGCTTAGAGGTAAATCCTCGTCCTTAATAGCGCGCTCTAAGAGTTCGACCAATTCCGGTAGTGGATTGAGAAAACTATTAATTTCCGAAAAAGCCAATTGATTCGGAAGAAGGTCACGGATACCGGGAATGAGTTTTAAGGTGTTTTTTAAAGCGACAATTTCCCGAGCGGAAGCACGGTTAGTGCTAAGGCGCGAGATCAGGCGTTCCAGATCACCACAATGCGCTAACATTTCGCGCAATTGGCGGCGGATTTTGGTATTATTGTATAAAAATTCGACCCCGTCGAGTCGTTGGTTTATGGCGGCTGGATCACGCAATGGCCGAATCAACCATTTGGTTAACAAACGGACACCCATGGGACTGACAGTCTGGTCAATGACGTCCATAAGCGTGCCTTTTCTATCGCCGCTTTGCATGGTCTGGAAAATTTCCAGATTACGCCGGGTGAAATCGTCAATCAGGACTGTCTCGTCGGTCGCCAGATTGCGAATAGAATATATATGCTGGAGATTGGTCTGGTAATTTTGACGCAAATAGTACAAAATCGGGCCGGCGGCGGTAATGCCGTGCACCGCAGATTGACAACCAAAACCTTTGAGCGAATCGGTTTTGAAATGTTCGATTAGGGTTTGATAAGCAGTTTCGTAGGTGAAAATCCAATCCTCGAGCGGAGTGATGCGCAAAACCTGATTGGCGAACAGAGTTTGGATTTCTTTTTGGATTGATTCTGGACAGATGATTTCAGCCGGGCGGAGATCGAGCACGGCTTCCGTTATTCTGGCAGTCGGGATTTCGCTCAGATAAAATTCACCAGTGGAGATGTCTAGAGCGGCAAGTCCGGCATTTTCTCCATTAATATAAACGGAGACGAGGTAATTGTTCTTTTCTTTTTCGAGGAAGCGATCGGAAATAGCCGTGCCGGGAGTGATGATTTCGACAACAGCGCGCTTGACTACCCCTTTAGCCAGTTTGGGATCCTCGACCTGCTCACAGATAGCGACTTTCAGGCCGGCTTTCAGTAATTTGTGTAAATATGACTCAAGGGCGTGGTAAGGAAATCCTGCCAGCGGAACAGCCGCGGCTTTGCCATTGGCGCGCTTAGTAAGAGTAATATTGAGTATTTTGGCGGCTTGTTTAGCGTCTTCGCGGAAAGTCTCGTAGAAATCACCCATGCGGAAAAGCACCAGCGCGTCCGGATATTGAGCCTTGACGGCGTTATATTGGCGCATAACTGGAGTGGTTTCGTCAATTTTTTCTGTAGATTTAGTCATCGCATTTCATTTCCGACTGAAATATACAGAAAGTAACGCAATGTTGAAAACGGGAAAATCAGAGTTTATCTCACTAAAAATCGCCGGTTTTTACGAACAAAGTTGAATAATTAAGAGTAAGCTGAAAAAATTTTATTCAAGCCAGCTTGTTTTTGCCGAATATGTTGACATTAGAAAATGTGTTGCAGAAATGTGCCTATCTGGAAAATAGCAACAGATGCGACGAAGGCAATCGTTACTGTATAAACGGCTTGAAAAAGAGCCCATTTTATGTAGCCTAATTCTTTCCTGACTACCGCCAAAGTCGCTAGGCAAGGGGTATAGAGCATTACGAAAATCATTAAACTGAAAGCCGATAGAGGTGAATAATTTGGATCCCGGCTAATTTGATAACTGACGGTGGTCATTTTAGATTGTTCAGTTGCTTCCTGGGCTCCTTCTGGGATGCCGTAAAGCATTCCGAGAGTAGAAATGATAACTTCCTTTGCCGCTAAACCGGCGATTAAACTGACTCCGATTTTCCAGTCGAATCCAGCCCATTTTAGAATTGGTTCGAGTCCGCGACCAATTTGCCCGGCGTAACTATGATATAATTGCTGACCCTGATTAACTGTTTCACTACCCTGATTATTATTTACATTAAATTGGCTGGCATCGGTAGAGTGTGAACCCGGGTTTGTCGGATTATGAAGTGCGAACCAGACAATAATGGCGGCAAATAAAATAATCGTCCCGGCTTTTCGTAAGTAGGCTAAGGTTCTCTGCCACATGTGAATCATCACGCTCCGCAAGGAAGGCCAGCGATAAGGAGGCAATTCCATCACGAAAGGACTTTGATCGCCTTTAAAGAAAGTTTTGCGGAAAATAAGAGCAATGATTAGAGCCATAAACCAGCTAAGAAACCAGATGCCCCAGAAAATTAGCCCGGCTTTTTCGGGAAAAAAAGCCGCCGCCAGCATGGCGATTACCGGGGTTTTAGCACTACACATCATCAATGGTGTTACCATAATGGTGATGATTCGATCGCGTCTATTAGCCAGCGAACGAGCGGCCATTACCCCGGGAACTGCACAGCCGGTCGCTAACATAAGCGGAATAAAACTCCGACCGTGCAAACCGAATAAATGGAAAAATTTATCCATCACGAAAGCCGCTCGAGCCATATAACCGGTATCTTCCAGCAGAGAAAGTCCCAACATTAATAATACAACTAATGGCAGAAAAACCAGAACGCCTCCCACACCTGCTATTAAACCGTTTGTCAAAAAATCACGAAACCGGTTATCTGGTAAATGAAGGTTAACGAAATCTGCCAGGTTAGCGAAGCTATTCGATATCAAACCAGCTAAGGGATTTCCCAATCCGAAAGTTGCTTGGTATATCAAAAACATAATCAACAGAAAAATCGGGATACCCAGAAACCGATTGAGTATAACCCGATCAATTCGTTCAGTCCAATCAATTGCCGGCCGAGTTCGATCAATCCGGACCGCCTCGCGGATAGCGCCATTGATGTAGGCGTAACGTCTTTCGGCTAAGATCGAGATGATATCGTCATGGAAATGGTTCTCGAGTTGACGTCGAATGCGTTCGCTTTCGCTTAACACAGTTTCAGCATTAGTATGTTCGCTTTTGACCTTTTGAATGGCATCGCGGTCATTTTCCAGCAGTTTGATAGCCAGCCAGTGGACTGGGTATTTATGAGAAAAATCCGGATCGGTTTTCAGCACCTTGATAATCTGATCGTGGGCATTTTCAACATCTTCGCCGTAGTTTAGATGGCGCTGATCAGCCCGGAGCTTGCCTTTGGCAACTCGAATAGCGGTATCCAAAAGGCAATCTATACCATAGCCGCGGGTACCAACTGTTTTGACGAGTGGAATCCCCAGAATTGACGAAAGTCGTTCATAGTCAATATCTATACCCTTTTTTTCACATTCGTCCGACATATTCAGGGCACCAACTAAAGGAGCACCGAGTTCCTGAAATTGTAAAAGTAGATACAGTTGTCGTTCCAAGTTAGTCGCGTCCAGCACATCAATGATGACATCCGGTTTTTCTTTAATGACGAAATCGCGCGCAACGATTTCTTCCAACGAGTAGGCCGTCAAACTGTAGGTGCCGGGCAGATCAATAATTTCGATTACATCGTCTTTATAGTGGAAAAGGCTGTATTTTTTCTCGACGGTAACCCCCGGATAATTCCCGATGTGTTGATGCTGGCCGGTAATGGCATTGAAAAGTGAAGTTTTACCTGAATTCGGATTGCCGGCTAATGCAATTCGGATTACTTTCTGGGAACTATCCGGCGAAATTTGGCGCTGACCACGGCGATGGCGGTGTCGGTGCGGGGGAAAATTCAATCTATGACCTCGACCTCGATCAAACGGGCTTCACTGCGCCGCAGTGAAAAGTGAGTGCCCCTGAGCTCGACCTCGATCGGGTCTTTTAGTAAAGCTTCACGGATAACCGTTCCAACCTCATTTTTAATGAAACCAAGGTCAATCAGACGTTGTCTGATTTCACCGTGGCCATGGACTTTTTTTATTCTGAAACATCTGCCGGCGGGAACTTCAGCTAGGCTCCGGGCTACAAGAGTAGTCGAATTTGCGGACATTGTTAAATTTCTCCTGAAGATATTGCGACTTCAATAAGGTTAGCGTGTTCTAAATCGAGCTTTATTTGAAGACCATTGACCGAAATAACGAAAGGTTGGCTTTCATTACCGGTTCTTTCCATTTGAACTGTAGCACCTGGGACGAGCCCTTGTTCAATTAATTTATGTCGCAAAGCGGCATTGCCACCTAGCATTGTGACCGTTCCCTTCTGCCCCTCCGACAGATTGGCTAATAAGGAATGAACTGCAAAAGGATTAGTAACGGTATGGGGAAATGCGATTTTGACAAAACAATCGCGACAATTGTTTTTATCCGGGAGCTTTTCTGAAGAAAAGCATTGTTTAAAATCTTCGATGAGGTTGCTATCGTGATGAGGACAGTTCACTAAAAACTGATAGAGTAAAATCATCCTCTCTAAGGTTATTGGACTAAGGTGATGCTCGAGGAGACAGGCTTCGGTGTCGGCAGTTTCAGATGGGATGTTCAGTATATCCTCAAGGAAAAGACGAAGAAATTTATGCCGGGCGGTCATCTGGTGAGCGGCTTGTTCACCCTCGGAGGTAAGGTCAATAAATTCATGCGCGGAGTAATTTATCAAGCCGTCCTGCGCCATTTTCCGCATAGCTTCGGTCACGGTCGGCATACTAACGTTTTTCCGCTGGGCAATTTCTTTAATGCGGGCGACGCGGCGGGAATTAATCAGCTCGAGGATAATTTTGAGATAATCTTCCTGCGCTTGGGAGATGGTAGGTCCGTGAGATTGTTTTTCATTCATACTGCCTAATTTAATTAGGTTAACCTAACTACACAATACTTTTTGGAGAAAATATTCTATTGGAAAAAAATAAATTGACTACTATTCGTTTCTGTGAACAAAATGAATTATAGCTCGTAAAAGGGGCGAATCAGTAATTTTTTGTTAGTTTAGAAATTAAATGCTTGACAATTACCATTAGAAATACGAATATTTAGACCAGTAGAGAATAAGAATAAAAAATTAATTTTTTACTGATTTTTAGTAGTAAATGTCAAATGTCCGAAGAAACCAAATTTCAAAGGTTCAATCACTATGAGTGATAATTTTAACAACAGTGGGAAAAAGGGAAATGCCCAACCTTACGACAGCAAGATTAATGAGCAATGCCCTAAATGTTCCGGCAACATCGTCTATCGGAAAAGCACTTACTTTGGCAATAAGGTTTATTACAAAGTGTGTAATAATTGCGGCTGGTATATAACCTTACCCAAAGAAGTCTGGAAGGATATTATCAGTGTCAGTTTAAAACCGGCTAAGGCTACTCCGACTGAATCTGCCGAACAAGATGAACAGATTGAGGCGATTGTCTCCTAATTTGGTCTGATTCCCCAATTAATTTTTAAAATATTCCCAATATTAGGTGGAAAATTTCCAAAATTGACCACAAGGCGTTAATATTGTATCAATGGTCCTAACTGGTTCCAAATCGCGAGATGTAATTCTGATAGGTGCCGCTTTTAAAGCCGAGATTAACCCATTAATCGAAAAACTCAGCCAAGCTTCCTTTAGTCCAACGGGGATAGATTTTGATTATATCCTAACTGGTTCTGGCTTGGAAAGAGTAAGGTGCTGTTTGGCGGAAAAAGTCGTTTGTCAAGATTACCTAGCTATCATTAATATCGGTACCGCTGGTGTCCTCAACGATACTTGTCCGCTAATGAGTATCTTTTATCCGAATCGGTTTTGCACGTTGAGCAACGACCATTTGACCTCTCTTACACTGCCAAATGATTTCCTCGAATCTAGTCATTTGCTGTCAACTGGCTGGAAAAGTGGAACGCTATTTTCGAGTAGGGAGCCGGTAACTTCAGCCGCGAAGCGCTGGGCAATTTTACAGAATTCTCAGGCTGACGTTGTTGATATGGAAGCCTTTGCCTATGCTGATTTTTGCCAGCGGCATAAAATTCCTTTTGCCTGCCTGAAAGTCATTTCGGATCGGGCGGATGCCGAGGTGAAGCAAAATTTCAATGCCAATCTTGCCGAGTCAGCTCAATTGCTAGCACAAAATGCTCTAATTTTTGTTGATTTCTTGCTGAATAAACTTGATATTAAGACTGAAAATGGATGATCCGCAGAAAATTTCTGTCATAATCCCAACTTATAATCGGGAAACCTGCCTGGAACGCGCCATTGTTTCGGTTTTGAGTCAGACTTACCGCAATTTTGAATTAATTGTTATTGACGACGGCAGTACGGATAATACCAGCCGCATAATTCATAAGTATAAAAATAAAATTCGTTATTTTTCCCAATTGCATTCAGGAGTGTCCACTGCTCGTAATCTTGGACTGGAAAAATCCGAAGGCACCTGGGTAGCGTTTCTCGATTCTGATGATTATTGGTTGCCGCACAAACTTGAGCGTCAGATGCAATGTTTGGCGGAAAATCCCCAGTGGTTGGTGATGCAAACCGACGAGAAATGGATTCGGAATGGGGTCGTAGTCAATCCGACAAAGAAGCATCAAAAATATTCCGGTTGGATTTTTGCCCAATGTCTGCCGCTTTGTATCGTCAGCCCTTCCGCGGTTATCGTTCATCAGAAGGTTTTTAATGATGTCGGAGTATTTGATGAAAGTTTACCGGTTTGCGAAGATTATGATCTCTGGTTGCGAGTTTCCTTGAAATATGAAATTGGATTACTACCGGAAAAGTTAATCATTAAAACTGGTGGTCATTCCGACCAGCTTTCGCGCAAATACTGGGGCATTGATCGTTATCGAGTGCTGGCATTGGAGAAGATTTTAAACGCCGAACTCGACCAACAACAAACTGAATTGGTACTCGATGAAATCATTAAAAAACTTACGATCTTGAGCAAAGGACGCACTAAACATCCCGAGTTGCCTAATATTTATGCCGACAAACTATCTGATTACCAAAAGAAAAAGGAAGATTTTCTTGCAAATCAAAAAAATTGCCATTGAACAAATAATCCCGTCACAATCTCAGGAAAGGTTGTTTGTGGAGGAAATTAATCCGGATTGTAATAAACTGAACGAATCGCTTTTCCTTCAGCCGGTATTTTTACACCACACTTGCGATGGTTTCATTATCCTTTATGGATTTAATTATATTTCCGACATTTATAAATGTGGGGGAAAAAACATTCAGGCGTTTGTTATTCCTAAAAGTCAATCGCTTTTTTCAGCCTTGAATATAGTGGCGGATTTTATTCGGCGCTCGCGTCCGCTTTGGCCAATCGAAATCGCGCGGATTTTACAGCTATTTAATCAACAGCAATTTTCCAATGCCAAGAAATCGGCATTTTTTAAAAAATTTACCGAGAAAGATTTGACTCGTACTCTGGAAGAACGCTATTTAGCATTGATCGGGCTCAATCCACTTTTGCATAAGTTTTTAATTGAAAAAAAAGCGCCATTGAAAACCTGGTTTTTAACGGCTGAGTGCCCGCCGGTAATTCGAGATTTGATTTTGAATTTAATTACTGAATGCCAGCCGTCATTGAGTACTTTTGAAGAAATTAGCCGGAATTTGCTGGAAATTCTCCGCCGCGAGAACATTGCTCCTGAACAATTGACAGCAGAAATGAGCCAAGTTTTAATAGAAAAAGCCGAGAAAATTCAACCGTCACAAAAACTTGAGATATTCCGTAGTAAAATTCAGGAACGCCGTTTTCCACTGATGACTATCCATCGGGAGCGGTTAAATAATTTTCTGCAAACAATTCAATTGCCATCGGCAGTCGAGATTGAATTTAACCCGAATTTTGAAGAACGAGGTTACCGACTTAAGGCAGAAATTCGCACGCCAAACGATCTGCGGAAACTTACTGAATTTTTGAATAGTGCCGCTCAATCCGATCTGAAGCATTTACTGGAAATACTGTAAATAGTGAACTGCAATTCCGATGAACCTGCCGGCTGATCGCTTGATAAAGAAAATATTCGTTGCGGCGGAATGTGCTCGAGATGAAATAGTCGAGCAAATTTTTACTGCTTATCCTAAACAAAAAAAGATAGCAATAGAATCGGAAAAATCTTTAACTGAAACGATTCCGCAGGAAGACCCCAAAAAAATATTACTGGTAACTCATTCTAAGGGCGAAGTAGTTAAGGATTGTCCGGGTACAGCCGCTCCGTATCTCTGCTGTCGCTATCAGGTAATTAATCAAACCTTAAATTGCCCGCTGAATTGCACTTATTGTATTTTGCAATATTACCTGAATCAGCCAGCAACAATTATTTATACCGATTACCAAAAGATAATTGCTGAGATTGAACAAAAAATTGCCAGTCAGTCTCATCGTTTATTGCGCTTCGGGACCGGCGAACTCGGCGATAGTTTAGCTTTGACCGCCTCCCAAATTTTTGCCATTAAGCTGATAGGATACTTTGCTACTCAGAAGAATGCTTTGCTCGAGCTTAAAACCAAAACCGATCGAATCGGTTTAATATTAGATCAGCCGCATAATGGTCACACGGTCATTTCCTGGTCGCTAAATCCATTAGTCATAAGAAATAGCGAAGAGCACTTAGCGCCTCCACCTACAAGGCGCTTAAAAGCCGCTGCCGAAGCCGCTCGGCGAGGTTTCCTAATTGGTTTTCATTTTGATCCGATCATTGATATTCCGGATTGGGAAAATCAATATCTGGATTTAATCGAAGAATTATACCATTACGTTGATCCTGCCCGGATCGCCTGGATAAGTCTCGGTTCCTTACGTTTTCCACCGTCAATGAAAACTAAAATAATCGCGCGCTACCCGTATTCACGCCTACCCTATGGTGAACTAATTCGTGGTCAAGATCAAAAGATGCGCTATTCTCGTCCACGGCGAACCGAAATATACCGTTCCATTTACCGCAAACTGACCGAGATTCGCGAGCCGCCATTTGTTTATTTTTGTATGGAGAGTCCGACTGTCTGGCAAGACGTCTGCGGCTTCACGCCGCAATCGAATGCTCATCTGGATTATTTATTTGCGGAAAGTCTCTGGCGTAGATTTCCGGGAGTTATCGCGGAATCGCCCAGGCAGGAAGATTATCGAAACTGAATTCGAGATACGGTTAGTTAATGTGAGTTTGATATAAGCTTCCGCTTTTTTAGGGATAGATAAAATCCGCCCGCCTGCCCGGATGACTGCGTCAGCAAATAGTGATAATCCCTGAAAAAAATACAAAAAAGCATTGACTTTATAAAAAGAATACCCTAACATTAGCCTGTTATTTGTTTTGGTATGATTGTTGGATTCATCATTCTCTCCGTTTGATTAATCCATAAGTGAGTGGCTTGTTTTTTGGCATTGTTTGATTAAGCGATCGTTTGACTGTTAATTTAGATTGGTACGACTATGTATCACTTGTGTATAAACGATGACTGAGGATTGATATGCGCTTCAGCCCAAAAACATATTTCTATTTATTTTCTATTTGGAGATCTTTCTTTGTCTTTTTTTATTATAAGAATAGGTACTGGATTAAATGGCATTTATTCCTAAACATAGAGTCACTAACATTACTTTTTATCCGTATTCTTAAGTTTTAATATGAATCAAAATTTACATTTTTATATTCTTGTATTTCTAGTCTCGTTTTTTTGTATTAATTGTGAAAAAGAGAAATGTCTTAACTGTCCGGAAGACCTTGAACCGGGAAGACGGGATTATATATGGACTGTCGATACTCTCAAAGCAAATCCGTGGGATTTATTTTATTTATTCAGTTTATGGGGTAGTAGCCCGACAGATATATGGGCCACCGGTTCAGGTGGAGCTTCTGATGTAACTTTATGGCATTATGATGGAGTAAGTTGGACACGTGATCTTTCATGTCTCTCGAGCAATATGATGTGTGTTTTTGGTTTTGCGCAGAACGATGTATGGGCTTGTGATGCGCCAGGAGGAGGAGTTTATCATTATAATGGAACGCAGTGGACCAATGTATATAAATATAAGGATACAGGCACTTTACTTGGCTTAAATAATATTTGGGGAGATGCACCAAATAATATCTATGTGGTTGGGGCAATTGATTTTCTAAATGGTGATTACAAAGGGGTCATTCTGCATTTTAATGGAAGCTCGTGGAGTTACCTTTCTATTCCAGAGTATCGCGTAGGATTTACGTCGATTAAACGTGGTATGCTTGAGTCTGATAAGTATTATCTTTCAGCGGTGTGCTTTGAAAGCACTGGGGATACAAATAAGATATTTGAACTTGATGATACTGTACTAAAAGAAATTTACAGTGGCCAGGATAGAACAAGCATAAACGAAATGGCTGGTAGAATTTATCATTGTATAGATAAGAAAATATACAAGTACCATGATAATCTGTTGACTATTTGGAAAGATTTCAGTAGCACCAAACATCTTGGCAGAATATGGGGAAGGAGTGAACTGGATTTCTTTACAGTTTCGACGGATGGTCTAACTCACTATGATGGGACAGATTTAGTAACTCTTTTTCCTACAAAATCGTTCATTAATAATATCGCAGTATTTGAAAAAGATATATTTGTACTGTGTGACAACAAAATCATAATTCATGGAAAGCTAAAATAAAATAGGGAACTCGTTTGACAAAGAAAGACAAATCAAATAAATGTGTAATTGCTTTTTGGCATTGTTTGACTAAGTGTTGCGTTTTGAGTGTTAATATAAATCGGTACGACGATGTATCACTTGTCTACGAACGATGGCCGAGGACTGATATGTGCTTCAGCTCAAAGACACAGTTCTTGTTTATTTTTGTATATGGAAATCTTTCTTTGCTATTTATTGTGTTAAGATAGGTACTGGATTAAATGGCATTTATTCCTAAACATAGAGTCACTAACATTACTTTTTATCCGTATTCTTAAGTTTTAATATGAATCAAAATTTACATTTTTATATTCTTGTATTTCTATTCTCGTTTTTTTGTATTAATTGTGAAAAAGAGAAATGTCTTAACTGTCCGGAAGACCTTGAACCGGGAAGACGGGATTATATATGGACTGTCGATACTCTCAAAGCAAATCCGTGGGATTTATTTTATTTATTCAGTTTATGGGGTAGTAGCCCGACAGATATATGGGCCACCGGTTCAGGTGGAGCTTCTGATGTAACTTTATGGCATTATGATGGAGTAAGTTGGACACGTGATCTTTCATGTCTCTCGAGCAATATGATGTGTGTTTTTGGTTTTGCGCAGAACGATGTATGGGCTTGTGATGCGCCCGGAAGAGGAGTTTATCATTTTAATGGAACTCAATGGTCAGTAGCTTATACATACGAGGGTACAGGTTTAACAAGACTTGGTCTGGACAATATATGGGGAAATTCACCTGATAATATTTATGCAGTTGGAAGTATAGATTCGATTACTGGAGGGGGATATAAGTGTGTTATTATGCATTACGACGGAAGTACATGGAAATTTGTTCCCATCCCTGATTATAAGGTAGGATTAAATAGAATACGACGTGGAGTGAGGGAAAGCAATAAATATTACATATCGGGTACTCGTTTTGAAAATACAGGTAATACTGCGAAAGCATTCGAACTTGATGGCAATTCTCTGAAGGAAATTTATAGTGGAAAAAAGGGAATAAATGTAAGTGAAATTAATGGCAGACTATATTTTACACAGGCAGGGGGAAAACAAATACTGACATATACAAGTTCTGATTTTCAGGTATGGAAGGATTTTTCAAGTACAGATATTACCTTAGGGCTTCTTTGGGGGAGAAACGAGATGGACATATTTACTCAAGCATTTAAAGCTGGGTTATATGGAGTTGGGCATTATAATGGAACTGACTGGGTCTTATTGTATCAAATGACCGAACCAATTTCTGATCTTCTGCTATTTGAGAAAGATCTTTTTATTCTTTATGACAATAACGTGATTGTCCACGGAAAACTACCATAATGGAGGGAATACATTGACTAAAGATAGACATAAAAAATAACAATTATAATAGTGTTGTCAACGCTATTGTAATTCGTAGAAATATCTATCAAGGCTGGTCACCTTTTTTCGATTAGAATCGAATGTTTTTACTGTCTCTTTAATGCTTTTATTAAAAGGAGGAAATTATGAAAACGCCGCAGGAGGATGCAGTGCAGCTAAAAATAATCCCGATTATTAAATTAATCGTTCGTTCTGCGGGAAATACAAAATATTTTTCTTGACATTAGCCCAAACCCTGCGTATATATTACGCCTGTAACAGGATGGCATTTTAAAATATGGCGCGCGGGCAAATTATTAGCGATTGGCTTTACCGGACCGGGAAGAGAAGGGCGGGGAATGCAGCTCGGGCGGACATGACTTAGGAGGTTCCGTATCATTTTAAAACAAGGCTATGAATGTAGCGTCAGACTTATTGGAAGGGGTCCTATGAGAACAGATAAATATATCTCTAAAAACAACGAGAATGGCTATTCTCTTGGTGTTACTAGTTTTATCAGTCTTTTTTACTGCGTGACGAACTATTATTTCTTTCGCTCTGTCGCGATATATATCTAATGGAGCTTTAATATGAGAAAAAGCGCTCATTTTATATTGATCATAGTTCTGACTTTCATCTCGGTATTATTTTTTGCCTGTCCGGATGATCCCGAACCTGAGCCGACCACCTGCGAATATCCTGCGGGCAATCGCACTTTCACCTGGCGGGTGGATACGGTGGCGTATTGGCCGTCTTTTCTGGGTGGCGTGCATGCCTTTGCTGACGATGACGCCTATGTGATGGGATACATCGGCGAAGGTCAGGCTCCCTGGCGCATATTTGTTGGTAAACATTGGAACGGAACTAAGTGGGATAATAATATCTATGGAACAGATGCCGAAGTTGGTCATGTAGCTAATGATGTAACTGGCGATGATCATTTTATGGTATCCGTAGGTAATTGGTCCTGGACACCTCCCAAACCTGCAATCGGAGAATTTGACAACCTGACAAAGAAATGGAAAGCATATCAATTCGAGACAGAAGGTGAACTACGCAGTGTCTGGACGAATGGTAAGGGCTTCTTCATTGCCGTGGGAGATAATGGCATGGTCTATACCAAGGATGGCTATAAGGCAGAGTGGGTGTATTCCAAAGCGCCGACGGAGTTCAACCTGTACAATATTCGGGGAGTATCAAAAAATGAAGTGTATTTCATGGGTGATATTGCATTCCCGGGAATCCATTATACACAGATATGGAGACTGTATAGCAACAATTGGGTAAAATTAGTCGACAATCAGGACACTACTAACACACCAATAAAAATTCCAGAAGCCGGAAATGCCATATACGATATAACAGTTAGCCGGTGCTCAATCACCGATTCATTGATACTCTACATTATTGGAGATGAATCGTTTATTTTCGAATCATTTGGATTAAATCTCGAGTTCACGAAAACGAATCTTACTTATTTAGGTTTACCATTAAAGCAAAATGGACGTACCGGAACAGATATTAACCTTTTCACGCCAAACGATGTGTGGATATTTGGCACTCGCTATAATTTTTACCATTGGAATGGAACTGATTTTCAGAAGATCGTAATGCCGGGTTTGCCGGATGACGATGCTCATTTTGGAGATCAACACAAAATGATCAAAACTTCTACCGGAAAAATATTCCTTCCGACGGAAGTCAGTTCGCAGGTGTACGTTGTCGTGCAGGGTACACCATAAATCATTAATCAATTAAAAACCATGAAGGAGTGAATATGAAAACGAAAACCTGGAAGAAGATGATTTCTTCTGTTTTTATTGTATTGATCTGTCACCGGAACGTATCCGTCGCCGAAGACCTTTGAGTGGAATACTGGTGAGGTCAAGCAGGTGCAGACGCCAAACGAACTGATTGCCTTCACTACCCATAATCAGGGCTATGCTATTGATAATTATATCGGTGTAGTATGGCAGGAGAAATAATCTTACAAAAAAACTTTTTAAAAAAACTCTTGACTTTACCCCCCCCCCATCATATAGATTATACCAGAAGCAAGAAGAGTCTTCGATGAAACCAGAAGAGCGGAAAACCGTAGGATTTTTTATTTCTAACTCAGAAGGGAAGGATTGTAGGAAAGGAATGGATTTGTCTCGAGATTCAGATTTCCAAACAAACAATATTCCGGTCAATCGGAACAAATCAAATAATGGCAACTTTAGGAGCAGTGGTAGGATTCCTTTTAAGGTTTATAAGCCTGAAAATTATGCGGGCTTACTGTCCCTTACCATTTCTCTTTTTTTCAAATATCAACTTTTCTGCCAGACAGGAGGGGCTAAATTTATTTTCCGTGTTTAGAAATATGTGAGCTAATTTTAGGAGTGAAAAATGCAACTCAAAAAACCGCTCAATACCCGCGCTTGACTATGATAGCAGTCCGGGCGCGGGAGCTATTCGCCAGTGGCGGAAACACGTGGTTGAAATTACGCTGAAATGATTGTACTTTCAACCGTGAAAAAAATAAGGAAAAACGATGACCTCTGACAAGAAATTCAAACTACTCCTGAATACTATGATTGTGACTGTTCTATCTCTACTTCTATTCCTTTCCAGCTGTCCCGAAGAGCCGGATAACTATGATGATTCCGATACTACCAGCCATGATTTTCTATGGGAAACCTATACTTTTGGTGATCTTGCCAGCAATGATCTCAATGATGTTGTCGTAGTAGATGAGAACAACATCTGGGCTGTAGGTGAGATTTTTGTTTACGATCCGGATTCCTCCTGGAATGGCACCGGCATAGAGACCTTTAATGCCGTCCATTGGAATGGAACCGAATGGGAGTATATCCACATAAGAGGTAGTCTTATGAATGATACCGGCCCACTTTATAGTATCTGGTATTTCGATGATAATGATATTTGGGTAAGTTCTGGTTGTCCCGAACACTGGGATGGTACAAAATGGACTTTGTATCATCTTTGGGATATGGGGATTCTTAGTAATGATGATGGAGGAGTATACAGAATCTGGGCGTCTTCTCCTTCTAACATTTATTTCGTAGGGTATAAGGGTTCGATTGTCCACTACGATGGTAAGAATTTCAGGAAGTTAGAGAGCGGAACGACTCTGGATATTCGGGATATTTGGGGCGCCAAAAATAAACGTAGCGGAAAATGGGAAATCTTGGCAGTTGCATCCAACGATCAGGACAAATGCCTGCTTCGCATTCAGAATAATATAGCTACTAAACTCTCCGTTACTGGTCTTTCTAATATTCTGGATGGCATATGGTTTATTCCAAATTATCAATATTATGTGGTAGGCGCCGGAATTCACTATAAATCCAAACTGGATGATTCTCCCTGGAGTTGTTATTCCAGTGGTGAAGTTACCAGTTATCAATCACATAGAATATCAGGTGCTGGAATAAATGATATTTTTGTAGTTGGTAGTTATTGCGAAGTGGTGCATTATAATGGTTCAACCTGGTACAATTACAGAAATGAAATTCCATTGGCAGGTGGAGCATTTGGAGGTATATCAGTTAAAGATAACCTTGTCGCCATATCTGGATATATTGGCAGGGAGGCCATCGTCATTATCGGTAGAAGGCAATTATGAAAACCAATTAAAAACTAAATAACAAATCAATTATAAGCTTGAAAAGAGTATGCTATGAAAACGAAACAGAATTCATTAGTTATAGTTTTTATTTTCCTTGTTATCGTATATAAAATTACTTCGGCTGAGACCGTATATATCAGTCCATCTTCTTTGACGATTATTCAACATATAGAAGATGGTAAACCCGGATATACTACAGGAGGGAATTATCAAATTGGCCGGTTAGATGAATCTGGCGTTGAGATTCGTTATCGGACAAGGTATGAATTTTATCTGGCAAGCGTACCCTATGACGCCCGAATTGATTCGGTAAAAATATCGTATAATATTAACAACGGGGGATCGAGTTCAAATAAAGCTAGATTTGTCAAATTACCAGACGAGTATTATGGTGAATCAGACCAGTGGGGGAGATTTACAAGTTCAGGAACTGTTTATGCATCTAATTTGTCTTATAATCAAGATTATCCGGATAAAAAGTATTCGCAACTAACTGCAGACGTTACTACCGCTATCCAGGGAGACCATTTCTTTTGTATTGGATTTATGAGTGAAAATGAAAGTACGAACGGAACTTATGCTAACGTTTATATCAGTTTTATCACGGTTTATTATTCGCCAAAAGTTATAGTAACGATTCAAAATAGTTTCGGCGGTGGTAAGGTAGAGATAGACGGTCAGCTACAAGATTCTCCCTATACGTCATCTGCCTGGTATGCGGGTGATTCGCATAATATTCGTGCTTACACTCAAAAAATAAATGCTATTACCTATCCTTTTCCGACACCAGGAACATGGAAAAATGTCACCACTGGTGAAGAAAAAAGTCAGATAAATAACAATACTCCTATTTCTATCAGTCCCGCGGATAATTGCATCTGGCAGGCAAATTTTAATCCGGCAACAGCTAATATAATTGTGGATCAAAAACTCATCAGTGGAGCTTCTACTGGAAGTATTTGTCTTTGGACAGGAGCTAATTTCACAGAATATCCTGTTCCTAAGTCTTTTAGTTTTCCGGTTCCATCGAATCAGGTTCTTCGGGGAGAACAGCAGATAACCTCACAAGAAAAATATAATTATTGGGAAATAGGTCAAGATCAAGATAATGATGTAAAAAATCATCATGTTTTTCAAATTGGCCAATATATTCCCGGTTATTAAACGGCAAGATTCAAACCAACTTTTGGTGGTATTAGCATTCAGACCAATTTCTTTGAGGTTTCAGGAATCTATAATAGTAATATTCAATTTAAAGATCCCTGGTTTATCGATTATGCAGATCCGAATTGTGGTAATAATTACCGTAATCAAGGAAATGATGCCGTGTTCAGGACTCGTACTACCCCATTTGTAATTGATTATTCGACAACTTATGAAAATAACCAATCTTATAAGGGTGTATTCCTGAATCAAAATCCTAATTTTTATCCAAATATTCCCACCTACAGCCTGAAGGTTCCTCAACCTCAGACAGTCAATTTTGGTGGTGCTATCGGCCTACGCCCGGTTTATTTCGTGAACTGGAATTATGATGCTAATAAGGCTACTCTCAAGTATCCCAATGCCAGTGAGACACCGGTGGTATTTAAAACTTCTGATGCGGCCATCACTGCCAACCTGAAAGCCTCGCTTATTTCCTCCAGTTCCTCGGCTTTTTCCAACAATAGTCAGCGTAAGTTTGTTCGTACTCAAGATGGCTGGCTACATATGGTTTATGAGAGTGAGGGACATATCTGGTTAGAACACAGCAGTGATGGTGGAAATACCTGGATTTTAGGCAATAATGGGAAGCCATTAGATAATGGCGGAGGTAAATCCCCATCGATTTCTTATAATCTTCCCATACCAAGTTATTATTCAATTGTTCTTGTTGCCTTTCAAGAAGGAAGCGATATTCGTGTAAGAAGTTTTGCCTGGGATGGAATTTCTAGTTATATCAATGGGCCGCAAGATTGGATTCCGAGTGGTGAATCTCCCAGTGCGTCTCTCTCCCCGAACATCGCTTTTGGCAATGACGGAGTATTCATGGTCGTATGGAAAAAGTCGTCTGGTATAGCCTATATTCTTGGTATTCTCATCCATCTCTGTATTGGTCATGCAGGCAATTCACAAGGTATAATATCAGGGACAAATGGGAATTCATATAATCCAACCATATCCACAAATTTGCTCGAACCGGGTTATTTTGATGTTGCTTGGCAACAACAAGGAACTCCAGTAAACGGTCCGCCTCCTGTATCAATTAAGGCATGTAGGTTATTTTTTGATGGGGAATACAATTGTCAAAATGGATACTGGGGTTCAGTTAGTCAATATAATCCTCCCCAATCTACGATTTCCAGTAGTTCAATGAAAATCAACTCCAATCCCTCAATAATCAGTTGTCCAGACGGACCTATAGTCTCTTGGATTGCAGATTATAGCGGCTATTTTACCCCCTCGCAGACCAAGGCAGTGTTACATAAAGCATGGGAAACACCATTCTATCACGTTTATGATGCCTACTGTAAATCCACCTCTATCAGTAAAAAAGATGATGGCTCGGGCTACTATTTAGCCTATAGTTATATGCCAGACATACAGGGTTGGTGTAAGTACGACTTAGCTGTCAGTAGTGGAAATCTTTCGTTTACAAAAGTTGTCAGTACCAATGGTCCCTACCTGCAGTTGTGCAATGGTCCAAATAAAGAAAACATCTATGTTATGGCTTATTATCCATATACCATTCCTTACTATTTCAAGAAATCAAACAGCTTGGCAAGTGCTGGCCTTTCTAAATCAGTTGATTTTTTAACTAGTGATAGCAGAGGTGTAATAATTGAGAATAACGAATCTGGATTATATTATTCGTTTGGTCAAATAACTGTGAATGGAAATCCTGTTAATTTTATTCCAATTAATAACGATGCTAATCGAGTAGGGCTAAATCAACGAACAAGGATGGAGAGAATAAAAAATGGAACCAATGTCAATTTGATTTCTACTGATACTCTTAATTCTTACTTAATTTCAGAGCCTTTTGAAATGAATGGAAATTCTGAAATTATTTTTGGAGATAAATTTGAAATCGGTGACTCCACTACTATAAAGATAATACTGGGAGAAAAAGGATATATATCATTTAAGGTAGATCTGACTGATGATATCAACGGTAAGATAATTGGAACGATAAAAGAATCGAAGTGCTTTCGCAATACTTTACCACCACGCAAGTCATCATTTTATAAACTTGCTAATAGTAAATTAGGGGAAAAAAGGGTAAGAATAAAAATTACGGTTGATACGAATATCAAAGAACCTATATTTTCAATTGTGGATGAACATACAAATGCTGATTTACGAGAAGGAATAAAAAAATCGTCTATTAAAGAGTTATCGTTGAGTAATCTAGTAACTATCGATGAATATGCTCTTCATCAAGCTTATCCCAATCCGTTTAATCCGGTTACAACCATACATTATGAATTACCGAAGGCCGGGCATGTAACACTGAGAGTTTATAATCTTCTCGGCGAAGAAGTGGCAACACTAGTAAAAGGTGAAAAGCAGGCCGGAAGATATTCGGTTACTTTCGATGGCTCGAGACTGGCAAGTGGAGAATACATCGTGAGAATGCAATCTGGTAATTACTCCAAAACGATAAAAATATTATTAATGAAGTAATCCACAAATTTCTCATTGATATTTAAAAAGCCCGATTGATAGTCGGGCTTTTCTATTCTCTAAACTAACGTGAGTGAGAAATCAAGATAAAAACATTTAAAATAATTTATAACTTCTTTTTAATCTTTCTGTCCATAACCAGATTAGGATTGGCTTGTCCTGATTGAGAAAAGATCTATTCTGGTTGGCGCTGAAAATCGAAAGAATAATTAAGAATGGAATACAATGTCTATAGATCAGACGTGAAGTCGTGGAAAAATTCCTTGATTATAATATCCTCAAATCGTAAGTTTACCCGCTATTTTTGAATTATAATTAAGAGATAAGCAATGTACAAAACGTCTTTTCCGAAAGTGACAGAAATTAAACAAGATTGGTACGTGGTTGATGCCGAAGGTGTAGTTCTCGGTCGTTTAGCCAGTAAAGTGGCGGCGATTTTACGTGGTAAAAACAAGCCATACTTTACGCCGCATCTCGATACCGGCGACTATGTCATAGTTATTAATGCCGATAAAGTACGATTAACTGGTCGGAAAGCAGAAATTAAGACTTATTTCAAGCATTCTGGTTATCTCGGACATGAACGCTTCCTCAAGTATAAAGATGTGTTTCAAGCCAGTCCAGAGGAGATCATCGAGCGAGCGGTTAAAGGAATGTTACCGCACAATGCGCTTGGTCGCCAGCTTTTCCGGAAGCTGAAAGTCTATCGCGGTCCAGTCCATCCTCATCAAGCTCAGCAACCTAAACCTTTAGTAATAGAAGGATAAGTAACGGATGCCCAAATTAGAATATGTGTCATTAGGTCGTCGTAAAAGTTCAATTGCCCGTCTTCGAATGCAGACCGGCGAAGGCAAATTGATTATCAATTCCCGTCCACTGGATGAATATTTCGGTAGGGAATCTCTTAAGCGTATGATCATTCAGCCATTTGAGGTCTGTGGTCTAACTGGCCAGTTTGACGTCAATGTCAAAGTAGAGGGAGGTGGATATACCGGCCAGGCTGGTGCGATCAGATTAGCAATCGCTCGGGCTTTGGAACAATATGACCCGGAGCTGAGAGCCAAGTTAAAACCGGCTGGCTTTTTAACGCGCGACTCGCGGGTGAAAGAAAGAAAAAAGTATGGATTGCGCGGCGCCCGTCGAGCTTTCCAATTCTCCAAACGTTAAAGGCAGAGAGATCAGATTTATGGTAAATGTAACTGTAGAAATGTTAATGAAATCAGGTGCTCATTTTGGTCATTTAACCCGAAAATGGAATCCCAAAATGAAAGATTACGTCTGTATGACGCAAAACGGCATCCATATCATTGATTTGAACAAAACGCTCGCCTGTCTTGATGAAGCGACGCGCTTTATTCGGGAAGTAGTACGCAAAGGTGGCGATGTATTATTCGTCGGAACAAAGAAGCAAGCCAAAGAAATTGTCCAGAGGGAAGCCGATCGCTGTGGTATGTTCTATGTCGTTGAGCGCTGGTTAGGTGGAACCCTGACCAATTTTTCAACTATCAAACGCAGTATCCGGCATTTGCAAAAATTAGAAAAAGATAAATCTATTGGCTATGGTGAGAATCTGACCAAGAAAGAAAAATTAGCGCTCGAACGTGAACGAATAAAATTAGCCGATCTGCATCGCGGTATCAAAGATATGCGTAAATTGCCCGACGTGCTCGTGGTAGTGGATACGACGTATGATAATATCGCCGTCCAGGAAGCCCGCCGTTTGGACATTCCAATTATAGCCATCCTAGACACCAATGCTGATCCCACCATTGTGGATTACCCGATTCCAGCCAATGATGATTCAATCCAAACTATTAATTTAATAATTACGGAACTGGCTGATGCTGTTATTGAAGCCAAGAATTCACGATTGGTTGAAGTACCGCCACCGGTTGAAGAAGCAGAAAGCTAAATAGCTATACAGAAAGGAAAAATATGGGAATCACTGCCACCCAGGTTAAGGAGTTACGAGACCGTACAGGCTTGGGAATGATGGAATGCAAAAATGCATTGGTTGAATCAGACGGCGACATTGATAAAGCTATCGAAATTTTACGAAAAAAAGGGATTGCCAAAGCGGAAAAGAAAGCGGATCGCGTTGCCAAAGAAGGAGTAATTCTTTCCTATATTCATCCCGGCAATAAACTGGGAGTCTTAATTGAAGTCAATTGCGAAACTGATTTCGTTGCCGCCAACACAGACTTTATCAACTTTGTGAAAGATATAGCTATGCACATCGCGGCTACTAACCCGCTATCAATTCGCCGGGAAGAAATAGATCCAGCAATCCTGGAAAAAGAAAAAGAAATTTATCGCGCTCAGGTTCGGGCTCAGAACAAACCGGAAAACATCGTTGAGCGCATTGTTGAAGGTAAAGTCGAGAAATTCTATCAGGAAAATTGTCTGTTGGAACAGCCGTTCGTTAAAAATCCCCAGATTACGGTTAAAGATTATGTTACCAGCATAATTGCTAAAACCGGTGAGAATATCAATATTGCGCGCTTCGTCCGCTTTCAGCTGGGCGAGAGTTTCGAAAAATAAATAACCTCTAACAGGTTAACAAATGGCATCCATTCCTTACAAACGAGTAATCCTGAAATTTTCAGGAGAAGCGCTTGCGGGTGAAAAGCAAGTAAATTTTGATCCCGATATAATTCGCCAAATTGCCGGGGAAATCAAATCCGCCGCTGACCTTGGAGTTCAAATGGGAATAGTTTTCGGCGGAGGTAATATCATTCGAGGCTCGAGTGGCGTTGGCAAGTCGCTTGATCGCATCAAAGCCGATTATATGGGAATGTTAGCGACGGTTATTAACGCTTTAGCAATGCAGGATGCTCTCGAAAAACTAGGATTGCGTGCGCATGTATTTTCAGCCATTCAGATGATCGAAGTCGCGGAATTAATGATAATTAGAAATGCCCGTAAATACCTTGACCAGGGTGAGATTGTCATCTTCAGTGCTGGAACGGGACAGCCATTTTTCAGTACTGATTCCGGAGCGGCTTTGCGGGCGGTGGAAGTGCAAGCCGAAGCCATTATCAAAGCCACTAAAGTTGATGGCGTTTACGATAAAGATCCAGAAAAATTTAGCGATGCCCAATTCTATGATCGGCTGGATTATCAGACCGCTATTGAAAAACGTCTGAAGTTTATGGACTTGGCCGCTATTACGATTTGTCAAGACAACGACTTGCCAATCATTGTCTATAATATGAAAACCCCGGGTAACTTGCGTAAAGTTTTAACCGGTGAACAAATTGGAACGCTAATTACACGGAGTCAATTATGATAGACGAAGTTGTCAAAGATGCCGAATCCCGTATGAAGAAAAGTTTAGATACGATCCAGCAAGAGATGGCTGTGATTCGCACCGGACGGGCAACTCCGGCTTTACTCGATCCAATCAAAGTCGAATATTATGGGACGACTGTTCCATTGCGCCAAGTAGCATCCATCGGTGCTCCGGATGCCCGCCTTTTGATTGTCCAAGTTTTTGATCGAAACGCTGTGACCAGTGTTGAAAAAGCTATTCGAACCGCTGAACTTGGTTTAAATCCCATAGTTGAGGGCAATTTACTAAGGGTACCTATTCCGCAATTAACCGAAGAACGTCGTAAAGAATTGGTAAAATACGTACATAAAATTGCTGAGGAAGGCCGGGTTGCTATCCGTAATATACGCCGCGATGCCAATGAGATGGCGAAGGAACTCGAAAAAGATCACGAAATTTCCGAAGATGAGTTACATAACGGACAGGAAGAAGTCCAGAAACTGACCGACAAATATATCAAGCTGATTGATGAATTAGTGAAACGCAAGGAAAAGGACATCTTAGAAGATTAGTCCGACGCCTTAACCAACTTCAAAATAAAATATTATAAGCCAAGAAGTCATCAATGTTTGATAGGCAAACGATTTGTCCCCTGATTTGATTTTATCATTTTCAAATTTCATATAAATCAGAACGGTACTACTATCTCTGTCAGCCTTTACCAATAAATTGATTTAGGCAAAAGCGATGAATGTCGCTCCGGCAATTATGATTATTCCTCCAATCAGGCGTTCCCGCAAATTCTGTTCTTGGAACCAGAATACGCCATATAGAATAGCAAATAGCAGGCTGAGTCGTTTGATAGAGATCATATAAGCAACCTGAATCATATTAATTGCCGAATAGTGAGTAATTGCCATAAGTGCCATTGCCAAGCCGATTTTTAGAAAATTGCTCGGAGTGTTTATTAATGGTGCTAATTTCCCCTTCGTCGTAATGAGTAGGAACGGCGTGTAAACGATTGCTAGCAAACCGAAGTAAACGATAGCCATAAAAAAGGGTGAGGAATGCTGGATGGCAAGTTTACCGAGAGTGGCGGTGATGGCATAACAAATAGCCACGATCAGCATATAAAGTGAGCCGCGGTTTTTGAAAATTGCCAGCCAGGGTTCCAGCCAGCCGGACTTGGCACGGTCAATTTGCAATGCATAGGTGCCAATTGCAATTAAGATAACGCCAATAATCCCGATGACCGAAAGCCGTTCGCCCAATACTATCGTCGGAATGATAAGCAGAAAAAGCGGAGTCAAGCCAAGATAAGGCACGGTCAGTGATAATGGAGCGATCTGGATAGCGCGCATATAAAGTAAAGTGGTGACCAAATCCATTGCGACACAAATCGCCATAGCAATCCAAAAGGTTGCATCTAATTCGGGGATTTCAATAAAAAACAAAATTGGTAAAAGAAATGGCAAAGCATAAGCTTCACGCACCCAAGCTAACAGAAGAGCATTAGTTTGACCAGCCGATTTTTTGGAAAAGGCATCCGCGGTTGCCATAAAAAATCCCGAAAGTAAAGCGACGAGATACCACATGTTATTTCCTGATTAAAATTCTGATTTCAAGTGCAGAATTTAATGGACAGATGCAAACTATACTATGAAATATAGTTAATGACGAATAGATATAAATAAGCCTAAAGCATTACTTCTGTTGTGACAGATTATCTTATTTTACAATAAGTTCGAGAAATTAATAGTGCGAAATTTTATTCAAGAGCCCGCTGCATTCGGTGAATAAAGCTGTCAGGCTTTTCAAAGCCCAAAAGCCGTAAATTTTCTACTTCGCGACCGTTGCGGTTGATGAAAATTATGGTTGGAACACCTTTGATGTCATACTTCTCCAGCAAAGTCTGAATTTCCGGAGTGACCTTGCCGGTTAGGTCAATTTGGAATAGGGCGAAGTTTTGACTCAGGCGAATGACTTCCGGATCGCTGAAAGTATATTTATTTAGCTCTTTACAAGGAATGCACCAGTCAGCGTGGAAATCGAGTAAGATCGGTCGCTTCGCCTCCAGAGCCGATTCGAAAGCTGGTAGGGAATAAGTCTGCCATTGCATCTCAATCCGATCCGCTTTTTCCGTTTTAAGAAACCAGGTGCCGGCTATGATGGCAATAATTGCCAGCCAATTTTTAATGAAAACGAACGTTCTGACATTGTTTCCTGACTTGCTGAAAAGAATTAAATAAACGCCGCTGGCAATGGCAAATAGCCCTAATATTATTGAAGCCAATTCAGTTGGTAACAGCGGTTTGATGAAATAGAGCGCCATACCGATTAATAAAAACCCGAAAATCTGGCGCACCCCAACCATCCATTCTCCTGAGCGTGGTAGGCGATCGATCTGAGCCGCAAAAAACGCCAGAACAATGAAAGGCAAACCCAACCCGAGTGACAAGGTAAAAAACATTAAGAACCCGATAAACGGTTTACCGATCGAAGCGACATAAGTTAAAAGTCCAATTACAAATGGGCCAATGCAGGGCGCGGCTACGATTCCCATCGTTAGTCCCATAAAAAGCGCACCGAGGTAGCCACTCCGACTGCCGCCTGCCAGTTTCATCAAAAAGTTAGGCACCCCGAATTCATATAAACCGAACATACTGAGTGCCAGAGTGACTAGAATAGCCGCGATTACGATTAAAACGATGGGATTAGTCATAATAGATCCCAGCAGACTGCCGGAAAGCGCCGCTAAAGTTCCGAGGAGAGAATTAACCAGCGCCATCCCTAGAACGTATAACAAAGCCAATAGCAGGGTTTTGCTCTTTTTACCGACTGCTTGACCACCGAAATAACTCAATGTGACCGGAATTAATGGATAAATACAGGGTGTCAAATTCAAACCCAAGCCGCCCAGGAATATCAGGATGAACGTCAAAAAATAACCTTTTTCTGCCAACGAATTGCCAATATCGAAATCCTTCTCAGAATTGCCAACTGTAGTTTGCGACTGTGAGGTAATATCGGTTAGCGTGGATTTGACGGAATTGATACTGGTCGGTCTAATCGGAATTTCCAGCACAAAAGGGAAATCAGTCGGCGGCAGGCAAACCTGATCATTACAGCCTTGATAATATAACGAGCCTTTCACGGTTAACAATGAATCGGCGGTCTGGAGTATCTTGCCTTCGAGCCGGATATTAAAATCGCCTTCGAAAATTGCCAGCGGTTGTTCGGCAAACGCTAAACGCTTAAGAGTTGGTTCAGGATAAATAATTCGGCTGACTTTATATTCGTCCGAAGGCTCAACGCGCAATTCGGTCGGGATAAGAAATTCATCACTCGGTTTATTAGAATTGATGTGCCAGTTCTCGTTAATTTGAACGTTCACTTCTGCCGAAAATTTTCCATCAGCCTGGATATTGGGTGTCAGTAAATTGACTTTAACTGATAGAATTTCCGATTCATTTGCCAGAATAAAATTCCAGCATATTAGGAAAATGACTAATACCAAGAATCTGCGAGTTTTCATGGTTAATATTTTTCTACTATTGATAAAAAAAAGATTTCAGAGTTATACACCAGTTAAAAATGGAATGAAACCCTCGAAATTAAAATTCAGGTAATTATTTAAATTATTCAGAATTTGTTGATCTTTAAAAATATTCAAAAGCAGGTTATAAGCCAACAAGAAAATCAATTCATTTTTTAAGAGATTTTTTGTCGGTTATATAGACTGATTTCATTACTACGTCTTTTAACGGTCGGTCGCGCTGATCGCGCGGGACAGCCACGATTTTATCAACGACGTTCATTCCTTCGATCACCCGTCCGAACACAGTGTAACCGCCCCGATCCAGAGAGGGCAAATCCTTGACGCAGATGTAGAATTGACTGCCACTGGAAGCTTTTTGAGGATTGACTTGGTCGGGCAAACGCGCCGCGGCTAAACTCCCGCGTAGATGCTTTTGGCCGATTTCGGCCGGAATTGTATAGCCCGGTCCGCCGGTGCCGTCATTACTTGGATTGGCATCGCGACTGAGAATATCGCCACCTTGAATGACGAAATCCGGTATGACACGGTGAAAAGTCGTTCCGGTATAATAGCCGGCTTTTACTAATTTCTTAAAGTTCATAGCGTGGAGAGGTGCTTGATTAGCAAACAACTCGATCACGATTTTGCCATAATCGGTTTCAATTACGACGACTTCGTTGGGATCAACCGGTTCGTCAGGTAAAGCCTGCACTTTCTTCTGAATAGCAACGATGTCGGCTTCTTTCAGTGGCTGAGCTGAAAGTGCGGACGCCATTAATGCAATTAAAATAAAAACGATAAATTTCATAAGTCTCCCTAATTTAAAAATGATTTCAGACTTCGTGAGGCGCGGTCAATTCGATAATCGAGGTTGGGCGATATTGATCGGCAATCTCGATTTGATAACGGCGCAGGTTAGTATTTATATTATTTTCAAATAACTCTCTTACAATACTCGGATGATTATTGATTTCACTCAAATGCCCGAGAATCAGATGCTTTAAACGTCCATTACCGGCTAAACGTTGCAGTAGCATTAACGATTGTTCATTAGATAGGTGACCAACTCGACTCTTGATGCGTTGTTTAAGATTGAGGGGATAAGGTCCGTTTATCAACATCGTCAGATCGTGATTGGCTTCCAGAAAGAGTAAATCCGGATCGGCAATTTGAACCAATACCGATTCCGAAACTGTACCGAGATCGGTCACCACCGCAATTTTATACTGCTCGGCTGAAATGACAATGCCAATTGGATCAATTGCATCGTGTGGGATATGAAAAGTTTTGACTTTAAAATCTTCAATGGTTAGCTCATCACCAGCTCGAAAGGGACAAACGTGGACTTTATGGAAAAATTCCGGGTTGATGACGTTCAGCGTCTGTTCGGTGAGATAAACGGGAACTTTATGATATCGGGCAAAGACACCCACGCCTTTGAGATGGTCGGAATGTTCATGAGTCAAAATAATGGCACCAACCGAATGCTCGTCAATTGCTGTCGTTTCCATACGCGCATGCAAGTTTTTCAGGCTAAAGCCCTGATCAATTAGAAGCGCCTTTTGTTTGTGACGAATGTAAGTGCAGTTACCTTTACTGCCACTGCCGAGATTACAAAAGATCATAGTTTGCCTGTTCGACCACGAGTTGTCAGGGGAATATTAGCCAGACATTGGGGACATTCTTCCGGTTTGTAGGCTGGAATATCCAATGTAATCAAGGAATGAAACGGAAACCCGAAATTATTTTTTCCACCGCTGCGGTCAATCAATACGCCGATTCCCAGAATGTAACCTCCGTATTTAGTAGCTAAATCAATTAACTCCAGAAGTGAACCCCCGGTGGTAACGACGTCATCAACGATTACGACGCGCTCGCCATTGGCAATATTAAATCCACGTCGCAGAACCAATTCGTTATTTTCTCTTTCGGCGAAAATACTGCGCGTGCTCAAAGCCCGGCCAACACTGTGGCTGATAATGATGCCGCCAGTTGCGGCTCCCAAGACGACATTTGGTCTCAAGTTTTCAAAATTCTTGGCGATGCCCCTACAAAGCTTATCGCAAAGCAATGGATATTGTAAAATCTTAAACTTCTCAACATAGGTGGCACTATGCAAGCCGGAGGTCAGTAAAAAATGACCACTCAGAATGGCGCCGCTTTCTTTAAGTATATTTAAATAGTAATTCTCGTCTTTTTTCATCTAAAACCTAAAATTTAAATTTTTCTTGATAATAAGCGGCTGTTTCAGCGACATTCTCCGGAAATTTACCTTTATCTGGAAATAAAACTGCCCGAGAAACATTAATCAAGCCAACGCCGCAAGTTCGGCAGACCTGAACAGCCGCCGCGATTTCGCCCCCTTGAGCGCCGACTCCCGGTATGAGAAACGGCAAATTGGGAAAATTTTGGCGAACGCTCAGCAGTTGCTCCGGTTTAGTGGCGCCCATAACTAATCCGAGATTCCGACGCTGGTTCAATTGCTGAACAATTTCAGCCACTTTAAGATATAAATGCTGGTCACCGCCAAAATCCTGAATTTCCCGACCGGAGGGATTAGATGTAACGCATAGAACAAAAGCGCCGTGTGATTCATCGGCAATAAACGGCAAGATGCTCTCAGTACCAAGATAAGGACTGAGAGTAACTGCGTGGAAAGGTAATGCCTCGAACAGGGCTTTAGCGTAGAATTTGGCGCTGTTACCGATGTCACCGCGTTTAGCATCGCCAATCAGGAGAATATTTTGCGGCATCTCGCTGAGCAATTTCTCGAGCATTTGCCAGCCACGCGAACCCCACATTTCGAAAAACGCCAAGTTAAATTTATAAGCCGGTGTATAAGCGCCAGTGGCGGCGATTATTTCCTTAACAAAATGATAGACGCCGTCTACATTAGCCGCAAAACCGGAGGGCAGTTTACCCGGATCAGGATCAATCCCAATACATAAAAAAGTCTGCTTCTCGGTGAGACACTCGTGGAATTTCTTGATAAATTGCATAACGCAAAAAATTACGTTTTTTTGTAAGATTAAACAATAAAAGAGAAGTGTCGAAATTTAGTGTTCAATAAAAATTATAATTGAAGATCGGTGGTAATTACCCAGCGTAAATCAAAACGAGGCTCTGATTGCGGAGGATGCGATACCCATAACGGGAAATGCATACCAACTTTGAGTATGTCCAACAATTCCAGCTCGACACCTAATCCGGCATCGAAGTGAGTCTGTTTCCAATCAATGGCACTAAATGATTCCGGTAATATACCGCTATCGAGAAAAATGATGCAATCGAACATCGCCGCTCCAGCGAGGGCAAGATTACGACGCAATTCGGTATTGCTGGTGAGCATTTTATAGCTCTTCAGAGATTGATCGCCATAACCGCGCATATCGCCCTCACCCTGAGCTAACCGATAAGACTCAAAACTCTGGTTTTCCAGCACATTTTTACCGAAGAAATAAAAATATTCCTGTTTGGGTACATTTCCATGGGCATTACCGTAGAAAAGCCGTTGATAAAGCCAAATGCGGTGATTTAAGCGCATCTTGACTTGACCATCGAGGGTTAATTTGTCAAAACTGAAATGGTTTTCGCCAACCGGTAATCCATATACGAATTTGGCATGAACGATGTGTCGGATGTTACCCCAATTATGGAAATTGACATAATCCAGATAGGGTTTTAAACTTTGTCCGGTTTCCCACTTATTGGTATTTAAGAACTCCAGGCTACGTACCTTCTGGTAATCTAATCCCAAGTTCAGTTTCTGATAGCCTTGAACTCGATTGAATCCCCAGTATTTAACATCTCCCAGATATACTTCAGTAGAAATTTTACCCTCCATCAAGTCGAAATAATCGCGCCAACGCAGATAAATACGTGGCTTGAATAAAAATGCCAGCAAAGATGTGCTGTAACTTAAATCGTATCCGAAAGTCTTGCTTTTATAACCATAATTCAAACCGAAAGACCACTCGTCTAAACTTTGAGCCGGAAATAAAGGCCGCATATTGATCCAGTAACGGCCACGTAGTTTAACCCCAAAACGCATAATGTCTCTATTATTGAAATCGAAAGTCGGATAATAAAAGATTTGATACGAATCAATACTCGGCAACCCGACAAGAAATTTAAAAACTACCGAACGAGGATACTGATTGTTAAGGCGATTGGAGTCCCAGATTTGCCGATTGGGATCGAGCACAATTTTGGTAATCGGTTTATCTGTAACCAAAGTTAGAGTATCGAATGTTCCAGTTCTCGGCTGTATTCTATGATTGTAAACATTGCCGCTGCGGTCAAAGGCATTTACTTCAAGCGGAAGATAATTTAACGACGGTTGTTTGATAATCACATCGGTGATATGTTCAGAATTATTTGCCTGTGACCGGATGACTTTTTGAATTTTTAAATCCGTCGGTTGTTCTAAATGCAGAAAATTTTGGTAGAGAGCAATGAATTCATAACCGGATTTTTCCTCAGCTATTTTAAAAAATACTTGTGGATCAATACTATCAGATTGAATAAAAGCCTGATATTGAGCCAGAACCTGGCTGAAAAGGCTGTCACCGAGCACATAATGGCTCATTTCAACTAATTTTTGACTTTTTAAAAAACGGGTTTGAGTGTTGATAAATATAGTATTTGCCCTTTCGTTGGAAGCCCGCGCCGGTTGGAGAATATTTTCTTTTTCCAACCCAGATGTAAAAACATTAAAGACTTTGGTATTAAATGAAATTAATTGGTTATCAGACAGTTTATATTTCTGATGCAGAAATTCGTAGCGATTTTTTAGGTAATCGTTCGCCAGAAATCCAGCTAGACCATCACTAATCGAGACACTAAGATCATTTTCGGATTCCACATTAAAACCCAAGTATTGGTGAGCAATTTCTCGAGCTAATATATACAAACTTAAATAATCAAGTTTAGTTGCCTCTGTCAATATTGTTTTATCAATTAATATCAGACGAGAAGTTGTGAAACCGCCAGGGATGACCGTCGGATAAATCGTTAATTGCTGATTCATTTCGGGCAAATATTTGGCGTAATAGTCTATTATGTCATTTATTATCTCAGTAGCGATCTTATCCTTGGATTTATCGTTGGCTGAAAACCGGCTAATAAATTTTACTTCGTTATGTGGTCGAGAGCGAATAGTCGAAACCTTCAGCCTATCATTGAGAATGAATCCAATGTCCTGAAGATACTCGGAATGAAATATAAAAGTATTTTTATCGTTATGACTAACAACCGAATCAATTTGAAGTGAACCAGCCGGCTGGAAATAATCCGGCAGGGTGAATCTAACAGAATAATTGGCAAATTCGAGGGGTGCGCGCTCCAGCTCATTAAGTCCAGTAATCTGCCATCTACCTCGACGATATTCTGCAATTCGGGGGTAAAAGTAAATCAGGCAATACGATTTTTCCGAATAAGTTGAACAGAGTTTGCTTTTCCCGGGTGGTATTATAGTCGTAAACTGAATGATCAATTCGACCGAGTCGCCGGGTTGAAGAGATTCAGGTAAAATTACAGCCGGATTGACCGATTCCGGTTGCATTACCGAAACCGGTTTGGCATCTATCGTAATTGATTCAATATTGATAGACGCCGGTGCTTCAAATTGAGTCTCATATTTCTGAAAACTGCGTAAATCACGACTGCGAAAGGCATTTGCGCGAATAAACAAATAAACTGTATCCAGCGCAACCGGAGAGTGATTGGTAAAAAGAATCTTCGCGTGACCCGATAAAATGTTTTCACTGGAATTAAATTCTAGGTCGAGATCATACTTCAACTCATTTTGCCTGGCAAAGGCAAAGCTGGTGAATATAAATGAAAATGCCAACCATAGAGAAATTCTTAAGGTAATATGATTTTTTAAGTTAGCGGTCAATTTATTCAATATAAAAGAAATACATTTCATTTGGAACTTAACTTAAAATTAAGTCAGGATACAATCAAGCTTAGCGAATCGAATGATGCCTGCTATTTTGTTTGATTCTCAGGAAAACCTTAAATTAACCCGCTTTTTTTCAGCCCCAATAGCTCAAATGGTAGAGCAGCGGACTCTTAATCCGTTGGTTCAAGGTTCGAGTCCTTGTTGGGGTACACCTTAAAATACAAATGTTTAAATAATTTAGAACCTCCTATCTAATTTCTATTAGCCTTCTAAAAATCGGTATAATTTAACTTTTCAAGCCGGATACCGGATTCTTCCAGTTGAAATAGTGGTTAGACGACAAGCAGGTAGATATTCCGGAGGGAAAAAAGCGTTAAAAAGTTGAAAAATAGTCTCCTTTATCCCATATAGGGAATAGCTTTTCGATTTCTATTGGTCTATAATACCTTAACCGCTGAGCGGTATCCATAATCACTACTGCATGACTACGAATCGCTACCGAACACAACACTCTACAATATCTTGACCACAAAGCGGCGGGTGTCAATCTAACGACAATAGAATCCAAAATAGACCGGAGGTTTTAAAGTATTGTAGAAATTATTTTATTGAAAAAAATTATTTACCCTGTAGAGGTTAAACTTTCAATAAAAATGGGGAAAAACCTGTAATTAAAACAAATTGACTTTAACTGAAGATTTACCTAATATTGTTTTGCTACGAAATATGGCAGTAAATTGTTTTATATTATAAGAGGAAAAAGCAACTTAAATAGCAATATCAAGACCAGTTTATTCTCATAAATTTTCTAAAATTACAAACGATTATTGAATGGAGAAAAATCGTAAAAATCTCAAAACCTAACATTGAAAAATTATAGCACTAATTTGGAAATATCTGGAAAATATTTTTACTTGCAATATCGCCTAAATTGTCATTTAACATATAAAAAACATTCTGGTTAAGTGAAACAGATACTAGAAGAATATTTAGCGAATCTATCAGATACTTTCAATCGGGGTGATGCCCGCGAGGAAAGTTATTACAAACATCTCGATGACCTGATTAAACAGTGCGCGGAAATTCAAAACATTAAAAATATTGAAGTAACGATTCTTCCCAAAAAGACTGATGCCGGAAATCCTGACTTCCGAGTTTGGGACGGTCAAAACCACATCACCGGTTACATCGAAGCCAAAGACCCTTCGATTACCGATCTGGACTATATCGAAGATTCCGAACAATTAAAACGCTATATATCCACCTTTCCCAATGTTATCTTAACTAATTTTTATGAATTCCGACTTTATCGGGACGGAGAGCGAATCCGGCGAGTTATGATTGGACGACCGGTAATTGCCCAGAAGCTAAAAACCAAACCGCCGCTGGAAAATATTGAGCAATTCATTGAACTCTTTGATTTATTCTTTTCCTTTTCTCTGCCCAAAGTTCAAAATGCGCGTTCGCTGGCAGTCGAGTTAGCCAAACGCACCCGATTCTTGCGCGATGAGGTAATTGCAGTCGAAATGGCGGAAAATGGGAGCAAAGGTCAGAAGCAAATAGCGGGCTTTTATGAAGCCTTTAAAACTTACCTGATACCGACTTTAACCGCAGAACAATTCGCCGATCTTTATGCTCAAACTATCACGTACGGGTTGTTCGCCGCTCGGACAAGAGTTACATCTGAGCGGGATGAATTTAATCGTAAAATTGCCTTCGATTATATTCCCCATACTATCGGAATTTTGCGGGATATATTCCACTTTATCTCGCTCGGAGATCCTCCGAAATCACTTCAAATCATCGTGGACGATATTGTCGAAATTCTAAATGTTGCCGACGTCAATAAAATCTTGCATGAATACCAGCGCGCCGGAAAAGGCCGGGATCCAATTATCCATTTTTATGAAACTTTTCTGGCTACCTACGATCCTAAAATCCGTGAACGGCGCGGAGTATATTATACCCCGGAACCGGTGGTCGGATATATCGTTCGTTCGATTCATTCCATTTTAAAATCGCATTTTAATCTGGCGGACGGTCTCGCCAGTGAAGAAGTAAAACTGCTCGACCCAGCCGGTGGTACGCTCACCTTTCCCGCCGAAGCCATCCGGCTGGCGGCTGATGAATTCAAAAGCAAATACGGCGAAGGCGGTTTACATTTATGGATAAAGAAACATATTCTCGCCAATTTTCACGCTTTTGAGCTGATGATGGCGCCCTATGCCATCGGTCACTTGAAAATTGGTTTTATTCTTGACGAACTCGGTTACAAAATGGCTGAGGATGAACGCTTCAAACTTTATCTGACCAACACGCTGGAAATGGAAGAAATAAAGGAAATTACAATTCCCTTACTTTCTTCGCTGAGTGAAGAAAGTCATTTTGCGGAAAAAGTAAAGAAAGAACAGCCGATCCTAGTGATTCTTGGTAATCCACCTTATAGCGGCATTTCCGCCAATATCAATAAATGGACGGAACGACTGCTCAAAGAAGACCTTGACGGCGCCCAGAGTTATTACAAAGTAGATGGTCAGCCGCTGGGAGAAAGGAATCCTAAATGGTTGCAGGACGATTATGTCAAATTTCTACGCTTCGCGCAATGGAAAATCCAGCAATCCGGTTACGGCATCGTGGGGATGATTACCAATCACAGTTATCTGGACAATCCTACTTTTCGCGGAATGCGTCAAAGTCTAATGAAAACCTTCGATGAAATTTACATTCTTGATTTGCACGGCAATAGCCTGAAAAAAGAAACAACTCCCGCCGGTGGCAAAGACGAAAATGTGTTTGATATTCGTCAGGGCGTGGCAATTGCGTTATTTGTGAAAAATAAAAAGCCGAAGGAATCTAGGGTATTTCACGCAGATTTATATGGACTGCGTGAAGAAAAGTATCAATGGCTGCAAAAAAACGATTTTCAAAAGAACAATTATGAGAAAATTAAACCGACAAGCCCTTATTATTTCTTTAAAAAGATAGATACAGAAAAAGTAAAGCAGTATTTGAAATGGGAACAAATTACTGATATTTTTCCGGTGAATAGTGTAGGTATTGTTACGGCGCGCGATCATTTTGTCATTAGTTTTGATAAAAGGGATTTAAAAAACAGAATATTACAATTACAAAATCTTGCTCATCCGGACGAAATCATTTTACAGGCATTTAATTTGAAAGAGAAATTCGGTTGGAAGATCAAAGACTCCCGGCAAGAAGTAGCAAACATCAGTGATCTTGACATTTATATCAAAGAAATATTGTATCGTCCATTTGATAAACGCTACCTATTTTACCATCAATCTCTGATAGAACGTATGCGCTTTGAAGTTATGCAACACATGCTGGAAGAGAATATTGGGTTGGTAACTATTCGAAGGTCAAGAAATCCGGAAAAATGGAATTTTGCTTTTGTTGCCAATAAATTGATTGCTGGTGCGACTGCCATTACATCTTTGGACATAAATTACCTATTCCCTTTATATCTTTACCCGGAGCAATCGAAAAAAGACAATCCCGGTCTGAATCTGACTACGATGCTGATTTTTGAGCCGGGCGAAAAATACGGCCGAAAACCTAATATTGCGCCCATAATTTTTTCAGGATTGGCAGAGTATTATCCCAAAAGACCGTCGCCGGAAGAGATTTTCTATTACGTTTACGCAATCTTATACAGCAATATTTACCGCGAAACCTATGTCGAGTTTTTGAAAATTGACTTCCCGCGCGTGCCTTTTACCGCTGATTATGAAGTGTTTAAAAATCTAGGCAAATCGGGGAAACAACTGGCTGACCTGCATTTGCTTAGAAGCCCGGCGCTCGATCCGCCGATTGCCCGATACCAGGGCAGTAGCCCAAACGACCGAATCGAGAAGGTTATTTACCAGAAAGATGAACAGCGCATTTACATTAATAATGACAAATATTTTGAAGGCATTGCACCGGAAGTCTGGAATTATTACATCGGCGGTTATCAGGTATTACATAAATATTTAAAAGACCGTAAGGGAAGAACTATGGACGATGCGCCCCATTACTGTCGCATAGTAACCGCCTTGAGTAAAACCATTGAAATCCAGAAGCAAATAGACGCAATCTATCCCGACGTAGAAAAGGAAATCATAAAGTTTTAAACAATGAATTTTATCGAAATTAGTCGTGCGATTATTCAAATTTTTCATTTCGTTATGAAAGGATACTAAGTTTAGATGAATTACAAAAGTGTGATGCCGATTTGGATTGCCTTTCTGCTTTTAGTAAGTGTTTTCATTGCCAATCTGAATTCAGCTAATGCGCCGGATATTCACACATGGGAAATGCAAGAAATTGTCTTGCAGGCTGAAGGAAAATATGAAAATTTCTATACCGATGTAACTTGCTGGATCGATCTGACTGGACCGGAATTTTCCAAGCGGATTTACGGTTTCTGGGACGGCGCTAATATTTTCAAAGTGCGTTTCGTCGCTACTAAGCCGGGAAAATGGTACTGGCGTAGTGGTTCAAACCAGCCGAATGACAATGGACTAAACAACCTCAGCGGCGAGTTTATGGCGGTCGAATGGACGGAAACCGAAAAATTGCAGAATCCCAACCGACGCGGTTTTGTACGCTCCACCTCTAATGGTCACGCCCTCCAGTACGCCGACGGAACGCCCTTTTTTATGGTGGGTGATACCTGGCTGGCGGGCTCGACCTGGCGACTTCCTTTCCGCAACGCCGATTCATCGGAAAATTACGAGCCTGCGCCGGGAATCGGTTTTGAAGATGCCGTGAAATATCGCAAGAAACAGGGCTTCAATTCTGTAAGTATCATTTCTTGTTTCCCAAACTGGGATGCTGATTGTAAGCCGAGTACTTATGCTGATAAAAATGGAATATTTGTCAGAAATGCCTGGGAAAAGTTCGGCTATGATGTCGCCGAGGCAACCGGAATTGACGCTTCCGGTGGTTTGAGCTATTGGGGCACACTGACTGCCAAAGAGATGCGCGATGAATATGGTAATTTGCCTTTTGCAATGTCGCAAATTCATAAAGGCGTATCAGACTTCAATCGCATCAATCCGCAATATTTTCAGAGCCTTGATAGAAAAATGGAATTTTTATCGCAAGAAGGTTTCGTCCCCTTATTAGAAACTGTGCGGCGGGATGTCGGACCATCCTGGTATGCTTATTTTGATTTCAATGAGACTTTTGCGCGTTTTGTGCAATACTTGATATCTCGTTACGGCGCCTATAATATTATTTTCAGCGGTGTTCATCTCGACTGGATTCCGCAAGAATTCAGTCTCACGGCGGAGCAATTTAACGAGGCATTGACTTATCATCTGGAAAAATATGGACCGATGCCTTTTGATCAGCCGGTTACAACTCTTATCAGCAGTTCGACCTATTCGGTATTTGGTCACTATCTAGATTGCCCGTGGTTGACGATGCACAGCGTTGGTAATAAACCGCGGGACCACCGGGTAGCCGATTCGTTGGAAATAATTTTTCGAGTCGAGCCGCCGTACCCGGCGATTAATTTCGAGCCATATTACACCGGCTGGGATCACGAGATTAATATGCCGAACGGCGAACGTCCACCAGCCAATTCCGACCGCGATAATTACTTTGCGCGAGCGCAAATGTACGGCTCGGTACTTTCGGGTGGTTTGTCCGGTCACGTTCACGGGACTTCGGCTTATGACATTACCACAACTGGCGAACCAGTCGGAAAGCGTCATCATATTTGGGAAGCCTTGAAATTTGAATCGGCAAATTATATGAAATACTTGAGTTCGTTTATTTTATCGGAGGGAAATAAATACCAGGATTTACGGCTTGCCCGTGAGGATATTCACCCTAATAAAGCGCCTGACAGTCCGCCAACAGGTTTAGATGGCTGGGCTTATATGATGCGAACCCCGGATAAAAACCTGGCTATGCTTTATTTCGAAAATCAGTCGGTTTTACCCACATTGTCCGGCTTTAAACCGAATACAATGTACCATTTTAAGTGGTTTGATCCGCGCAATGGTGAATGGAAAGAGACTCAGGCAATCCAAACGGACAAAAAGGGAAATATAAAAGTGCCACCGTTTCCTGACGGGAATAATCCTTCTACCAGGGACTGGGCGGCTAAAATTTGCAGAGAAGAAAAGAATAAATAAATTTATAACCAAATGTAAAGGAGTATCGTTATGAAAAAGTTAGTCATCGGCATTTTGGGTATATTTCTTATGCAGAATTTGTACGCCCAGAACGTCGAAAATAAGATTGTCATTGATGTCGAGGCCGGCCAACATATGATCAGTCGGCACATCTATGGCCATTTCGCTGAACATCTTGGTCGGTGTATTTACGGCGGGATTTGGGTTGGGGAAGATTCACCAATTCCCAATACCCGGGGCATTCGGAATGACGTCGTCGCCGCCCTGAAAGACATTGCCGCGCCGAATGTTCGCTGGCCAGGTGGTTGTTTCGCCGATGAATATCACTGGATGGATGGCATTGGTCCCCGCGACCAAAGACCGAAAATGATCAATACCCACTGGGGCGGCGTTACCGAAGATAATAGCTTCGGTACGCATGAATTTATGGACTTCTGCGAGCAGGTCGGCTGTGAACCGGTAATTACCGGTAATGTAGGCAGTGGCACCGTGCGTGAAATGGCTCAATGGGTCGAGTATCTCACTTCTGATAATATTAGTCCCATGACCGAACTGCGCAAAAAGAACGGTCGCGAAAAACCCTGGCGCGTTAGATTTTGGGGATTGGGAAATGAAAACTGGGGCTGTGGTGGCAATATGACGGCGGATTTCTACGCCGATGAGATGCGGCGTTTTTCAACTTATTGTAAGAATTACAGCGGCAATGAGTTATATCGAGTAGCCTGTGGCCCATCTGACGAAAACTACGAATGGATGGAAACCCTAATGAAAGAACCGATCAATCGGAATTGCTTTCAGGGAATTTCTTTGCATTATTATACAGTTTGTCATGACTGGACTAATAAAGGTTCTGCTATCAATTTTAACGAAAAAGACTGGTTTCTGACGATGTCGAAAACGCTCCGAATGGATGAGTTTGTCACCAAACACTCTGCCATTATGGATAAATATGATCCGGAAAAGAAAATCGGACTCATCGTTGATGAATGGGGTAATTGGCACGATGTCGAACCCGGCACTAATCCGGCTTTTCTATATCAACAAAATACACTCAGAGATGCTCTGGTTGCCGCCACTAACCTGAACATTTTTAACAACCACTGCGAACGAGTGAAAATGGCTAACATTGCCCAAATGGTCAATGTTTTACAGGCAATAATTTTGACGAATGAAGACCAGATTGTCTTGACGCCCACTTATTATGTTTATAAAATGTACAAAGTGCATCAGGATGCAACTTTATTGCCGATCGAATTGACCTGTCAAAATTATGAACTAGACGGCGGTTCAATTCCGGCGGTGAATGCTTCGGCGTCCGTTGATAAACAGGGAATTATTCATATTACGCTATGCAATCTCGATCCGAATAAAAACATGAATCTGACCTGTGAATTAAAGAGTAAAAACAAATTTTCGGTAAGCAGTGGGTCAATTATCACAGCTGGTAAGATGAACGCCTTCAATGATTTTGGTAAACCGGAGGAAGTCAATCTGCAAAAATTCACCGATTGCAAAATAGCCCAAAATACTCTTTCAGTTAATCTGCCAGCCAAATCGGTGGTTATGGTCGAGCTGGTGAGTAAATCAGCTGATAAGCCGAAGAAATAAAAGACTGATTATTTATCGTTAAAATTGGTCGGAATCAGACAAAAGGTGGTCTGAATTTTCCGAACGAATATTTATTTTCATTCGGATTAATATTTATAATTATCAAGATTGTCGATCTTTAAACTATCAGGCAACACCCCGATAGTAATAATGAAAAAAGTCAGAGCTTTTGTGCCTGATTCGAGATGACCGCCAACGACACTGTTTGCGTCCGACAGTGCGATATGAGCATGAACCCGTCCATTCAGAATATAACCTTGCACGGAAATTAGATCCATTGGCACCGAGGCTTTTGGATACTCTTCGTCTGGTGGTAGATTTTTACTGCTAACGACGTGGTAATGATAATCGGTCACGGCGCCGATTCCGGCTAAGATCACGCCATTTTTGATTTTTCGACTGTTGACGGCTTCCTTTAATCCTTCTAATAAATCCATTCCAGAGCGCAGGCGAACTATTTCAATTCGTTCAAATTCCGAGGTGAAAATTTGAATGTTCGCTGTTTTTTCCTGAGAAAAACAGATTGAAGACCAGCAAAAAAAGCTAATAATAAGCAGTAATTTTTTCATATATAAGCCTTCCAATTTTAATGAGATAGATAAGCGATTATGACGAATTTTATCTTTTTACCAGAATGGTATTGTCAACTTTAACCAATCTGTTTTTTTGTAAACCGATGTTAATCAAGTTATCGTATTGGATTTGGGCTTGTTGGATAGAAATCGTTCCTTTTGAAATTTCATCCAGAATGCCATCAGCATCATAGTCAATGGCGACAGCTGTTTCCGGATTGACCAATTGTTTTTTGCTGATTATTTTAAACTGGTTGAACGGTTTAGCATTGACTGGATAAAAACTTTTTAATTCGAGGTGAAAGTCTTCCAGGTCTTCAATATATTTATGATTTTCTGGGGTTATTTCCTTAAGGCGATTTTCCTTGGTCAGCATTTCAAGACCATAATCGTAAACTTTTTGTGCCTCCGCTAAAGTGGTGGTCCCGACGTTGATTTTATCTATAATCCGATCCTGATCAAAGTCAACAGCTAAAAAATTCTTACCAATTAATTCGTTGTAGCGTTCATTATTTTCGACCGCATGAATCGAGCGAATGCGATAGACTTCGCCCTCAAAGGTGAATTGATACTGAGCCACGCTGGTTTGTGGGCGAGTAGTGCAATCATTAAGAAGCAGTACAATTAAACCGAGACTAAAGACAACCAGAAAAGTCGAATGAAATTGCCTACGGCGATAAATCTTTAACATGAGTTTTTCTCCTTTTAAAAGATTTGTTCTTCATTTATTTTATTATCAAAGACTAAATCATATTCAAATTTAAAGTAAATGTTTCTCAAAGAAATATAAATATTTTACGGAGAAAGCTACCTGTAATTTTAGATGGTGAATTAGTTAGAGTGCTATAAATAGCCCGACTGATTTTAATTACTTCAAGGTTATTTCGGTATAGAACTTATCGAGTTTATCGCTAATCAAAGCCGGATTAGTCAAAGGCATATCGTCAGAATCTACCCAATAATTAAAAATTTTAACCTTATCGCGATTGCTGAAACTTGGTAAAGGACTCTTATTAGTTGTCGTAATGTGGTTGCCATTTTTATCAACAATAATCAAAGATGGTCGGAAAGCTCCTTTCCGCCCGATAAATTTATCCATTGTTTTGACCGCCGCATCATATTCAGCTTGAGTAGCGCGTCCGAGTGCTTCGTAATCGTCAATGATCTTATTATCCCAGGTATGGATCGTTGCATAGCTTTCTGAGATATACTCCTCGAGGTTAAAACCTTTTTGCATGGTATCGTGTCCAGAAGGCATCAGAATTATTTTTCCTCCTCCACTCTCGATATTGGCGGCGTAAATCGGCCGAGCCATTCCGCTTATCCAACCCTGAAGATGTTTCACAAAAATTTTGCCAATTTGAATTGGAGTAATAAAATGCACTAAACCTCGTTCTCGATGACATTGAAGTAGATAGTAAGGTTCTACTCCAGCCCAGAACATTCGTCGTAAGGTTTCGGCGAGTGAACCGAGGTTATCATTGACATGTTTCAACAAAACAGTTTGATTGCGAATCGAATAGCCATGACGGTGAATACGGTCAATCGCCGATTTGAATTCCGGAGTAATTTCATGATAATGATTAATGTGAGTCATAAAGTAAACGTATTTTCCGGAGTTCGAAGTTGTTTTATCTATAAGAGATAATATATCATCGGTAATAGCCATCGGCAAAGTTACTGGAACGCGAGTAGCTATCCTTATAACCCGCAAATGTTCAATTTTTGATAAACGGGTTAAGACGTACTCGAGGCGTTCGGGACTAATCATCAAAGCATCGCCACCGGTCACTAAAACTTCATCAATATTAGGATTCCAATCAATATAAAATAGTCCCTTGTCAATATCTTGCCGACTGATAGTAGTAGTACAGTCGAGTGATTTTAGTCTCTGACAATGGGTGCAGTAAGAAGCGCAGCTGGTATTTTCGGCAACGAAGAGCGCAACTCTATTAGGATAACGTTGATAGGCAGACCCAAAACTGCGATTTTCTTCAGCCATTGCACCTTCACTTCCGGTGTGGGGGAATAATAGATGAGCCGGAGTAGGAACAGCTTCCCAGAAAATAGGATCCAGCCGATTTTCGGCTTCTTCGCTAGGTAATAGATTGGGGTGGAAAGGATCTTCGGCAATTAGGGACGCATAATAAGGTGTAATGCGCATCGGTTCTTTGCCTTCCGCACGTAATTTGGCGATAGTATGGGCAATTTCACCTTCTTGATAATCGTTTAGCCGAATCACCTGACATAGTTCGTCAACGTCACGGATGGCATTTTTCCTCTGCCAGATGGGATCATGCCATTGCTTTTCAGCAACCTGTTGCCAGAGTGAAATTGAATGAAAATCGCGTGGCTCGGTTAAATAAGATGCGGGCATCGTTAATTTCTCCTAAGTTTTATGTAGATTAAATTATTATAAAATGTCATTATTCTTTTGGAATCTAAAAAACAGTCGTTTTTTATGCAAATCCTACTTGCTTATATAAAATCGAGAGCCTTGCCAGTGCAGTAGGAAATTTTTGGGATTAAAATGAGAAGCTGATTAGAAATTATTATGCCGTACGTTTATATAAATTTATATTGGGTTAAAATTCTAATGTACCGGGCTGACGCTCAGGGAGAATTTATCAAATTGGTTATTTATCATCTAACAGGCTCCAACAATTATTGGCAAATTGAGCGGAAAGTCTTAGATTCTCAACGCTTTCAATTTTATAATCGGAATGGAAATATATGGAACAGCTTAATGACGTCGAATTGCTGACGGCTTTAACCACGGCTCATAAGAGGCTTAATAAAGAAATTGGGCGAGTGATTGTCGGCCAGCAGGAAATTATTAACCAAATTGTGATTTCACTCCTTTCGCGGGGACATTGTCTTTTGATTGGCGTGCCGGGATTAGCTAAGACGCTGATGATTAAAACCTTAGCGCAGGCGCTTGACCTGCAATTCAGGCGTATTCAATTTACGCCTGATTTAATGCCGTCCGACATTACCGGCACCGAAGTTATCGAAGAAGATAAACTGACCGGCGCCCGTGCTTTTCGATTTTTCAAAGGGCCGATTTTTGGAAATATTATTCTCGCTGACGAAATCAACCGTACCCCGCCTAAAACCCAATCTGCTTTGCTGGAAGCGATGCAGGAGCATCGCGTTACCGCCGCCGGTGAAACGCACCAATTGGAGGAGCCGTTTTTTGTATTAGCGACCCAGAATCCGATTGAGCAAGAGGGCACCTACCCGTTGCCAGAAGCGCAGCTTGATCGTTTTATGTTTAGTTTAAAGGTTGACTACCCGACCTTTCAAGAAGAACTGGAGATTGTCAAGTCAACCACAGTTGATGCCGACTCCACACCGGAAATTGTCATTCATCGAGCCGAAATTCTGCAATTTCAGCATCTTGTTAGACGAGTGCCGGTGGCTCCGAACGTTATTGAATATGCGGTGAAGCTGGTAACTGCTACGCGGCCTACTAATTCCAGCGCGCCTGATTTTATTCACAAATGGGTAGAATGGGGAGCAGGACCGCGTGCCAGTCAGTATTTGATTCTCGGCGCTAAAGCGAATGCCGTTCTGGAAGGTCGTCCAACTCCGTCAATTCAGGACGTAATTAAGATGGCGAAGCCGGTGCTGAGGCATCGTATAATTCCGAACTTTAATGCCGAAGCCGAGGGAATTAATACCGATCACATTATTCAAAAGTTACTCGAGACTATCGGGTAATCTGGGGAATGTTTTTATAAATGGCAGAAGAAAGACTGGATAAACGGCGTTATCTTGAACCGGCAGTCATCGCTCGGTTGGATAATATGGCTTTGCGCGCCAGACTGGTAGTGGAAGGCTTTATAATTGGCCTCCATCGGAGTCCTTATCATGGCTTTTCGATCGAATTTGCTGAACACCGGCCCTATATGCCAGGCGATGAAATCAAACATATAGACTGGAAGCTTTACGGTAAAACCGATCGCTTTTATATAAAAGAATTCGAAGAAGAAACCAATCTTAAATCCTATATTATTCTCGATAAAAGCGGTTCGATGGGATATCAATCAACCGCCGTTTCCAAGTTGGCTTATGGCAGCTATTTAGCCGCCGCGCTGGGATATTTATTACTTAAACAACAAGATGCGGTTAGCCTGACTCTTTTTGATACCGAAATTACTACCTACCTACCACCCGTCGCTAAAAAGAGTCACTTGAATTTAGTACTCGGAGCTTTGGAGAAGGTCACCGCCGGTTCGGAAACTTCCATAGCCCCACTCCTGCATTCCGCCGCTGAAAAGATTAAGAAACGCGGGCTGATTATTCTTATTTCAGATTTGTTGGATGACCCTTCAAGCGTAATCAATGCCCTGAAGCATTTTCGTCATAGACGTCACGAGGTAATTGTGTTTCAAGTTCTTGACCCTCAAGAAATCGAGTTTGGTTTCAATCGCCAGACTAAATTCGTTGATCTGGAAAATCGTGACGCGTTATTGACTGAACCCGGTCAGGTGAGATTAGCATATCGGCAGGCGATCAATAATTTTATTGAGGATTATAAAATCCAATGCCGGGCGAATAATATTGATCATGTCTTATTAACTACCGACCGCCCTCTGGATTTAGCCTTGACCGAATATTTAAATAAACGCGCCCGAATTGGTTAGAAAAAAAAGCCGGATCTTTAGTCCGGCTTTTAAAAAAATTAATCAGCAGGCTTATTCCAGCGATTTTTGTATCATACGATACTTCTCAGCCTCTTCCATATTACCTTGATTATATAACGATTTCCAGAGAACTTCATACCCGAATACATTATTTGGGTCCAGCTCGATAATTTTACGAGCGTAATATTCCGCTTCCACCCAGTCCTTATCTCTAAAAACCGCTTCAGTTACACGGATTAGTAATTCCAGGTTAGTGGGATCGTTAGCGATAACCTTTTGAAATTGATATTTAGCTTCATCGAACCGGCCGAGCTTAGTCAATAATTGAGCGGCGATGTAAACCAGATCGAGATTGGTGGGATCATTTTCGATTAATTTATTAATTATATCAAGGGCTTCTTCATCGCGTCCCACGTCGGATAGGAACTGGATTTTAAGAATTTGCAATTCAATATTGTCCGGATGTTCGGCGATAATTTTATCTAACTGAGCGAAAATTTCCTCCTGACGGGTGCTATCCCAGGCAACTTGAAAATAATAATTGACTACATCCTCATCGAAAAGGTTTTTATCCAGCATCATTTTGCCGTATTTCTCGACATTAGCAGAGTCATTCAGAATATAAAAACATTTTACCAAGCCGTTATAGGTCGGAATTTCATCGGACTTGAATTCCAACGCACGAATGAACTGCTGAGCGGCAAGATTCAAGAGCGAGTCTTTTTCAGACGGTAGAAAAGCTTTTAAGGCACTGTTGAACAAGTTGGCGCCTTCGGTGTGTAACTCAGCCCACATTCCTCTAATATTGTCGTCAGCCTCTTTTGCCTTGGTAGGATCGATTTGCTTGGCTTTTTCAAACATCTGTTTGGCTTCATCATAGCGTTTAGTCGGGCGATAAATTGCGCTACCCAATAAGAGATAGGCTTGGGCATTATCCGGATATTTCTGGATAGCTTGCAGTAATTGTTCCTCGGCGGCTTGTAGATTATTCTGCTGGAGATAAACTTTAGCCGAAGTAATTTCCGGCGGATCGCAAGCATCCAGAATGAACAAACAAGCCAGTAATAAGACAAAAACAAAAGAAATTTTTCTCGGTTTCATTATTCTTACTCCTTTATCAATCTGAATATTTTTTCCAAATCACATTAAAATTTACAAAAATGCTCACAAAATTCAACTACTCATTTAAACGGTAGGGCGGTCGGTAAATGCCTTTTTCAGTAATTATTGCCGTAATTAGCCGTGCCGGAGTGACATCGAAAGCCGGTGAAATTGCCGAGCAACCGACTGGGGCGATTGGTTGGCCATTTATTTCCTTGACTTCAGTACCATCACGTTCTTCAATCTGAATCGCCATACCGGATGGAGTGAGTGGATCAATGCTTGAAGCAGGTGCGGCTACATAAAACGGAATCCGGTAGTATTGAGCCGCGATAGCCAGTAGAGCCGTTCCGATTTTGTTAGCCGTATCACCATTAGCCGCAATCCGATCGGCGCCGACGATAACCGCATCAATTCGGTTTCTTGCCATAACAAAGGCGGCCATATTATCGCTAATCAAGGTAAAGGGCACTTTTTCCTGGGTGAGTTCCCATGCCGTCAGACGAGCGCCCTGTAACCTTGGGCGGGTTTCATCCACATAAACGTGAATTTTTTTGCCACTCTGGTGGGCACTGATAATTATCCCTAAAGCGGTTCCCAGTCCGCCGGTTGCCAGCCCGCCGGCATTGCAATGCGTGATAACTCGAACATCATCAGGTAGAAGCGACAGACCACGAGAAGCAATTTGACGGCACGTCTGAATATCTTCAGTATGAATGGTATGGGCTTCGTTAAGTAAAATGGTTTGAATTTCAGTTAATTTCCGGTGGCGATTGAGTTCAGCCAGTCGTTTCAGACGATTTAATGCCCAACCAAGATTGACGGCGGTTGGACGGGTTTCATAAAGTCGGTTGGAAATTATTTCTAATTGGCGGAAAAATTCTTCATGATTACCTAAGATAAACTTTTTAAGCCCCAGCGCTAAACCATAGGCGGCGGCAATGCCGATAGCTGGAGCACCACGAATAACCATACGGCGAATCGCGTCCGCCATTTCGTGGTCGTCATGAATCTCGATCAATTTATATTCAAACGGCAGGCGCGTCTGATCTACAATCAGCAGTCGTTCATTTTCCCAAAATAAGGGTTGGATCATAAGCAATTAGTCCGATTGAGCTCAGGCTTTCACTAACCGGCGCAATTCGCGAAATCGCTTTGCGATTTTGGTAGGATTAAGATTCAATAAACCGTCTATACTGAAATTTTCGACACAGAATGAACCCATAACACTGCCGTAAACCACCGCCTTTTTTAGATTATCGTAATCAATTTTTTCGCAGGTGCCGAGATAACCAAACAGTCCACCCGCAAAACTATCACCGGCTCCGGTAGGATCTACAACCTCTTCAACTGGATAAGCCGGAGTGAAAAATAAGCCTTCAGCCGCACTGAGCATTGCACCGTATTCTCCCTGCTTGATAACGATATGCCGTACTCCGATCTGATGCAAGTATTTTAAACCTTTGAATAGGTTAACTGTACCAGTCAATTCCTCCAGCTCACTATCGTTGATTACCAGAAGGTTAACTCGCGATATGATTTTCATTAGTTCGGCGCGCGTGGTATTAATCCACAAATTCATTGTATCCAGTCCGATGAATTCCGGCTGGGGTAGTTGATTAAGCACCTCCATTTGTAAAGTCGGCTGAATGTTGCCAAGGAAGACGACCGGTGTCTTTTGATAAACGGAGGGAATTTTCGGACTGAAATTAGCGAAGACATTAAGATGAGTATAAAGAGTGTCGCGGTTATTGAGGTCTTGGTGATAACGCCCGCCCCAGCGAAAAGTCGGACCTGGAGCAATTTCTAAACCGGTAGTATCAATTCCCTGACGGTTCAGCAGGTCAATGGCGGCTTTGGGGTAATCTTCACCGGCGACGCCGACTAAGTTTACTTGTGAGAATTGAGAAGCCGCTAAACTGAAATAAACGGCCGAACCACCCAGGGCATTGAAACGCTTTCCGACTGGGGTTTCGATATCATCGAATGCAACGGAACCAACTACCAGAATAGATTTCTTCAAAACTATTTCCTTATTTTATTATCAATTAACCACCGAAGCTAAAAATACTTTGGCGCTTTTGCAATATGGGCTGGTTGGTTTATAATAAACGATAAGCATTTGATTCCGGTAGTCCAATATCCTGGATCAACCGAATAGTATGCTCAACATCGTAAGGAATGGCTCTAACTTCCAAGGTATCTGTTTCTTCGTCGAAAATTACATACTTGGCAGAGTTATTTTCATCACGCGGCTGACCGACACTGCCGATATTGATGATATATTTCGACTGGCGACTGAGTTGACGACAACCTTTTTTCAAAATAGAAGTATGAATATTTTTATTCTCAGCATCTGATTCATATAATCCGAGTTGATGGGTATGGCCGACGAAAGCAATCCATTCAGGTGTTGAGGCAAAAGCTTTGCGTAATTCGTGTTCTCCGTAATAGTTAATATAATCTTTATATGAGTCCGGGGGAGTGCCGTGTACGAAACGCAGGTTGCCTATGGATAAAAATGCTGGCAGGGTTTTTATATATTCCAAGGTCTGCTCTGAGATCAACTGACGGGTTATTATAATTGATTCGAAAGCATCAATGGAAAAGTAACTAAGCAGTTCATCATCCGTAAGAGCAATTTCATGATTACCAACAACCCCCGCGATTTGCAGTTCGCGTAAAAGCTGGGTAACATCTTCCGGTTCCGGACCATAACCGACGAAATCGCCCAGGTCAACGATGCTATCAATTTGTTGCTGATCAATATCAGCCAGGACGGCTTCTAGAGCCGCCAGGTTGCCATGAATATCGGCTATGATTGCAAATCGCATTGTTCAAACCTCAATCTTAAAAAATATCATTAGAGGATACCCCTTTGCCGATAATTGTTTCGTTTGTGAAAATATTGCATTCATATTTAACGAATTTTTCCCTTACAATAATATTCTTTTTTTGTCAAAAAGGCAAGAACATAATCATCACCTACCTCAAATATTTTTAAAGTTTAACCACTTCAAGGTCAGTGTTTTTGAATAAAATAATTTCTTCAATATTTTGATCTATGGTCTATTTTTGATTCTATTGTCGTTAGATTGACAGCCACCACGCCAAAGTCAAGGTATTGCAGAGATTCATTTAAGCCAAAAACATATTACCTGAAGGGGACGAAGCAATCTATTTTTCAATTGCTTTCAGCAGTATTTCGCTTGGGTCTTCATCAATCTCAACTTACCTGGTGGTCGTTTAGGGTAAAATTTAGTGAGCACTTTGATTCAGTCAGATAAAAACTATATCTGTTCTTCTTAACCTGAACCGGTGGATTGATTATAGGACGATAGGTCAATGTCTATAGGCTCCTTAACCGCTTAAAAAATTTTCTTCCGGAAGTGACAGTACGGCTTTTTTGCGGTTTTAGTGTAATAATCCTGGTGATAATCTTCGGCTGGATAAAATGCTCCGGCTTTTTCTATTTTTGTAGCAACGGCGAATCCCTTCCGTTTTAATAACACAATCAGATCTTCCGCGACTTTCTTTTGAAACTCATCAAGGTAAAAAATATAGGAAAAATACTGTTCGCCCCGATCCGGTCCCTGTCCGTCGGTTTGAGTAAAGTCGTGAATTTCAAAATAGAGTTTGGTCAATTCTTCATAACTTGTAACTGTCGGATCGTAGGTGACCTCAATAGCTTCTTTATGACCGGTTTTGCCGGAACAAACTTGTTTATAAGTCGGATTGGTGGTATGTCCGCCGGTATAACCGACGCGGGTTGCCAGTACGCCCGGCGCCTGCTTGAAATAATATTCTACACCCCAGAAACATCCCGCGGCGTAAATTGCCGTAGCGGTTTCCGAGGTATCTTTTGCTGGAATAAAATTCAGGGCAATCGAATTGACGCAATGGCGGTTGTTCTTAGCTGTAAAATTTTCACCGGTGAAAAAATGTCCGAGATGAGCACCGCAATTGGCACAGACTATTTCAGTGCGCCGACCGTCTTGGTCGGGAACCCGCATAACAGCGCCGGTAATTTCATCGTCAAAACTTGGCCAGCCGCAACCGGCATCGAATTTATCTCTCGAATGGTAGAGCGGCGCATCACAGCGTTTACAGGTGTAGATACCATCTTCATAAAAGTCATAATATTTACCGGAAAATGGTCGCTCGGTGTCTTTATGAATGATGACTTTTTCTTCATCAGGCGTGAGTTTATGGTATATCATTTTTTCTTCTCCAATATTTTGGTTTATCAAGATTAGGAAAATGCCGAGCAAGATGATTTTCAATTTCAATCCATTTTCTATGAAAACTAATTTTGCTTAAACAACTCACGTTTTAGATGAGAGTAAATGGAATTAGATACATCACGGTCTTAGTATTATCTTTTGAAATCTGTGCGATGAGAAAAATTAAGGGATTTTTTATTTCCGTCAATTTTTACCTACGAATCGCATTTTCCCCGAGGTACAATCTATAACCTCAATTAGTTCAAAGAGTTTATTAGCAAGTAATAAAATTGGTTGTTATTCGCCCGAAAACTGTCTATTTTTGAACTTGTGAAGTATCATTATTGTTATTATTGCGGTACGCCAACAACTTCGCTCGAAATGGAAGGCTACCGACGCGCATTTTGTCCTCAATGTCAGCTCATTCTATATGAAAATCCTCTACCGACTGTCGTTATAATTGCTTATAACGAACAAAATGAAATTGTTTTAATTCGTCGCGCAGTCGAGCCAGGACGGGGCGGCTGGAGCCTCCCGGGTGGATTCATCGAAATAGGTGAAACCACGGCGCAAGCCGCTGTTCGTGAACTTTTAGAAGAAACCGGTTTAGGCGCTACGGAGTTAAAATTGGTTGATGTTGGCACTCACTTGAATGGATTCTATGGTGATATTCTGATGATTGGTTATGCTACACCGGTCCAAGAAGATTTAATTCGTCCTGGCAGTGACGCGGCGGAAGCCGCCTGGTTTAAAATAGACGATCATCCATCTCTGGTTTTTCCCTTTCATGAAAAATTAATTG
>Ga0255344_1000684_pt1 | contig 51395 bp, 47 predicted proteins | sample wastewater_treat_5_FD_192414 | JGI IMG/M metagenome (GOLD analysis project Ga0255344, IMG submission 192414) | Wastewater microbial communities from Lulu Island WWTP, Vancouver, Canada - plant18 | ecosystem: Engineered > WWTP > Wastewater > Unclassified | place: Canada: Vancouver, British...
TTTATCAACTTTTTCTCTCCCGCCCTGTTCATCTCGATTACCTTTTTGTACAGGCTCTTCTCGATGAAGGGCCCTTTCTTTACCGACCTGGACACGAGTTTACTCCTCTATCTCACTTGCGCCGCTTAACAATAAAGCGGCTCGAAGGCTTATGCGCATCGCGGGTCTTATAGCCCTTCGCCGGCTGACCCCATGGAGAAACAGGCTGCTTATATCCTTTGCCTTTCCCTTCTCCACCACCATGCGGATGATCTACAGGGTTCATAACCGTACCGCGCACCGTAGGCCTTATGCCAAGCCAGCGAGTACGCCCTGCTTTTCCTATCCGCTCGTTCATATGCTCGTCATTGCCAACCTGTCCTACGGTCGCAATGCATTTCTTGAATACCATCCGCTGCTCGCCAGAAGGCAGCTTGAGCACAACATAATCGCCTTCCTGGGCAGCTATGAGCGCGCTGACGCCTGCGGAGCGCGCGAGTTGGCCGCCGCGCCCGAGGGTGAGCTCGACATTGTGCACCGTGAAGCCGACGGGAATCTTTTCGAGGGGCAACGCGTTGCCGACCTCGGGCGCGGCTTCTGGACCCGACAACACAGTCTGTCCAACCCGAAGACCCTTGGGGCTGAGAATATAGCGCTTCTCGCCGTCTACATAAGCAATTAGCGCGATATTCGCACTTCGATTCGGGTCGTATTCTATACTCTGCACCTTGCCAGGAACGCCAAATTTATCGCGCTTGAAATCGATACTTCGATACTTGCGCTTATGACCGCCTCCATGATGCCTGACGGAAATGCGGCCATTTGATGCTCTGCCACCCGTGCTGCTCTTTCCTTTTGTGAGGGATTTGGCTGGCTTGCTTTTGTTGCTCGAGATCTCTGTGTTTATTACCTGCACACGGTGTCGAAGTCCAGGCGTGACAGGTCTAAATGTTCTGATCGCCATATTCTATCCTTATATTCTTCTCATGCGCCTTCGAACACTCTGATCGTCTCACCCTTCTTGAGTCTGACAATCGCCTTTTTCCATTCTGCCGTCTGCCCTGGTCTGCCGCGTAGCCGCTTTGGCTTCGAGGTTACATTGATGATCTTGCAGCTCACCGGATGCACATTGAATGTCTTTGCAACGGCATCCATTATCATGGGCTTTGTGGCTCGCTTATCGACCTTAAAGATATACTGACCAGTTTCGCGCACTATGTTGCTCTTTTCGGAGAGCACCGGCTCAATAAGAACTGCATCGTATTCCATAATCAGCTCTCCTTAGCAGCTTTCGCGTAAAACTCGTTGAGCTTTGCGGAAGCTCCTTCCATCATTATGACCCTTCGTGCATAGAATAGATCATGAGCCCTCAATCGGTTGTATGTAAGATATGTCAACCAGGGAATGTTCCTTGCGGCGCGTTTTATCATTGGATCGTCATCCTTTAGAATGAGGACCGTCCTCTCGGGATTCTTGATATCGACTACATTTGATAGCACTTTGATGAGGTCTTTTGTCTTGCCCGATTCTACCGTGAAATCCTCGATGATCGTCATAAGCTCATCCTGGATTTTTAAACTCAGAATAGTCTTGAGCGAAAGCTGCTTTTCTTTGCGAGGAATCGAATAGGAGTAATCTCTGGGCTTTGGTCCGAAGGATACGCCGCCCCCCACAAAAATATTTGCCTTCAGATCGCCATGGCGAGCGCGACCGCCACCCTTCTGCGAGAAGGGTTTACGGTTAGTGCCACGAACTTCGCTTCGATCCCTTGTCGAGGCAGTACCAACTCGGGCATTTGCCAGCTCGTTAGTAACTGCATACCAAATGACATCTTCATTGATAGGCAACCCGAAGACGGCATCGGACAGCTCGATTGTTCTGGGCTCTTTCCCACTTAGGGAAATAACTTTAGCTTCCATACAGTCCTCCGCCATCAGCTCTTCTTTATCGATTTGCGAATAAGAACATCGCAATTCCGTGGACCTGGGACAGCACCGCGAATGAGTACAACGCCTTTTTCTGGATCAACTCTTACTACCCTCAGGTTCTGCATAGTAACTCGCTCATTGCCCATATGCCCGGGCATCTTAATATTCTTGAAGCTATGATGCGGAAATGTGCTCTGGCCAGTCGAACCTGGTTCTCGATGGAACTTGGAACCATGAGATCCTCGTCCGCCTTCGAACCCCCAGCGTTTTACAACACCCTGAAAACCCTTGCCTTTCGAACGAGCTATCACATCGACATATCTCACCCCGCTTAGAATCGAGGCATCGATAGATTGGCCAATCTCGACTTCTCCTTCAAAATTTCTAAACTCTCGGAGAATTCTTGTGGGCGCAATGCTCTCGGGGAATTGGCCTGCATAGGGTTTGGTTACGCGAGTCTTTTTCTTCTCGTATACACCTACCACAATGGCATTGTAGCCATCTTTTTCGGCTGTCTTCTTTCCAACTACAAGATTAGGTGCGACCTGAACGACGGTTACGGGCACAACCTGGCCTATCTCGTCGAATACTTGGGTCATCCCTATTTTCTTTCCAATGACACCGATCATTCGGTACTCCTGCGTTGAACGCTTCCAGCACTAAGCCGGGCGTTACAGCATTCTCTTATTTGCCGCGACGGACAAAAGTCTATTGCCTGATTTCGACATCGATTCCAGAGGGAAGTTCGAGTTTCATGAGCGCATCCATAACTTCCGGCGTCGGCTCGATTATGTCGATTAGGCGCTTATGTGTCCTCATCTCGAACTGCTCACGGCTCTTCTTGTGCACATGAGGCGAGCGCAGCACCGTAAATTTATTTATGCGTGTAGGAAGCGGCACTGGCCCGGAAACCTTCGAGCCCGCATCTTGCACAGTTTTGATTATGCTTTTGGCGCTATCATCCACTAGGCGCACGTCAAAGCCTCTGAGCTTGACTCGGATTCTGTCTTTCATCATTCCTCCAAAGATCTCTTGCACTTGCACCGCAGGCCGTACCCAGGCAGGCGCGCCTACGACGATAGGTGCGGGCGGATTGGGGAATCCACCCTTGGTATCGTGCTACCAAATTACACAAAAACGTGCCCCTCTCAACGAAGGGCACGGCATACTAGCACTCATAAAAATATTTGTCCAGTAGCTAACCTATAATTGATTGCCTTTGCATAAGCCAATCGTGTTGTTCCCTTCGGGCTCATAAAGCAAACTTTAAGCAATCAGCCCTGAAACTCTTATGCAATAACCTCGGTTACTTGACCTGAGGCGACAGTATGGCCACCTTCGCGAATAGCGAACTTAAGCCCTTTCTCCATGGCAATCGGGTAGATGAGTTCTACTTCGATTTCGCTATTGTCGCCGGGCATTATCATGTCTCGGCCTTCTGGCAGTGTTACCATACCGGTTATATCGGTGGTTCTGAAATAGAACTGCGGACGATAGCCTGTAAAGAAGGGGCTATGGCGCCCGCCTTCCTCTTTGGTAAGGCAATATATCTGACCCTTGAATTTTGTGTGCGGAGTTATGCTCCCCGGTTTGGCGAGAACTTGTCCGCGTTCCACTTCTTTCTTTTCAATTCCACGTAGAAGAGTACCGATATTGTCGCCAGCCCTACCTTCATCCAGCGTTTTGTTGAACATCTCGACACCCGTAACGACAGTTGTCTTTGTTGGATGAATACCCACGATCTCTACAGTATCATTTACACGGATTATACCGCGATCCACACGACCGGTAACGACAGTGCCGCGGCCGGAGATCGTAAAGACGTCCTCGATAGGCATAAGGAAGGGTTTATCGATGTCGCGCACTGGATCTGGGAAGTAGCTGTCCATCGCATCCAAAAGCTCTTCGATGCACTTAGTGGCTTCGGGGTTGTCCGGCTCGGTCATTGCCTTAAAGGCAGAACCGCGAATAATGGGTGTCTTATCGCCGGGGAATCCATAGAAGTTCAGCAAGTCCCGTACTTCTTCCTCTACGATATCGATGAGTTCGGGGTCATCGACGAGATCGATCTTATTGAGAAATACGATAATCGCTGGTACTCCCACCTGACGAGCCAGCAGCACGTGCTCTCTGGTCTGCGGCATGACAGAGTCAGGAGCGGATACGACGAGGATTGCACCATCCATCTGCGCTGCACCAGTGATCATGTTCTTGATGTAGTCTGCGTGACCCGGGCAGTCGATATGTGCATAATGCCGCTTATTCGACTGATACTCGAGGTGTCTGGTGCTGATGGTAATACCGCGTGCCTTTTCTTCCGGTGCCTTATCGATTTCTTCGTATTTTAGAACTTTGTCGCCGAACTTGCGCCCGCAGTACATGGTGATGGCCGCACTAAGCGTCGTCTTGCCATGGTCGATGTGTCCGATGGTACCAACGTTCATATGAGGTTTGGTACGCTCGAATTTTTCTTTGGCCATATAAATCTCCTCCTTGGCTTCGTCACCGGCTATTCGCAATATTTCAATACATAAAAGTACCACGAATACCGTCCGCCGGCATCGATGCCGCCGGATACTACGCCATAATTTACTTGTTTGAGCGTTCGGATTATAAGCAAAGAATTGAGATTGCGCAATAGCCTTATAGAAGAAAAGCTCTTTTTTCTTTCCTGGAAAATATATGTGCCTATATGTCAGGAAATTATAAAAATCCATCTCAATATTCATTCAAATTGCCATAATGATCGAATTTTGCTTGGTAAATTCCACGCCCTTCCGTGATAGATCGCAATGAAGTGGTGTATCCAAAGAGGTTCTCCATAGGCGCGTAAGCTATGATGGACTTGATGCCTCCCTCATCCTCTACGGCTTCAATTCGAGCTCCTCGAGCCTGCAACGAAGCCAAGGCAGCGCCAAACCATGTATCCGGTACTTCAACAGAAACCTGAACGATTGGCACAAGTATATAGCTACCAGCAAGGCTCACTGCCTTGCGCAGAATCGCAGATGCCGCAACTTCCACCGCGGTCTCTGCTCGTCTATCGCCGCTCATGGGGGCTATAATCCGCTCAACAATCAGTTTAGCACCTACAATCGGCCATCCACCCGATGGTCCGACGGCAAAAGCGGTCTCTGCCGCTCGATGCAGAGCTGCCTCGTAATTAGCCGAAAGTCGCAATCCCTGTGCGAAAATGACCTGGTTTTCGTCCTTGCCTTTCTGGTTTTCCAATGAAATGCCAAGAGTCACCGAAAGTTTTTCTCCAGCAAAATCCCCTGTGAATTCTTCTTCGATATGGACGGGTTTTATGAGTCGCTCGACCTTGGGAACCTGAGGATTCCCTGCCCGTACATGGAGTCCATATTCTTTCTGTAAGCGCTCGAGCACAATGTCTAGATGTAATTCTCCTTGACCTGCTATTGTTATTCTACCGGTCTCTTTTTCTTCATCTATCATTAGGCCTGCATCTTCAAGGCTGAATCGCTTAAGGGCATTGCGCAGTTTTGGGAGATCTTGCTGGGAGTTTGGTTCCAGCGCTATAGACACCAAGGGTTCGGGATTTTTGAAAGATTCATAGACAAGCTGAAGATGAGGCTCGCAAAGTGTGCTGCCTGCTTCCATATAGGAAAGATATGCGCCTACTATTTCTCCCGCGGCTGCCGAATCGATTTGCTCTATTTCGGCCCCATTTATCCCATAGAGATGTTTTATCTGAGCAATCTTTTTGAAAGGCATTGCCATGGCTTTCATGCCTTCGTGGATCCGGCCTGACCATAGGCGAACCCATGCCAGGGTATTGAGATTGACATCAAGGGCTGTTTTGAAAATATAGGCGGAAAATGGAGCATCGGGTTTAGCTTCCAGTCTGATTTCCTTGCCTGTTTTCATGTCCTTTGCAGGAGGGCAGCCGCGAGAATATGGATCAGGAAGATAGTCGATTATTGCATCCAGAAGAAGCCGACTGGAAATGTCTGAAAAAGAAGAACCACATAAAATCGGTGTGAGTTCCTGCCGCCAGATTGGTAGACTAAGCGCGGATCGGATTTCCTTCTCAGAGACGATTTTTCCGCTAATCAGTTTTTCCATCAAGGAATCATCATACATGCTGACGCGATCGAGAAGCTTTTCTCGAGATTCAAGAGCTAGATTGCGCATCTCTTCGGTAATTGGAGCTTCTTCTATAGGAAGAGGATATTGGGCTGATGCTATCCGAGGTTCATTGCTCTTAGTCTCTGTCTCGTTTTCTTCGTTATTCGACAAGGCAGGATACCAGCGCATTTCGATCAGATCCACAATCCCATTCCAGCGATAATTTTCAAAAGTAGGTATCTGGAGGGGTAGAACTGGTTCGCCAAGTTCGCCTGCTATCTCTTTAACTGCGCCAAAAAAATCGGCGCCTCGTCTGTCCATCTTGTTGATGAAATAGATTCGCGGAATATGATGAGCTCTGCAGCCGGTAGCTATAAAACCAGTTCTAACCTGAACGCCAGATACTGCACAGAGGATGATAACCGCACCATCGAGAACACGTAGAACCCTATCTACCTCAGCACTAAAATCTACATGACCTGGGGTATCCAATAAATTGAAGAGGACTCCTTTGTGAATAAAGCGTACGGCCGCTGTTTTTATGGTTATTCCGTGTTGGCGTTCAACGCTTAGGTAGTCGGTAGTTGTTGTGCCGTCGTCTACATTTCCTGCTTTTTCTCGAACGCCCGCGACATGTAAAATACGTTCGGTAATCGATGTCTTGCCGGCATCTATATGGGCGAGAATACCTATGTTTCTAATAGGCGCTCCGAGGTTTTTTTCAGGCGTCTTTGATAAATCCATCGCAATATCAATATATCAGAGCCACCCCAAAGAAAAAAGCCGCCTTTGGAAGGCGGCTTTGAATGATGCGCAAAAGCTTTGTTCGCTAAACGGCATCGCTACGCGCTGCCTATAGCCAGCATTTGTGCACTACCACCGGTAGTGCGCAAATGCCTTATTGGCTTCAGCCATTTTGTGCATGTCGTCTTTCTTTTTGATTGCGGCTCCAGTGTTGTTAAAGGCATCGAAAAACTCATCGGCAAGACATTCGGGCATTGACTTACCTGTTCTAGCGCGGGCTGCCTGGATGATCCATCGCATTGCAAGAGCTTCTCGGCGCGATTCACGTATCTCGATCGGTACCTGATAGGTAGCACCGCCAACGCGGCGAGATTTAACCTCAATAGAGGGTTTTACATTTTCGATTGCTTTGGTAAAGGCATCTAGAGCGGGCTGACCGGATCTCTGCTGAAGGAGATCTAGGGCATCATACATTATGCCGGTGCAGACAGATTTCTTGCCTTCCCACATCATTCTACATATAAAACGAGAGATGACAACCGAATTATATTTGACATCAGGGGCGTGTCCCCTGTCTATTGCTTTCTTTTTTCTTCCCATTTATTACCTCGCTCAAGCCTTTGGCTTCTTTGCGCCATATTTTGAGCGACCCTGTTTGCGGTCTTCGACTCCGAGCGCATCTTTTGTTCCACGGATGATATGATAGCGAACTCCAGGAAGGTCCTTGACACGACCGCCACGGACGAGCACCGCAGAGTGCTCCTGAAGATTGTGCCCAATTCCCGGAATGTATGCGGTCACCTCAATACCGTTGGTGAGTCGCACACGTGCTACCTTTCGTAGAGCTGAGTTTGGCTTCTTGGGCGTTACTGTCATAACACGTGTACAAACACCTCGGCGTTGTGGGCATCCCATCAGCGCTGGCGATTTAGTCTTCCACTGAGTTTGCTTCCTTCCATTTCGGATTAGCTGGTTAATCGTCGGCATATAAGCTCTAGACTCCCTTTCCTCCGCTCGCTTCAGCATCGCGCGCGGTTTTCTTCAATATAATTTATATTCCGGACTGCAAAAACTGCGGTGTCTGTTTTAGCAGCGGTGTAGAATACCTTTCTCAACCATTACATGTCAAGACCTATGGCTTCCTCTGCCAGAAGAAAGCCTTATAACATAATCATAAATCTATGCCATAGGGCAGGCTCAAAAGCACCTGGTCATTTACTCCTCCAACGACTCATTGTCTTCGCTGAATCCTTCGTCATTATCGAAAATGGTCGTTTCCTCGAAGCTAATATCGCTCGTACGATCTTGGAGTATGGCGGGTGGAGCTAGTTCGCGCTCCTGTTTTCGCTTTTCGAGCACTTCCTCTACTAGAGCATTGAGGTCGTCATTTTCAGCATCGAAAAGTTTAAGCTGCCGGTATTGCTTCATTCCTGTTCCAGCAGGGATAAGATGCCCTATTATGACATTCTCCTTGAGCCCTCGCAGTTGATCTATCTCTCCCTTTATGGCTGCATCCGTCAAAACCCTTGTTGTCTCCTGGAAGGAAGCCGCGGCAAAGAAGGAATCGATCTTGAGAGATGCACGCGTTATGCCGAGCAGAATGGGGCGCGCCACTGCGGCCTGTCCGCCTTCTTCCATGACTCGTCTATTTTCGTCATGGAATTTATGCTTATCCACTTGCTGGCCATAAATGAATACCGTATCTCCTGGATTGACTATTTCGACCTTCTTCATCATCTGACGGATGATGACTCCTATATGTTTATCATTGATAGTTACACCCTGAGCACGGTAGACCTGCTGTACCTCATCCATGAGGTAGCGCTGGCATTCCTGTTCACCCAGAATCGCAAGGATATCATGTGGATTCTTGACTCCATCGCATAGCATCTCGCCAGCGACAACCTTGTCGCCGTTGCGCACAAGAAGCCTACGGTTCTTTGGCACAAGGTGCTTATGGGTCTTGCCAAAGGAATCGCGGATATTGATTACGCGTTTGCCTTTGAGTGTGCCCCCAAAGGTGACAGTGCCAGAGACCAGCGCAAGAACGGCTGGCGATTTAGGTTTGCGCGCTTCGAAGAGCTCGCCGACTCGCGGCAAGCCGCCGGTTATATCCATGGCTTTGGCGCTTTCCTTTAGAATCTTTGCAAGCATTTTGCCTGCCCGAACGGTTTCGCCGTCCTCTACATTGACATAAGCGCCTTCGGGAAGGTAATAGGTTTCTATATCGTTGCCAGCCTCGTCGGTTATGATTATTCGCGGCTCTTTTGTGTCGCGCTCGTTTCCTACATCGGTAATAATCTTTTCCACGTTGCCGGTCTCGGCGTTGATCTCTTCTTTCAGTGTGGCGCCAGGCATGATGTCCTCATATCGAACAATACCATCATGCTCAGATATTATTGGGTCGTTGAAGGGGTCGAAGGTCGCTATAGTCTCGTTGGCAAGAAGAATCTGGCCGCGCGATACCACCATTTCGGAACCGTTGCGAATCTCTACCTTCTGCTCCTGAGAGATTAGCAAAAGTCTGTTATCGATAACCTTTGCATAGGATATACTCGGGGATTTTATATAGCTGCCATCGGCTTTTTTTATAACCGAATCGTCCTTCAAGACACGCTGACCATCTTTAACAAGGAGAGTATCTTCATCGGTAAAATCGAAGACGCCAAACACTCTGTTTACATAGATATAGCCGCGGCGAGTAAATAGTAGACGACCGAGCTCGGTCTTTACACAAGAACCTTCGATATCTGCGATGTAAACAGGATAATGAAGTGAAATACGGTTCTCTTCAGCGGCTTTTGTGGCCGCGCCACCGATATGGAAAGTGCGCATGGTAAGCTGGGTGCCTGGTTGGCCTATGGATTGTGCCGCAATTATTCCAACAGCCTCTCCGATATCGACCGTTCTGCCGGTGGCTAGGTTGCGGCCATAGCACCTGCGGCATACGCCATGTTCGGCCTCGCAAGTCAGAACAGTACGCACCGAGACTTCCCCGATTCCTGCTTCCTCGATCTCTTCGGCTATTTCCTCGGTAATCTCCTCATTGGTTCCTACTATGATCTGACCAGTTATAGGATGGCGGATCGGATCTAGGGTAAAACGACCGATTATGCGCTCTGCAAGTGTTTCGATGATTTCGTCGCCGTCTTTGAGCGCTGTATATATAGAACCATTTATGGTTCCACAGTCATCCTCGTTGACTACGACATCTTGCGCAATATCTACAAGGCGCCTCGTAAGGTAACCTGCATCCGCGGTCTTGAGAGCCGTGTCTGCTAGACCTTTGCGAGCTCCATTCGTGGAGATGAAGAATTCGATGACGGAAAGGCCTTCGCGGAAATTTGAGCGAATAGGAAGCTCGATTATATCTCCGGACGGCTTGGCCATTAGCCCACGCATGCCCGCTAGCTGGCGGATCTGGTTCTTGCTTCCGCGTGCTCCAGAATTGGCCATCATGTATATATTGTTAAAGCCATCGCGATCTTTTTCGAGGGTCTTCATCATCACCGCGGTGAGTTCTTCGTTCGTCTTAGACCATACCTCGACGACACGGTTGTAGCGCTCATCCTGGGTTATATGGCCTGCAAGATACTGCTGCTGGATTGCTTCGACTTCCTTATTGGCCTTTTCGATCATTTCGGCCTTCTCTTTTGGAATGACAATATCGTCCATGCCGATTGTCGCGCCAAAAAAAGTCGCATACTTAAAGCCCATTTCTTTGATGGTATCGAGCATGTTCACGGTAATAAAAGGGCTCGTGGTACGATAGACATGCTCTATCAGCATGCGAATATCTTTATCGGTCATTGCATAGTTTATGAAAGGAACTTCTTTTGGTAGAGCTTCGTTAAGAAGAATGCGGCCGCCTGTCGTCTTGATGAAGTGGTTCCCAGAAAGCTCTGCCTCTTTTTCATAAGAGTTCCAAACTGGTTCTTTGGGTGCTGCCACATAGACGAGAGCCTGATAGTCGCATGAACCATATTCACAGGCTAGCAGGAGCTCATCCGTGCTTGAAAAGCGCTTGCCTTCGCCCTTTACTCCCGGCCTGTGGCGGCTTAGAAAGTTGATGCCAAGAACCATATCCTGCGAAGGATAGACAATCGTCTTTCCGCTTGCCGGATCCAGCAGGTTGCGACTCGAAAGCATAAGAGTCCAGCATTCGGCCTGAGCTGCATGGGTCAAAGGAATATGAACCGCCATTTGATCGCCGTCGAAGTCGGCGTTATAGGCTTTGCATACCAGCGGATGCAGCTTAATTGCTTTGCCTTCTACGAGAAGAGGCTCAAAGGCTTGTATACCAAGCCGGTGCAGAGTTGGGGCACGGTTGAGGAGCACTGGATGCTCCTTTACAACCTCGTCCAGTACTGCAAATACCTCTGGCGTTTCCGATTCGACCAGCATTTTGGCTTTCTTTATGTTGTATACGACATCCTTCTCCACTAGCTTTTTCATTATAAAGGGCTTGAAGAGCTCGAGAGCCATCTTTGTAGGAAGACCGCACTGCCACATCTTAAGTTCTGGCCCAACGACGATTACCGATCTGCCAGAGTAGTCGACTCGCTTGCCCAATAGGTTCTGGCGGAAGCGCCCCTGCTTGCCCTTTAGCATGTCCGCCAAGGATTTTAGAGGCCTATTGCCCGCTCCCTTTACGGCTCGGCGTCGACGTGTGTTGTCGAATAGCGCGTCGACCGCTTCCTGGAGCATGCGCTTCTCATTGAAGATTATGATATCCGGCGCGTTGAGCTGTAACAGTTTTTTTAGCCGATTATTGCGGTTTATTACTCGACGATAGAGATCATTGAGGTCACTTGTAGCGAATCGACCACCATCTAGCTGGACCATAGGCCTTAGTTCCGGCGGAATTACTGGAATTACAGTAAGAATCATCCATTCAGGCCTATTCCCAGAAGATCGAAATGCCTCTACGAGCTCGATACGCTTCAAAAGGCGCTTGTCGGACTTGCTTCCGCGCTCGATCATTTTCTGTCTGAGTTCCTGAGACATCTTATCGAGATCTATCTGCTCAAGAAGAGAGCGAATGGCTTCGGCTCCCATGCCAGCGGTAAATGCGCCCCCATATCTGTCCATAGCCTCGCGGTATTCCTCGTCGGTTAGGAGCTGCATTTTCTTGAGCTCGGTCTCTCCTGGATCGATTACGATATATTTTTCATAATAGAGGACAGATTTGAGTGTCGCCATTGGTAGGTTGAGCAAAAGACCCATGCGGCTGGGCACGGAGCGATAAAACCAAATGTGCGATACCGGGCTCGCTAGCTCTATATGCCCCATGCGCTCCCGCCGCACCTTAGAATTGGTAACTTCGACACCGCAGCGGTCGCAGATGACTCCCTTATACCTGATAGACTTAAACTTGCCACAATAGCACTCCCATTCCTTGGTCGTGCCAAAGATGCGTTCGCAGAAAAGGCCATCTCTCTCAGGCCGCAATGTCCTGTAATTGATTGTCTCAGGCTTCTTGACCTCTCCATAAGACCAGGCCCGAATCATCTCCGGACTTGCCAGATGAATGGAAATATTGTCAAAATCCTGAATATCTCTCATGATACCCCCTCGGGTTGTAGGCATTTCTCATGCCTCGGAATATTGTTCCAATAGCGCCCTCTACCCAAAAAAGGCGCACTAAAGACAGTGCAAAGTCCGGCAAACATGGATTGTGCAACAGCAAAATGTGCCATCCTAGAATGCTCCGGTCTGCTTCTTGATAATATCTTCATCGCGCTCCGTTAGAGCGATCTGTTTACCCTTAGAGTCATAAACCTTGATGTCCAACGCCAAGCCTCGAAGCTCCTGCACCATTACATTGAAGGCCTCGGGAATTCCAGCGGCTGTGTGTGGTTCTCCCTTTACTATAGCTTCGTATATCTTGGAGCGACCTGTCATATCGTCCGATTTGATCGTAAGAAGCTCTTGCAGAGTATTTGCAGCCCCATATGCCTCGAGCGCCCACACTTCCATTTCGCCCAACCGCTGACCGCCAAATTGCGCCTTGCCACCGAGAGGTTGCTGAGTTACTAGCGAATAAGGACCCGTCGAGCGAGCATGCATCTTGTCATCAACAAGATGGTGTAATTTAAGGAAGTACACGACTCCCACCGTTATCGGATTCTTGAAGAATTCGCCTGTTTTACCATCGCGGACCATGACCTTCGAAGTAGCGGGCAACCCCGCCTCTCTTAGTTTTTCTTCTATTTGTTCTTGAGAGGGCGACTGGAAAACATGGCATTCATACCATTCATTAAGAGTACTGGCAGCCCAACCGAGCTCAGTCTCCATGATCTGGCCTATATTCATACGGCTCGGTACACCAAGCGGATTTAGGCAGATATCGAGTGGCGTCCCATTATCTAGATAGGGCATGTCCTCAACAGGAAGAACACGCGCAACAACCCCCTTATTGCCATGGCGACCTGCCATCTTGTCGCCCTCTTTGAGCTTTCGCTTGACGGCTACTAGAACCTTTACAGTCTCTTCGACACCTGGCTGTAGGTCATCGTTGTTTGCTCTAGACATGCGCTGCACATCGATTACGGTTCCCTCGATGCCATGTGGTACATGGAGCGAGGAATCGCGTACATCCTTGGCCTTTTCGCCAAATATCGAGTTTAAAAGCTTGAATTCAGGCGTAGTATCTGAGTCGCTTTTTGGGGTCACCTTCCCTACAAGAATGTCGCCGCTCTTTACCTTGGCGCCAATCCGAATCACACCTTGGCCATCGAGATTGTCCAGCATCTTTTCGCTTGTATTCGGAATGTCGCGCGTTATGCGCTCTGGGCCAAGCTTTGTGTCGCGCACTTCGAGAATGAATTCCTTTATATGGATCGAGGTGAAAAGGTCTTCCTTTACTACTCGCTCGGATATTAGTATGGCGTCCTCATAGTTATAGCCATTCCAGGGGACAAATCCTGCTAGAATGTTGCGACCAAGGGCAAGTTCCCCTTGGTTCGTAGCCGGTCCATCTGCTATCACTTGGCCTTTCAGAACCTTTTCTCCATGCTTTACAATCGGCCTATGGTTGAAACAGGTGTCTTGGTTGGTCCGCTGATATTTTATAAGCTGATAGACATCTTTATCATCGGGCGAGTCCGGCTTTTCAGGTCGAATTACAATGTGGTTAGCGTCCACACACTCGACGGTCCCCGAGCGCTTTGCCTTGACCAGAACACCCGAATCATAAGCTGTCTTCCATTCCATACCAGTTCCAATCCTCGGAGGTTCGGTAAAAACCAAAGGCACAGCCTGGCGTTGCATGTTCGAACCCATAAGAGCTCGGTTGGCGTCATCGTGCTCAAGGAATGGAATCAGAGCCGCAGATACCGATATTATCTGCTTAGGCGAAACATCCATGAATTGAATTTCCGATGGAGATCGCATTGTGTAGTCGCCTTGATGGCGGCAAGATATATTCTGGTCTAGAAATCTTCCACTCTTGTCGATATGCGCGGAAGCCTGTGCGATATAGTACTTGTCTTCGTCGATTGCGGAAAGGTACTCGATTTCGTCGGTTACAATGCCATTTCTTACACGGCGATACGGTGCCTCGAGGAATCCATATTCGTTGACCGTTGTGTAAGTTGCAAGCGATACAATTAGCCCGATATTTGGTCCTTCAGGCGTCTCGATGGGGCACATGCGCCCATAATGGGTGTAGTGGACATCGCGCACCTCAAAACCTGCGCGTTCGCGGTTTAGCCCGCCTGGCCCGAGAGCATTCAGCCTACGCTTGTGCGTTAGCTCAGCCAGCGGGTTAACCTGGTCCATGAACTGAGAGAGCTGTGAAGTACCAAAAAACTCCTTGATAGCAGCTACGATCGGCTTGATGGTTATGAGGTCTTGTGGCTTTGCTGTTTCGAGGTCTTTGCCGGTCATTCTATCTTTTGCCGTGCGCTCCATACGGCTAAAAGCAACCTTCATAACATTGGCAAGAAGCTCGCCAACCGCGCGCACGCGACGATTCCCCAGATGATCTATATCGTCGATATTCGCCTCTCCATAATAGATATTTATGAGGTGTTTCATCGTAGCGACGATATCTTCCTTAGTAAGCGTATTAGTTTTTATGTCGAAATCAAATTTCTTGTTGAGCTTGTAGCGGCCAACATCGCCCAGATCATACTGCCTAGCGCTAAAAAACATGTTATGTAGATCGCGCTCGGCATTCTCCAAAGATATGGGTTCACCTGGTCTAAGCACAGAATAGACTGCCGAGATTGCATCTTCCTTAGTAGGTTCATCCTGGTCAGGCGTTTCCTTTACAAGCTTGACATCTTCACGGTCGAAGCAGTTCAAGATCATCTCGTTGTGCAGCGAATTATCATCTTCGAAATCTATGATTTCGATAGAGTCTACGCCTAGGTTGATGAGTTCATCGATTTCGTGCAGGTGAATCTTGTCGCCAGCCCGGAAGAGGCGTTTTTGCTCACCATCGATCTCCATATATACAGGTTTTGCGAGCATTTTCCCAACAAGGGCATCTTTATCGTTCTGATCTTCGGAGAGCTGCACCGTCTTTGTGGTATAAAATGCAGCGATGATCTCTTCGCGCGAATTAAAGCCAATGGCGCGCAAAAACATGGTTCCTAGGATCTTTCGCTTGCGATCGATCTTGGCGTGAATAAGATCATGCTTCTGATCGATTTCGAATTCGAGCCAGCTACCTCTATATGGAATTATACGAGAGGAGAATACACCCTTGTCGTGACTGAAAATAACTCCAGGCGAACGATGAATCTGAGAAACGATGACGCGTTCCGCCCCATTGATTATGAATGTGCCGCGGTCGGTCATAAGTGGAATATCGCCTAAGTAGATTTCTTTCTGCCTTATCTCTCCGGTCTTCTTGAACACAAGATTTATAACTGCCTTTAGAGGCACAGAATAGGTCAGTGTCTTCTGCTTGCATTCGAGTTCAGAATACTTGATAGCTTTTTCATCGAGAGAATACCGTTCGTATTCGATCACAAGATCACCGGACGGACTTTCTATAGGAAAAGTGGTACGGAATACCTCCTCAAGGCCTATTGGTTCGAGAGGCTCCCCCTTGCGAAGTCTTTCTCTTTGGAGAAAGTGCTCGTAAGACGAGAGTTGAATATCGATGAGATCAGGTATATCCATTACATCGTGGAATTCTTTTCCTATGTAAGTCCGCTTGATCTTCTGTCCTGAATATGTCATCAGTTACCCTCCATGCGCCCTTAGCGCTCGGGTTAAAGGTCAATACGCTGATGTTTATATATCGAACATCGGCGCTATATATCATTCCGTCATCGGGAAGCACTCATTGCCGGCAAAACTCAATTAGCCAGAATGCTTCCCGAAAACGGGGGATCGAAATCCCCCTTCTTTTCATCGACTAAGGCCCAAAATCTATGGCCAGACTTATTTTATCTCGACCGTTCCGCCAGCAGCTTCGATCTGCTTCTTGATCTTGTCTGCTTCCTCTTTAGAGATGTTCTCCTTGAGGGGCTTGTCTCCAGCCTCGACTAGGTCTTTGGCTTCTTTCAAACCAAGACCGGTTATCGAACGGACTTCCTTAATAATAGCGATTTTCTTATCTGCAGGCACATTGCCCTTGAGGATCACTGTAAACTCAGTTTTCTCCTCGACTGGAGCAGCTGCGGCTGAGGCGGCGGGAGCAGCAACGGCCACTGGGGCAGCTGCGGTTACGCCAAATTTTTCTTCCATCGCTTTTACTAGTTCGGAAATCTCGAGGACGGTCATCGAAGCGATTGCGTCGATGATTTGTTCTTTTGTAAGTGCTGCCATATTATCTTCTCCTGATCTCATGGTAGTCCATCACAACGAATGGACCTTCTATCGAACTCCGACAGGAACGGCAGCCTCCGAAGCCTGACGGATACTCGCCTTTTCTAAAAAACATGCTAAAAAACAGCTCAAAGAGCCTCTTCCTTCGCCTTCTTTTCCTCGATTGCCTTGAGAACGCGAACCAGTTTAGTCGGAATAGCATTGATTACATAGACGAGGTTCTGCGCCGGTGCTTGCATGGTAGACATTAGCATTGCTATTAGCTGATTGCGGCCAGGTAGCTTGCTGAATGCCTCGACCTTATCAGCATCCATGAATTCTTTATCTATCATTGCACCCTTGATAATCAAGGCAGGCGTTTCCTTGGCAAAATCGAGCAGAATCTTGGCAACTTCATTAGAATCGGTCTTGATAAAGGCAACGGCGGTGGGTCCTTTTAGCACAAGCTCTACTGCATGCGAATAACCGAGCTCCTCGAAGGCCAAACGTGCAAAATTGTTCTTGACAACATGGAGTTCTACACCCTTCTCGCGCAGTTGCTGCCGCAATGTCGTAATCTGTTCGACTGTCAAGCCTCTATATTCTGTAAAGATAAAATCGTTCGAGCCCGAGATCATCTCTCTAAGCATGCCTATGGCTTCGACTTTTCTTGGTTGAATTTTCGATGCTTTAATGGCCATAGTCTTACCTCTTCTCCGATTTGTTCAGTGCGACTTTGACGCTTGGCCCCATGGTCGGCGTCAAGAATACCGAAGCGACAAAATCGCCCTTGACATCAGAAGGGCGCTTGCGATTTACCTCTTCTACAAGCGTGCTTAGATTCTCGGCAATTTTCTCGGCCTCCATGGATACCTTGCCAACTGGCAGGTGAATAATCCCTGACTTATCGGTGCGGTATTCGGTGCGGCCTTTTCTCAATTCGCTGAGCGCGCTGCTCAGATCGTTTGTAACCGTACCTGTCTTAGGGTTCGGCATAAGGCCACGGCGTCCGAGCACCATACCCAATTTGCCGACATCTTTCATCATATCGGGTGTCGCAACGGCTATATCGAAATCAAGCCATCCGCCCTTGATTTTCTCGATATATTCATCGCTCCCTGCATAGGTGGCTCCTGCCTCGAGAGCTTCTTTGGCGCGCTCGGGTTTGCAGAATACAAGAATTCTCTTCTCTGCTCGGAATTGATGAGGAAGGACAACTGTATCGCGTACAGATTGGCTCTTCTTAAGGTTTAGCCTTATATGTGCTTCCACTGTTTCATCGAATTTGGCTGTCTTGAGTTCTTTGACGAGTGCACAAGCATCCCCGATATCATAGGCTTGCGAATGATCCACTTTCTTGGCTACTTCAATGTATTTCTTGCCGCGTTTCATATCACAACTCCACATCCACACCCATCGACCTTGCGGTCCCCGCAACTATGCGTTTCGCGGCTTCGAGATCATTTGCATTTAGGTCTGGCAATTTCTGCTTGGCAATTTCTTCAAGCTTTGCCTTCGAGAGCTTTGCAACCTTGTCCTTCTGAGGAAACGAAGAACCCTTTTCTATACCGCAAGCTTTTTTGATGAGCACACTCGCGGGAGGCGTTTTCAGGACAAACGTGAATGTCTTATCCTGATAAATAGTTATAATCGCTGGTATAACTAGCCCAGGCTCCATATTTTTCGTGCGCTCATTGAACTGTTGACAGAACATGGGCGCCGAAACACCATGAGGACCAAGCGCAGGTCCTACGGGAGGAGCCGGTGTCGCCTTTCCAGCCGGACACTGCAGTTTGACTATTGCAGTGATTTTCTTTTTGGCCATAGCCTTTCTCCTATCGTGGTATACCCGGCATTGTATTGCCGGGGTAGCGTCTCCATACCATGGAGACTCCCATCATTAGAGCAAAAACCCCTTATCTGAGAAGCATATCAGACTCTATGCTGGTATGCTGCTTTATAAAGATCTCTGCATCCCATGGAGGGATGAGAACCTATATTTTTTCAACCTGTGCCATATCGACTTCTACGGGAGTCGATCTTCCAAAAATCTGCACACTCACCTTGATTTTGTTTTTCTCGGTATTCACTTCATCGATGACTCCCGAGAACGACTCAAAGGGCCCTTGTGTTATTTTGACCTGCTCTCCCACAGAGAATGACTGACGGAAGTAGACAGGACGCTCGCCTTTTAACTCGCCTGTGCGCTGGAATATGCGTTTGACTTCTTCCATTGTGATGGGCTGAGGTCTTGCATTAGAAGACGATCCTACAAAACCTGTAACACCATTGATATTCCGTATGGTTGCGCAGGTTGCCTTCCAGCCATCTTCGGGCAGATCCATCTCCACAAGAATATATCCAGGAAGAATCTTTCGAGATACAGCGCGCTTCTTCCCTTCTTTTAATTCAGATATCTCTTCGGTGGGTACCTTGACATCGGTGACGATATCTCGCGAAAGCTCGCCGGAATCGATGAGCATTCGTATAGTCTTCTCTATCTTATTTTCATAACCGGAGTAAACATGGAGAATATACCAGGATTTTGCCATCCCGCCTCTACCTTATCGGAAAACGACCTCGATTCCCAGAACAATGAGGAAATCGATTAGGCCGAGCACAAGAGCTACCGCCACTGTTGAAATAATGACTATTTTTGTCGAAGCGATTACTTCATCTTTAGATGGCCATACAACCTTTGAAAGCTCTGCATAGCTATCTTTGAAGAACTGAATTATCTTCTTCATGGCGGCTCCTTGGACCCCCTTCACATTGTGCCGTACACAAGCACAGCATCATTTGCGTTATTTTGCTACCAGGCCAGGTAGGACTCGAACCCACAACGTCCGGTTTTGGAGACCGGCGCTCTACCATTAGAGCTACTGGCCTAAGACCGTTTATTTTACCTTTGTTTCTTTGTGGAGCGTGTGCTTATGATCCCACTTGCAATATTTCATGAGCTCAAGCTTTTCTTGTGTAGTTTTTCGATTCTTCTTGGTTGTATAGTTGCGGCGCTTGCACTCAGTGCATTGAAGAGCAATTATCTCTGCATTCTGCTTTTTCTTGGATGCCATGATTCCCATTCCTTTCGCGGCGATCCACAATTGTGCACGCCGGAATAATCCTAAAATAAACTCGAGCCCCCGAACGGAATCGAACCGTTGACCTTATCCTTACCATGGATATGCTCTGCCAACTGAGCTACAGGGGCGCAAATAGAGCTTGGCGAATATATCACTCATGTAGGGATGTGTCAAGATTGTGATGCGTTTTTTCCGCGGCTCCTGCGAGACAACGCAGTCGTTATTGAAGCAGCAACCGTATCTTTTGTCAACACTAGCAAAGCGATACCTATAGCTGCAAATACAAGCGTCGAAGTTACAAGAGGAAGACCTGCATATACGAGCCTAGAGCCAGATTCCGCAAAAACTTTAGACACAGCCTTATCCACAAAGATCGCTGGCACAATAGCGATAGCCGAAAACACCAGCATTTTTAGCATATATTTTAGAGAGAGCCATAATTCGTTCCTTATGCCTTCGATGTTATCTTTGATAAGCGCCCAAACCAGCAAGACAGTATTTACAGCACTAGAAAAGGATAGCGCGAAAGCAATTCCTGGACCCTGGAATCTAAAAGCCAGAAGCAGGACAAGGACGATATTTACAGCGAAACTCGCTATTCCCGCCCATGTAGGTGTCTTAGTATTGCTTCGAGCATAGAAGGCTGGAGCGATCAGCCTATTCATCGCAATAAAGACAAGGCCACTTTGGTGCCAGAAAAAAGCGCTCGCGGTGAGCTGAACCGAGACATCAGAAAAATCGCCGCTTTTGAAAAGTAGCGTTACTATCCTCACCGTAAATGCCATGGAAAAAACCGCCACGGGTACGGTAAGCAAGAGCAAAGACCGCATTGTGCTGCCAAGCGTCTTTGAATACTCTGTCCAAGCCCCGTGCCTAACCGTATCGGCCAAGCGAGGCAGAAGCACGGTTCCAGCGGAGACCGCAAAGATACCTAAAATCAGCTCTTGAAGGCGCAGAGAATACTGAAGGCTAGATGCTACCCCCGTACCAGCGCGCGAAGCGTATGCGGTGCTTACAAGGTCGTTGACCTGATAAGCGGCCATGCCAAGAATTGTTGGCGCAATGAGAACAAAAACCTTGCGCATTCCAGGATTCTTGAAAGCTCGGATTGGATTCATAAACCCTATATGGGTACCAAGCCGCAATACGGCAGGAAGTTGAACTAAAGCTTGGGCAAGGCCACCTATTACGACACCAACGGCCATCGATCTAGCGGGATTACCAAGGCGATTTCCCAGAATCCACGGCACCACAATAAAACAGACATTGAATAGAATAGGCGCAAATCCAGAAGGGCCAAAAACCTCATGCGCATTCAGAATGCCTTGCAGAAGAGCGGCAATAGAAACAAATGCAAGGAAGGGAAACATGATACGCGTTAGGATTGCGGTTTCGGCGGGGTCCGAACCAAACAGCCTCACAATTAGAGGCGCAAAGGCAATTCCTATTGCCACCACGATCGTAACGCAGATGCTTAGAACCGTGAGGCTTGCGGATAGGAATTCGTGCGTTTCGCTATCATTGTGGGCATGAAGATAACCCTTGTATGTAGGAATGAAAGCTACAGTGACTGAACCTTCGGCAAAGAGGCGGCGAAGAAAGTTGGGAATAATGAAAGAGACCGTAAAGGCATCCGAATAAATGCCAGTTCCAAGAAAGCGCGCCTTGGTCATCTCGCGGATTAGGCCCAGTACGCGCGAAACAAAGGTGAGGAGCGATAGTTTGCCCGCATTTCTGACCATTTTTGATGAAGCCTGCGAGGCAAGCTCGGCGGCAGTATCCTCCGAAAACCCGACGAGCCCATGCGAGTTCACTTGCTCGTGCGAATTCTCTTTATTCCGCGAATTCTCTTTATTCCGTGAATCCTCTTGATTGTGCGAATTCTCTTGATTGCGCGAAGTCATTGAGGTTAGCCTACTTCAAGCGCGCATAAAGGTGAAGTCCTAGACTATGAGGAGGACGCGGTGGCGGATATTCTTGGACGGATCGTTTTCGACTAATTGGGTAGGGCTGCGAGGAACTCGATTAGATACTGCTGAATGCCCAGAAAGAAACGCTCCTGCATTTCCACGGCAGGCGGCGAAATATAGCGATAGTGCCAGCTCTCCCATTTATAACCGGTTATATTCTCCATATCCTTCGGAAAGGAAAGCGAAAAGCCGAATTTTCCTGCATTCGATGCAAGCCAGCGCTCTGCCGCGCTACCCGCGAATTCATCGCTTATGGATCCAAAATCCACGGCGGTGCCGAGTTGGTGCTGAGACATTCCGGGAACTGCGGATACGCGCTCGGCTTCGGCCTTTCCCATTTCATTGACATTCTGTTCAAATACGGTCTTCTGATAGTCGTAAGAGCGATAGGCAGAAGAGACAACGAGAGTAATCCCATCTTTTTTTGCCATCTCCGCCATGCGGACAAGCGCTTCTTGCGCGGGCTTGCGCAATTTCATACCTTTTTTTGATACGATATATGGGAAAGCACCATCTAGGTCTACAAGATCCATGGGTACATACTGGGCGGATAGGGCTTTCTGCTTGTCGACGCGATACAGAAGGTCTGGATCTTTTTTCATCACTTCACATACTTCGCGAAAAAGCACCACAAAGCCGGATGGATCCTTATTTATTGCATCCAGCACTCGCTCTCGATCGGTATCGCTAAATTGCACCGCAGAAAGAGCTTCTTCTACCTGAGTACGGATATCCGTAGGCAAAGAAGAAAGCCGATTATTCTTCTGGCCCGAACACGATACGATTACAACCAATATAAATGCCAATATGAAAGCAGTTGCTAGAACAGACAGAACTCGCATGACAAAATCCTACCATTCACTTAGATTCGTTGACCTTAACTTTTCCCGCGCTGTTTCAATCTTAGATAGACTTGCTTGCCGGGCACCATGGGGTTAGTGCGCTCATCGATCTCGAATAGATTCACAGCCTTAATCAGGTCGCCAAGCTTTCTAAAACCATAGTTGCGCGGATCGAACTCTGGGAGACGATTTGCAAGATAGGTTCCCACTTCGCCGAGATAGGCCCATCCAAACTCGTCCGCGGCTTCGTCTACTGCACTTGCCAGCAAAGCCTTCATCTTTGTATCGCTCTTTATGTCGGCCTGCGGCGGAGAGCCCTTGCCGCTTTCCTTTTCAGACGAGCTTTCGCGGCCTTCCTCGGTTTCACCGACATTGGCTTGCAGAATTTCGGTATAGATAAACTTGTCGCAGGCTGCCACAAAAGGCTTAGGCGTCTTGCGCTGACCAAAACCAAGCACAAGCTTGCCGTCCTCGCGGAGCCTTGCCGCAAGCCTTGTAAAATCCGAATCGCTAGACACAAGACAGAAGCCATCTAAGTTTTCGGTATACAAGAGATCCATCGCATCGATTATCATCGCGCTGTCCGTAGAGTTTTTGCCAGTTGTATAGGCAAACTGCTGAACGGGCTGGATGGCATACTCCAACAATCTTTCTTTCCAGCCTCGAAGATTCGGGTTAGTCCAATCGCCATAGATTCGCTTAACACTGGCAACGCCATATTTAGCGATCTCCGCGAGAAGGCCATCGATAATGGTAGGCTGAGTATTGTCTGCATCGATAAGAACCGCTAGTTTTAGTTGCGGATCACTCTTCATAAATAATCTCCAGAAAAATTTATCGCACGATAAGTAGTTGAATGTCACATACATTCGTGCCGGTCGGACCAGTCACAAAAAGGCCGCCAACCTCATAAAAAAAAGTGTAGGAATCGTTATTGGCCAGAAATTCCGAAGGATTCAGCGCAAGTCGACGTGCATTTTCGAGCGTATCAATGTCGGCAAAGGCTCCTGCGGCATCGGTAGGCCCATCGTTGCCATCGGAACCAGCCGACAAAAAGAGCGTCTTTTCCAGACCCGAGCGAACAGAGCGCGGGAAATGATTAAACTCATTTAGCACCGATAGGGCCATTTCCTGATTCCTTCCTCCCTTACCCATGCCACGGAGAGTAACGGTCGTCTCTCCGCCGGCAATGATACATGCAGGCGTGCAAACTGGAACTCCATGCAGTATAATATCCTGGACAATTCCGGAAAAAACCTTGCCTATTTCGCGAGCTTCGCCAGAAAAGCGACTCCCAAGCACAAGAGTATTGTAGCCTAGCTCTTTGCTCTTACGTTCAGCCTCTTGAATAGCATGATAATTGGTACCCACAAGTATTGTCGAACATAAATCGAAAGTTGGATCTTCCGGCTTTGGAGTTTCTGGTCTAATACCGGAGAGTCCATCTTCTACGGCTTGAACTATGGACCTTGGCAGTTTGTCCAATAGTGCATATCTATCGAATATCGATTTCACATCCTGCCAAGTGCTCGTGTCTGGAACCGTAGGACCTGAAGCAATGGTATCTAAATCATCGCCCATCACATCCGAAAGGATGAGTGCAATTATCCGCGAAGGGGAAAAAGCCTTTGCCAGAAGACCACCTTTTATGGCAGATAGATGCTTGCGCACTGTATTGATCTCGTGAATTGTAGCTCCACAAGCCAATAGAAGCCTTGTGGCTTCCGCCTTGTCTTCAAGCGATATACCCGAAGCAGGAACCGCCAGCAGAGCACTCCCTCCTCCAGAGACCAGTACAAATACAAGAGTCCTTTTGCCGACTTCTTCCCATTTCCTTACCCGCATGGCAAGATTGAGCATTTCCCTTCCGGCTTGCACCGACCTTTCATCCGGAACGGGGTGACTTCCCTCGATATAGCGAATAGAACGAGATGCGAAAAGATTTTCGATATCCTCAGGAAATCTCGACTTCTGTCCACTTTCAGGGGCTTTAAAGACTACAAGCCCTTCTGTAACTCGTTCGCCCAGAATCGATGCCAGACTTACTGCCATTGGAATCGAAGCCTTTCCAAAGGCCGCTATCACCACATGATCATATTTGGATAAGTCATAGAGCTGTGGTTTTTCTCCATCATAAAGGCTCAGTATCGAACCTTCCAGCGAAAGGCAATAGGAAAAAAGCCGGCTTGGCATAACCCTATCCACCGCGGCTCGGAAAATATCCTCTGCATCCACACGCAAGGAGCGCTCAAAGCTCCTCCTCATGCTTGCACTCTCCATCGCTTTTTCTGACCCTGATTTTTCTGGCTCTTCTCGAGAGCTTGGATGCAGAGATCGAGATTCCTAGCTACCTGAGGGCTACGAGAGAGCTCGAAGGCCTGCCGAAACAAAGGCTCTGCCTCTGCAGGATTTTTAAGCGCGTTCAAATGAATCGAGGCGGCATTGTTGAGTGCAGGCCAGTTTGTCTCATCCAGAGCAAAGGATTCCATAAAATACTTTATGGCTTCCAAATGTTCGCCAGATTCTCTCAATTCCTCTGCTTTCTTGAAAATCTCCATGGCTTTCATCGCATTAGCGAATCTCTTTTCATCTTCGCTCATCGCAAGGCGTTGCTCTATGAATTCTCTCATATGGAAAGCCTTGCCGCCTTCGGCACATTCCGGGTCTTTGAGCGCAAGCCGATATCGCTTTGCCGCCTCTTTTCTTTTGCCTGTCGCATACGCAAGATCGCCAAGAGCCGAATGGCGATAGAAGGATGGACCATAGAGCTTTTCTTCTCTTAATAAATATCGTTCTGCCTCTTCCGATCTCCCCAGCGCAAGAGAAATAACTCCAAGATTTCTCAAAACGCGGATTGAGTTTGGTTCCGATTGCTCTAGCTTCCGGAACCAGCTCTCTGCCTTTTGATAATCCCCCATAACATAGGCATTAAGGCCAAAACGTTCGCAGATATTCGCATAGAATTTGTTCATTGGCCTTCTAGATTATCTCACTAAACAAACAAGGACAATACGAGCACCATCAAGAACGCTACTACTCCTTCCACGGCCGTTGCGGAGGTGTAGGCCCTATAGGCTATATTTACAGGCATACCCGAGAATTGGGAAACCACCCAGAAATAGGAGTCATTTGCATGCGAAACAACCATTGAGCCTGCGCCTATGGCTATGGTCGTAAGAGCTGGATCTAGACCGAGCGTCTGTAAAAGAGGCGCCATAATTCCTGCAGTGGTAACAATAGCCACGGTCGACGAACCTTGAGCGGTTTTGAGAGCTGCGGAAATTATAAAGGGCAGCAGAATTCCTAGATGCATGCTCGCCATGTTTGTCTTGATGAAATCCGTGATCGGGCTTACCTTGATGATGGCGCCCAGAGAGCCACCTGCCGCAGTTATGACTAGAATGATAGCAGATTCCTTTATTCCCTCTCCCATCCAATCCGAAATGGCATTCTTTAGTTCATTTTTCTGAACCAAAAGCAAAGAACAGAGCACACCGAGGATAAGTGCGGTTACAGGATCACCAATGAAAGATAAAAACACACGGAAATCGCCATTGCCAAAAGGCTTGGAAGGGAATTCCGCAACGCTCTTTAGCAGAATAAGCACAATCGGAAGCACGATTGGCAAGAAGGAAAGAAATGTATTCGGCAATTTGCCGAATTTTTTTACTATTTCGGAATAAGTCTCGTGGATTTCGGGCTCGATTTCATATCTCTTGGCGAATTTGGTCGCCCAAAGAAGCCCAGAAAGAGAGGCTGGAATAGCCGCAATAAGACCTAAAAGAATGACTTTCCCTAGATCTGCACCCAATGCCCCGGCTGCCGCTATAGGCCCTGGAGTAGGCGGAACCATCGTGTGAGTCGCATATAGCCCCGTAGAAAGCGCCACCGCCATCACTGCCATCGAAATCCCGGATTCTTTTGCAAGTGCTTTGTTTAGTGGGTTCAAAATCACATAGCCGGAATCGCAAAAAACTGGAATGGATACTATATAGCCAGCTATATTCATGGCCAAAGGAGCACGCGATTTGCCTACAACTTTAAGGATGGCCTTGGTCATCGAAAGCGCTGCACCGGTTTTTTCGAGTATTGTGCCCATGATGGTACCCGCAACTATTACAATGCCTATGCTTGTCAGCGTCCCTCCAAATCCATTCTTAATCCCCGCAACAACATCCAGAGCCGGTAGCCCAATCAGAAGTCCAAAAACAAAAGATACGCCGATTAACACAAGGAAAGCGTTTATTTTATACTTTCCCGTCAATACAACAATAGCTATTACCGCCAACAACAAAAGAAATAGCGCCACAACTCCAGAAACCATACAAGCCTCCAAATATATAATTTACTATATGCTTTGAACGCCGACAAGGATGCTTCATTCCCCCGCGACGAAGGTTAAAGAAAGCCATTATCGCACACCTTCAACGACTGAAAGTACGAGCTCAACAGGCAAATGATCGGAATATCCATCAGTTCCCCTCCACTCACGAGGAACACCTTCGGCAGTGAATAGCATTGGAGCATCCGCGACATAGAAATCCTGGTATTCTAGACCGATACCATCCTTTAGACTTCTGTTGAGCAAGAAACCATCGTATTGTTCACGCTTCTCTCTATAGGCAAGGCTGAACTTATCGGGATGCTCCACCCATGGAGTGTAGAGCTCTATTCTTTCATAAAGACCGGCGTCTTGGACGCTATCGGCGCTTAGTATACTATCGGCGTCTTGGACGCTATCGGCGCTTAGTATACTATCGGCGTCTTGGACGCTATCTAAACTGCCATAAGCCCAAAGAGGTTCTCCTTCAATGGCCATAGCAGGAACTCCCACTCCAGAGCACATTATCGCCGTAGGATAGCACCTGTTTACACGGAGGTATTCATCGGGTGATTCATTGAAGTCTCCACAGACAATTATAGGAACAGAAGGCCGTTCCACCTGGAGCTTTCGTATTCTATTCGCAATCAATGCCGCTGCAGCCCGTCGAGCTGGTTCCGTCTCCGCTTCTCCTTCCAGCTTGGACTTCCAATGACAGGCGAAGATAACCATTCTGCCCACACCGCCGCATTCGAATTCCACCTCCAGCATATCTCGCAAAATGCCAAGCCCCCATGCATTTGTCACCGAATGCGAATGAACAGCTACTATCGGAAAACGCGACAAAATACCAGTATGAATTATGCTCTCTTCAGGACCACTTATTGCCCAATAGCGGAGTTTTCCATGACCAAGGCGCCCAGCAAGATCGAAGAGAACCTTTTCGTTCTCAAGTTCCTGGAAACATAAAATATCTGGATCCGAGCAACGATTGCTCCCATTAGCCTCAGTGCTGGATAGCGAGCGAACGGCTTCTACAACATTTTCAAGCCTTTTGGCATAGAGCTCTTTTGTCCAATTTCCTTTGGAAGGTCTAAATTCAGGGTATTCCTTTCCGCTCTCCTCCGCATCAAAAAGGTTATGCACATTGTATGACACGATATTGATCTCATTATCTGTGTGCAGAGGCGGTAGGGAGCACTGGCAGCCTACTGCCAGCATTGCAATAATCGAAAGAAAAAGAAATGCCGGATGCACCTTTCCTCCTTACAAGAAAGACGCTATCCGGCACTATCGGCGCTTCAAAATTGCGATAAAAATAAAATTGTGGCGCCAAAAATATCGGCGCTAGAATTAAATTTGAAGCGTTATAATCAAAATTTCAGCGCTATAAATTTGAAGCGCCAAAAAATTACAGCGCCGCAATTAAAACCTGCGACGCCAAAATCAAAAAGCAGCAATAATTCCCAAATAATACTCCAACTTCTCAGCCGAGCTCTTGTCTGGACATTATTACCTTTCCAATAAGTCCATATTGCATTGCCTCTTGGGCATTCATCCAAAAATCTCTATCGGTATCTTTTATGATCTTTTCCAGCGCTTGCCCTGTCGCCTCCGCAAGCAGCTCATTTATATGCAAACGTGTCCTTTCGAGTTCCTTAGCATGAATCTCTATATCCGTCGCTACACCATTCATTCCAGATAATGGCTGATGAATCAAATATGAAGAATTTGGCAAACCAAAGCGACGATCCTTAGGAACCGCTATCAGAATCAGCGCCGCCGCAGAAGCGACAAGCCCTATGCCAACGATCCTGACTGGTGCCTTTATGAATCTAATCACATCAAAAATGGAGAATCCGGCATACACATCTCCACCAGGAGAATCGATAAGCAGGGTTATTGGCTCCTCTGAGATGCTTTCAAGCAATAGGAGCTGGCGCACTACTTTTTCCGAGAGATCTTTGTCGATCTCACCAACTAGAAGCACGGTTCGGGTCTTAAGGAAGCGCTCATTCAAAGGCTCTTCGGGTTTCTTGGTTTCCGTTTCTGCGGTCTGTGGCTCAGCAAATTTCATTTCTTGTAAGGCTCCTTGCAATAATGTAAGAGACTCTTTATCTATACTCGATTTTATAGTAACGATTTCGAGATAGAACGGCAACGATGCTGGCAATCTAAAAGGCTCAGGCAACTCCTGCCTTGAGAGAACGACGATACAGCTCTCGCCGCAGTCGCTCCAACCATACAACAATTATAGAAAGCAGAATGCGCGGCACGATAAGCCAAAAGATTGGCAAGGAAATAGCCCCGTAGAGCACTGTGTCTTCAAGGAGCGAGTGCGAAATCGCCGCATGATGATTGAAGAGATCTCCTTCCTTAGCCGTCATTCGCCCTTCGTCGCGCGCGGCTTTGATTATTCCCGCACCGTAGGCATAACCCACTATGTTGATCACTATCCATAGAAAACTCATCGAAGGTTGGAGCCCAAATATACGCATTAGCCAACCGAGCCAGCGAGATAGTCTCTCCATTAGGTTGAATTGTTCCAAAAGCGTCTCGGCAAGCATCAATACAAAAAGGTAAAGAATGATTCGTCCAATTAGTTTCAATGTCGATATAGCCCAAGCGCCAATCATTGGCCAGAAAGGACTATGCGCCACTGCAGTAGTATGGAAAAGCTGTATTTCCGAAAACGACGAAGGGAGTATGAGATTTAGGATAAAACCAGCCAAGAATGCAACACCTACCCGCAAGATCACCATCTTGGTTCCTGAAGATCCAATCGACTTCATAACGGCGGTCTCGACGATAAGATTGTGAGAGATTAGGCACATTACAGCCAGGATGATTGCATGGTGAAGGCTGAGATTCATCGAGCTCATGACGGCTATGGCTGAATAATTGTTGAGAAGCGCTCCAGAAATATACACAAGTGCAGCTTCTCCAGGCAGGCCCAAAAGGCGCATAAGTGGATGCAAGACCACGGAGATTTTTTCCAACAGCCCGCTCCAACCAAGAAGCGCAACCAAAAGGCTAACTGGAACCATTATCTTTATTAGAAATAGCGACGTATCGATGGTTCTTTTGATAGTCGTACGCGCAATTTGCCGTACTCTCTGTGCCGAATTGTTCACACTTGCGCTCCTCTAGCCATAATCTCCGAAATGAAGCCTGCAAAGTCTTCATCTTTAACAAGCGCGCTTAGATCGATGGGCATTCTGTACATCCAGTTTGTCGGTAGAGTCGTACCAGGTACGTTGATCCTCTCATCCCGAGGATCGGCCGATCTCCAATCCGGGTGACAAGCGAGAATATCTTGCACTGGATAGGCAGCAACGATGGAGCCCGATAGCGCCAGTGCGCGCACCAAAACGGCTGCCTCGCTGGGGCCGAGCCGTTCAGGAACTGTCTCCCCGCAACGTTCGATGAGCGACTTCAAAAGCTTGTCGCGCTCCGCAAGAGCCCGGCACATTGCCCATATCTGCAATCTATCTGCTTCCTCCTGCCACCACTGGCGCAAGTTTGTGGAGTCGTGCACAGAGGTACATGCGACAGAAAGCGGTTCATATCTTTCAAATGGTATATGTGGCTGATTTGGCTTGTCCCATTCTCGTTCCCAGCGCATTACCCGTAGCCCTGGGATTTTTAGCTCTCGCAATACCTTGGGCACACAGGGTGGAACAGCGCCTAAATCTTCTGCAAAGGCTTGCATTTCGCTTGCCGATACAAGCATCGAAAGAAGTTCACGGCCTCGTTTCTCCCAAATGTCCAGCGACTCCGCACCGATGGCCTCGGCCTTTGCCTCCAAGGCCGCTCGTTCCTGGAGCGAAAGGCTTTTCCAGCTTGTCGTTTCTCTATAGCTCCACTGAAAGACAAATCGATCGGGCTCGAATTGATAGAGTGCCCTATCGATCCACCAATCGCGCATCGTACTGGCATATTCGTCTAGAATCTGTGCAACCTTGGGGAACTCGGCATACAAAGGCCTAAAAAGTGCGTCTATGTCCGCTGTCCCTATGATTTCGGGTCTGAATAAAAAGAGCGGCTCATTCTTTATGCGCACAAAACAGGAATTACCGAGTTCTTCGAGGCGCTGGGCAAATAGCGCCTTCGTCTTAGCCCGCTCTTCTTCTTGCTTTTCTTCTTGCTTTTTATCTGTGCCTGCGTCCTTGCTATCTGCAAACAGCACTACCTCTGCATCGAGGCATCTTTTCTCGGCTTCTCGTATTTTCCATTCGGAAATATGAGGCTTCGATAGCCAAGCGATGCGCTCGTCCGAAAAACCCATAGATTTGAGCTCTTCAAACTCCAAATACCGAGAAGGCTCAAAGGCGCCAAGATAGGCATCGCTCTCATGGATACTTATTGCCCAGATACGGAAAAAGCCCAGCACATGGTCTATGCGATATGCGGTATAATAACTGTCCGCAGCCTGCAGGCGTTGACGCCAGAAGCTATAATCCCGTTCGCGCAGTGCATCCCAATCATATAGAGGAAAACCCCAGTTCTGTCCCCTGGGCGAATACATGTCTGGAGGCGCTCCGGCCTGTTTGTCTAGAATAAATATTTCGTGCTGAAACCATACATCGGCAGAATCCTTGGCAAGGAGAATTGGTATATCGCCCATAATATCGATACCAAGCTTATGTACTGCTTGGGCTGCGCGCCTTAGTTGCTCCTGAGCGAGCACCTGAAGCCAGAGTCGAAATCGCTCCTCTTCGGCTAATTCCGGCTCGAACCAAAGTTTATCTATATCTGATGGCAAGACATTTTGGCACTCCGGCCACTCCCACCAAGGCGCCAAGCCGAATTTTCCCCTTAGAGCGACAAAACAGGCATAAGGTTTAGCCCAGCTCTCTCGGGCTGCAAAAGCTTCTGCAAGGGAACTGCAGATATCTCGACTCGCATCCCATGCCTTTCGAAGCGCATTTATTTTTAGCTGTAGCACCGCTTCGAATTGAACTCGCTGCTCTTGAATGCCCGCCTCGCTTCCGAATCTACAATTCAGAGCCTTCTCCGCACGCACCAACTCCCTTGCTACCTCATCTCTAAAAGGCAGCCCAAGAAGAGCCATAGTATCGACCGAATCGGAGAGAGAAATATATATTGGGTGTAGAGCAAAGGCACTTATGGCAGCATAGGGCGATGGCCCATTTCCCGTATCGTTGAGCGGCAAAAGCTGAATCAGAGAAAGTCCCCATTTCTTTGCTATTTTCCCAAGGCTCAGCAGGTCGGAAAACGCTCCGCATGCGGCATTCTTGTTTTTCCTCAGCGATAAGAGCGGCACTACAAGCCCAGCTATTCGTTGCCCATTGTTGATAAATTGCATATTAAGTTCCCTGACCCCAAAGAATTCGCAGCGATTCTCGAAGAGAAGAAGCCCCTAGCCAGGGCAAAGTCTGTCCCAAATGGGCTGCGGCAGCGGCCTTGGCTGCTTCAGCCTTATTTGAAACGGCTTTTGCCGCCGTTTCAGCTTCAGCGGCACTGGCCTTACCGGTGCCAGCTCTTGTAGCGCGCATATCTACAAGCTGCTCGCCGGCGGGTACAGCCTTAGGTCCAATAATCCGCACAAAGCCAAGTTGATGGGCTGCCTTTGTTCTTCGATCCATGGATCGCACCGGCCGAATTTCTCCAGCAAGCGAAAGCTCACCAGCAAGCGCGCAACCCTCGGGCAGAGCCTGCCCCGATCGCGCAGAATAGAGAGCGCAAGCGAGCGGCAAATCCACCGCAGGCTCGGTGAGCCGCAAGCCCCCTGCCACATTCACATAGATTTCCTGGCTTGAGAAGTCGAGTCTTGTCTGCTTTTCGAGTACCGCAGCAATCCGAGACACACGCAGAGGATCGATTCGATCCGAGTACACTCTCATGATGCCCGATTTCGAAGGAATAGTTAAAGCCTGTACCTCGGCCAACAAAATTCGCGATCCTTCATATACAATCGCTACAGCGATGCCCGAAGGCAATTGTCCTTCGCGCCTAACCATGAATATTCCAGAGGGATCCTGTAGCTCCGAAAGCCCAGCTTCGCCCATCAGAAAAAACCCCAGTTCATCCGAAGACCCAAAGCGATTCTTGCTGGTGCGAAGCACTCGCAGGGCATTTTCTGCTTGTTCGAAGCTGATTACCGCATCCACAAGATGCTCCGCTGCCTTTGGACCTGCTATCATGCCATCCTTTGTAACATGTGCCACAAGAATAACAATAGAATCGTGGCTTTTTGCCCACTCGACGAATTCCTGGGTGCAGAATTTTATTTGATTTGGCGTTCCTGGCACTGCCCCCGCTTCCTCTGAATGCACAGTCTGGATTGAATCCACAACCGTAAGAAGTGGATGCGCCGAATCCATCACGGAGAGACAAGCATGCATATCGTTTCCGCAGAACACCTCGATCTGCTTGGAAAGAGCCCCTACGCGCTCGGCTCTAAGGCGTATTTGCGCCGCAGATTCCTCGCCGGAGATATATAACGCTTTACCTTTTGCCCCCAGCTTCGAGCAGGCCTGTAAAAGGAGGGTGCTTTTTCCTATCCCAGGTTCACCGCCTAAGAGCACTGCCGAGCCACGCATAAAACCACCGCCCAGCACACGATCCAGTTCCGAAATTCCAGAGGACACCCGCGCGCCGAGAGCTGGATCCACCGATTCCAGTGGCACGGGGAATGCTGTTTTATCTTTTTCGAAGCGCCCTGTGGTTTTGGCTTCGACCATTGTGTTCCATTGTCCGCACTCGGGGCAGCGTCCAAGCCATTTTGGTTCTTCGTGGCCACAGGCCGAACAGCGATATATGGTCGAAGGCTTTTTCATATTGGTTTTATCGTATATTAGGGGGCGCGCAGGTTCAATAGATGCGCCCATCGACTCCCCAATGACACGCACATCGACTTGCCCAATTACATGCACATCGACTCGTTAAGTGGCTCGCATTGTCCGCTTTCGTTTCATCTAGGCAGTCACTAGTACGAGCGAGCACGAGAGCGAGCACGAGCTATAATGCCTTTGCCTTTGAAATTGTTTCGAGATAGACACTAAAGAGCCTGGAAAGCTGACTGGCATCCGTATAGCTGGTGCCTGCCTTCTTGTTGAAAAATTCGATAAAGGCTTTCATCTCTTCGGGATTTTTGGAATAGAGCGCAGATGCAAAAGCTGCTCGGTAAAGACCCTTTTCCGCTAGTTCCATGGTGGAAAGACCGCTAAATTCCTTCTTGGCCTTGCCATCTATAATTGCAGTGTCGCCGTTATAGCCTACGCAGAACACAAAATCATCACGAGAAATCATATACGCTCCAAGCCCATAAAAATTAAGATAAAAGAATAATGCGATATATAAAATAAAAAAAGAGGGAGCGCAAACCCCCTCTTTTTTATTGTGCCCTCTTTTTTATTGCCCCCTGCCGGAAAAAGCATCCGCCGTCTTATGATGCAAAAAGCCTAGATTACAAAAATCATCGGCTAATTTCAGACAGGTGGCTCTTTTTTCAATCCATTGGCGAAAATGAATCCTTGCTCGCGCCGCACATCGGGCAGACCCAGTCATCTGGCAACTCTTCAAATGGGGTCCCGGCAGGTATCTTTCCGTCAGGGTCGCCTTCCGCAGGATCATAAATGTAACCACAGACATCACATACATACTTCTTCATAGTGCGCTCCTTTAAAATTTGGCTCTCTTATGCCTTCCACAAACCGTGAAGATTGCAATATTCTCTAGCTTCCACCTTTTCCGCCTTTACAGGGAAAAAGACCTTGGGTTCTTGCCCAGGCGAAAGGTATGCTCGATAGGAATGTCCGTCGGCGATAAGCTCAATCCATTCTATGTAATGCTTTTCTTCCATTGGATGTAGTATCGAACCAACCATCACCCACCAGCCGTCGGCAGTTTTTTCAAGTACAGGCACGTGTTTTTCTTTTGCGCCATCGCTCGTGTTCTCCACCATTAGTTTCATGGGTTCTCCACAGCACACGAGCTGACCCTGCCCCTCATGAAGCACTTCTACGATATTACCGCACTTCATGCATTTGTAAATTTGCTTTCTTTCTGTCATATACCATAGCCTCCTTTATTACCAATTCTCAGCCAAAAGCTCGAAGTAAGCTTGAGGATGAGCACATGCGGGACATGCTTTGGGAGGTTCGGTTCCCTCGTAGACATAACCGCAGTTTAGGCAACGCCAAACAACAGGCTTATCCCGCTTGAAGACCTGCCCTTCATCGATATTCGCCATAAGCGCTTCATATCTCTTAGCATGCTGTTTCTCGGCCACAGCAATGGAATCAAATACGCTTGCAATCGCCTCGAAACCCTCATCTCGCGCCACTTTGGCAAAGCTTGGATACATCTCCTGCCACTCGTAATTCTCTCCGCCTGCTGCCTCGGCGAGATTCTCCCGCGTGGTGCCGATTACACCTGCCGGAAATTCCGCAGAGACTTTTGCGGTTCCTCCTTCCAGAAACTTAAATAATCGCTTTGCATGCTCCTTCTCTTGATTTGCCGTTTCCTCAAAAATAAGCTGTATCTGGATAAAACCTTCTTCCTTTGCCTTCGAAGCGAAATAGGTATAGCGATTGCGCGCCTGAGACTCCCCTGCAAATCCAGTAAGAAGATTTACTTCTGTCTTTGTGCCCTTTATGCTTTTCATCATATCCTCCTCTCGAGACTTGAGATTTAACAAAAAAACCAAATACCTCTTTTGATTATATTCTAGCTGGCCTTGAAACGCAAATGCTCGATCACACAAATTTGTTGTGCCCAATCAATCTACTGATGATGCTCTCTGCGGATTCTTATGTGCATGCTGCTCTATAGTACTGCTTAAGCTCTATCTAAATGCTAATTGAACCGAAATATATTGAATCGAGAACCAATCTCGATGCGTCATAATCATTAGGAGACACAATGACGGAATGGCAAGCATATGAAAAAGCAGAACTTAAAATAGAACCTAATACCCCATCTCTCGACATAAGAGAGAGAATGCTGAGGTTCGGCAGCGGCTCGATATCTAACCTCGACCTTGTGGTGGCAATTCTGGGTTCTGGAGTTCCCGGCAAGCCTGTTCGCAGGCTTGCCAAAGAGGTGCTGAACCAGATCACCAAAAACAGCGATTCATGCGATCTCGATGAACTTATGCTTATATCTGGAATGGGAGAAGCAAAGAGTTGCGCCGTGGCTGCGGCATTGGAGCTTGGTAGACGGATTTTTTCAACTCGCGGCACGCGAATAGGAATGCCCAAAGATGCCTACCCTCTCCTAATCCATTTTGCGGATATAAGACAAGAGCATTTCATTGTTATATCGTTAAATGGTGGGCACGAAGTCAATGCTATCCGCGAGGTAACCAAGGGCCTTATCAATAAAACCGTAGTGCACCCGCGCGAAGTCTTTGCAGATCCCATCACAGATAGAGCCTGCGCCATAATCGTGGCGCACAATCATCCAAGTGGAAATCTGGAGCCTTCGGACGAAGATGTAGATATAACCAAACGACTTCGGCAATCAGGCGATATCCTAGGCATACCCATGCTGGATCATCTCATTTTCTCCGAGTCTGGCTATTTCAGTTTTATGGAACATGGACTCATAGTGACAGCCAAAGGAGATTAGGCGACCCAGCAAGTGGAGTTTCTTATCTCATTGCCTAAATAATACCGAACTTCTTGCCGGCTTTCTCGAAAATATCGAGCGCGCGCTGCAGTTGATCTTTAGTATGAGTCGCCATATAAGAAGTGCGCAATAATGCCATTCCTTCCGGTACAGCTGGGCTTATTACTGGATTGGTATATAGCCCATTATCGAAGAGCTCCTTCCAAAAACGGAAGCATACTTCATCCTCACCGATAATCACGGGGATAATTGGCGTCTGAGTTTTTCCGATATTGAAACCGAGCTCCCGGAAGCCTTTCATCATAAAATTGGCATTGTCCCAAAGGCGTTGTACATGCTCAGGTTCTGTCTCCATGATATCGAGAGCGGCAAGAGCCGCCATGGCATTGGGCGCAGGCAAGGACGCGGAAAACATAAAAGAGCGGGCTGTATGCTTTATGTAGTTTATTACATCTCTATGACCAGCCACGAATCCACCTAGCGATGCAAAGCTCTTCGAAAAGGTGCCCATTATGATATCGACTTTATCGGTAAGACCAAAATGCCAAGCCGTACCGTGTCCATCGCCCAGAACTCCAATGGAATGTGCATCGTCTACATAGAGCCGCGCTCCATATTTTTCGCAGAGTTTTACTAGACCCGGCAAATCCGCAATATCTCCTCCCATGGAGAAAACACCATCTACAATGACCATTGCTCCTGATTCGCTAGGAACTTTTTGTAAAATTCGTTCGAGATGGTCTAAGTCGGCATGTATGTAGCGCTTCATTTCTCCCATGCTGAGCCTACAGCCATCCACTATAGAGGCATGATCGTCTTTATCTGCGATGACGATATCGTTGCGATCCACCAGCGATGAAATCGCCCCAAGGTTGGTCTGCATGCCAGTAGAAAAAACCAGTGCCGCATCTTTCCCGACAAAAGCGGCGAGGCGCTCTTCGAGCTCATTGTGAAGTTTGAGAGTACCATTGAGAAAACGGCTTCCGGTACAGGAAGGACCATATTCTTCCAGACCCTTGCGAGCGGCTTCCTTGACCTTTGGATGCATAGTCAGGCCAAGATAATTGTTGGAACCGATCATGATCAGCTTGCGGCCATTAAAGACAGCCTCGGTTCCCTCGAGCCCATCAAGCGGCTGGAAATAAGGATATATCCCTTTTTCCATGGCTTGCCTGTCGAGATCGAAATCAAAGCACTTTTGAAAAATGTCCATAGGGACCTCCATTGCGCGCGCAGATACTTTCTGCAACGCAGTTTGCCGGACGACAATTTGCCGCCGGAGCGCACAGGCTGTATATCAAGCCTGAGCCGCTTCTTTATTGTAATGGTTCGAGAAAATGGAATCAACGAGCTCTCCAGTCACCGTGATGTGGATTACTGCGCTCGAAGATATGTTGTCTAGCTATCTTTGCACTAAATTGTCGTACAACCGCCCTCCAGCAATGCCAAAGGCCGCTATTTATTTGCAATGTCTTTTTTCTTGCGGTTAAACATGGTTTTTAAGAAGCTTGTCATTTTTGTCGCTTCTTTTTCACGTTCTATCGTCTCTGGAATACCCGAAAACTCGAAAACATCGCTCTCTTTACCCGTTACAAGGAGCACGTCTCCACTCTTAAAGCGATACTTTGTATCGAGATTATGAAAAACTCCTTTGTGAGTTCCTGAGGAATCCATCTCCGAAGCATATTTTACAGCGATAACATTGATATGGCGCGTATTGCGTAGATCGCCTTCGATGACGCTCTTTCCCACCACGAAATCGGGAGCTATCACTTCCGCCAGAACAAGGTCCCCGCTTATGGGCATAAAGTTTGTAAGAGAAGCGGAAAGTACAAGCGGAGTTACTCTTAAGGCAGCTTCTCTGTCCGAGTTTACTACACGGGTCGCCCCAACTAGCCGCAAAAGCTCTTCATATTCCTCAGAATTCGATTTTACGATGATTTCGGGCACACCCAATTTCTTGAGCCTAAAAGTCACCAGCAAGAGCTCGGGGCCGCTCGATTCTATATCGACGATCGCTACATCCACCGGCTCGTGGAATACCCTTTCGAATGCCTCTTCGTCGAGCAGATTCATGGTAAAAGCCACCGACACCATCTCTTTGACATGCTCGATACGATCTGGATTCTCGTCTGCGGCAATAATCTGGTCGCTGATTACCGAAATCCGCTCCAGCATAGACATCGCAAATGGTCCGAGACCAATAAATGCAAAGTGTTTCATATTATACCTTCCTTAAAAACAGCAAATCATAACAGCACATCTGCCCTAGGATATTTGGCAAAAGGCTCCGGCGAATATTTAGAAGGTGGAATTGCGAGCACAAATAAGCCAGCCCTACCCATAAACATCGCCGCAATGAGTACAAGCTTTGAAACAGCCGTAAGGTATGGAGTTATGCCTATGGATAGACCAACGGTTCCAAATGCGGAGACGCACTCAAAAACAGCAGTCTCGAGCCCTATGGTGTGACCACTCGCTCTTTCGGCGACAAGAAGAATGGCAGTTGCAAACAAAACTATAATAGCGCCCCTCACAAGCGCCGTAATTGCCTTGAATACGGTATTGGGAGTCACGGTTCTATATCTGTCGATAATCGTATCTCCCCCTTCTCTCATCCTAAAGGCTACAAGAATCAATATATACAGCGTTACAGTTTTAATACCTCCGCCGGTCGAGCCAGGCGAAGCACCTATGAACATAAGGATTATTGTTGCAAGCTGGCTCGAACCCGAGAGATTCGCCTGCGGCACGGTATCGAAACCGCATGTTCTCGAAGTTATGGATTGAAAAAAGGCCGCCATAATCTTCGAACCCTGGCTCATTTCCTTATATGCGTGATTATGCTCCAGTAAATAGAAGACGATCGCCCCCAGCACTATAAGCGCGGACGTCGTTCGTAAGACAACCAAAGAATGATAGGAAAGATGTCGTTTCTCTTTCTTAAAAAATCGCGCCATATCCTGAAGGACTATAAAACCTATCCCTCCAAAGACTATGAGAAGCATTGTCACCACATTCAAGATAACATTATCGCGAAAACTCTCCATGCCCGATTGTAAAGTCGAAAATCCAGCATTGCAGAACGCCGATATAGAATGAAAAATAGCGTCATAAAAAGAGTATCCATTCCTAGCCAGCGTAGGCCATATTACAAGCGAAGCTATAAGCTCAAAACCAAAAGTCCATCCAACGATCTCCCGTATCGTTCTACGCGTGCGATATTCCACCGAGGAAAGAGTATAATCCCTTATCATACCATGAGTTGTTACCGACACCCTTCGCCTGGGCATAAAAATATACAAGGTAGAAAATGTAACAATCCCCAAGCCCCCTAGCTGAATCAAGAGAATGATAACCGTTTGGCCAAAGCGCGAAAGCTTCGTCGTATCTATTACGGCTAGGCCGGTAACGCAGACCGCGCTGGTCGCTTCGAAAAGAGCATCCAGATATGAGAGGCTGCCCTCCTTGCTCGATATAGGCAAGACCAAAAGAAGGCTTCCAGCTAGAATAGTGCCCAAAAAATATAAGAGAGGAATCAGTTTTTCTTTCCCTATGCGGCTGCTCAACTGAGGCTCCTGTCACAGTCTGTCACAATATAGTAGGCAAAATAAAGATGAGGCTCAATATACCAACGTCGAGGCGCCTATTTGTCGGTGCTTTCGTTTTAGAGGGCACACAATATAGGAACGCCTATCTATGGGGCGCGCCACTGCGAGGCTCATCATCGTCAGAGCCATGTCATTGTCAGAATAGCGCTCGCTCGCATATACTTCTATCGATGAAAATAGTAATTCTGGGCGCTGGCTTGCTCGGCTCTCTTATAGCCAGCGAGCTCATAGCAGAAAACAAAGATGTCGTTATCATAGAAAAAAATTCGAATACAGCGAGATCCATCGCCAACGAACTGGACTGTATCGTCGAAGAAGGCGATGGCGAAAACATCGAAACGCTTAAGGCCGCAGGCGTAGCGGATGCAGACTGGTTTATCGCCTGCACTGGCAGCGACGAGACCAATATAGTCTCCTGCGGATTCGTCGCCGAAAACTTCAAAAACGTACAAACCATTGCTCGAGCGCGCAATCCATACTTTGCGTCCTTTAAGAATACTGGAAAGAAAATCCTGGGCGTCGATTATATCATTAACCCCGAGGCCGAAACCGCCGAAAGCATTGCCCGCATAATTTTCCGCGGTATGTCGCCCGAAATCATCGACGTAAAGGAAGCGGGAATTCAACTCCGACGAATTCTATGCAAGAAAGAGCCAAGATTTGTCGACGAATCGCTGGCCGACATCCGTGCTCGCATTGGGCAAGATTTTATGGTGCCAGCCGTGCTGCGCGAAGAAGGACTGACAATTCCAAACGGCGATTTCGTTTTCGAAGAAGAAGATGCGGCCTATATTCTCGGCGAGCCATCTATCCTCGACAAGCTCTTTGGCCCATGCAAAGACACCTTGAGAAAATTCAGCTCTATAGTTATCCTTGGTGCAGGCACTGTTACTACTCTATTACTGAAAGAGCTCGGAATGAGGCAGCTCTCTGCTTCTGCCGGTTCCCAGCGCAATAAAGGACACGATAAAGGCGCCCTCTCCTTGCTTGGAAATCCAAAAATCAAGGTAATCTATGACAATCGAGAAACCTTAAAGACTCTCTCGGCCACTTTTCCGGATATAGAAGCCATAAACCATCAGTTGAGCGATGAATATCTAATAAAGGAAGAAAACATCGGAAGTGCCGATATTGTTCTATGCCTTACATCGGAGCAGAGCATTAATATTCTAAGTGCTCTTCTAGCCCAAGATGCAGGGGCAAGGCGCAGCCTGGCGCTCGTAACAAATGATCTCTACAGCCCTCTTCTCTATTTGCTCGATATAAACATAGTCGTCAACGAAAAAACAGTTATGTCGGGCGCAATACTCGACAAGGTAAGAAAAGCCAAAATCCGAAGGCTCTATAGCTTCCCCCATAATGAATACGAGCTCATCGAGATTCAGATTACTAGTTCTTTCGAGCAACTTGGAGTAGAGATACGCAATATGAATCTTCCAAAAGGATTTCTTATTGCCTTTGTTATCCACGGAGGAAAGACATATATCCCTACGGGCTCTACCAAGCTGTTCGAAAATGATCTCGTGGGCCTAATTATTAAAAAAGAGCACATAGGCAAGCTAGAAAGCGTTTTTGGAGCATGATATGCATTTCAAATCGATTCTCCGAATGCTTTCCATCATTCTTTTGATTGTCTCTATTTTCAGCTTGGCTTGCGGACTTTTCTCTATTGTCGAAGGCCTGTCCTGGCGCGTTAGTTTCTCGCTATTTATACCGACCATAATCAGTCTGGCCTTTTTTATGCTGATGTATGCAATTACAAGGCATGATGAAAGGCCTTTTCTTACAAACAAAGATAGTTTTCTCTTTGTAACCTTTAGCTGGGTGTTTTCTTCGGCCTTAGGCGCTATTCCTTTTACCTTCTCCGGATATATCCCTTCCTATATAGACGCATTCTATGAGACCGTATCTGGCTTTACCACGACAGGTGCGAGCATATTGACAGATATCGAGGCAATACCTCGACCATTGTTGCTCTGGCGAGCGACAACGCACTGGCTCGGCGGTATGGGAATTGTTGTCCTTTTGGTTGCGATTCTACCTAGCTTGGGCTTTAGCGCAATCCGAATTATGGAAGCGGAAACTCCCAGCCCAGAAGTGGATAGAATTGCCCCGCGCATCTCCAAAACAGCAAAAACCCTCTGGTTGATTTACTGTGGATTCACAATCTGCGAGATTATCCTTTTAGTCTTGGGCGGTATGCCTCTCTTCGATGCAATTTGCCACAGTTTTGCCACCATGGCCACTGGAGGCTTCGGTACCAAGAATGCGAACATCGCCTATTACAAAAGCGGATTCATCCAATGGGTCATTACTATTTTCATGTTCCTTGCAGGTATGAATTTTACACTGCACTATCATTTCCTAAAAGGGCGAATAGGCACTGTCCTTAGAGACACCGAATTTAAGGTCTACCTTGCGATCGTTGTCATATCATCACTAGTTATCGCGGTGGATTTATTAGTATCGGGAGTATTTGGAAATATCGGAGATTCGCTGCGCCACGCATCCTTCCAAGTATCCTCGATTCTGACGACTACGGGCTTTGCTTCCACAGATTTCGGGCAGTGGCCGCAGCTCTCTCAGACCGTTCTTTTCTTATTGATGTTTATCGGCGGATGTTCCGGCTCGACAGGAGGCGGAGTCAAAGTGATTCGCCTCGTGGTGCTTTTCAAAATGGCTGTCAACGAGATGCGCTATGTCGCAAATCCGCGAGGTGTCTACACTATTTTTATGGGAGACAAGGCATTGCGAAAGAATGTCATTTATGACATATCAGGTCTCGTTTTTCTCTACTTTGCTTTTTTCTTTCTCTCTGTGTTCGTAATTAGCTTTAGCGGTGTAGACGTGCTGACTAATATCACAGCGGTTATCGCTAATCTTGGCAACATTGGCCCCGGACTAGGAAAGGTTGGGCCAGCCTTCAACTACGGATTTTTCCCCTGGTGGGCAAAACTTTGGCTTTCGCTGACCATGCTAGTAGGAAGGCTGGAAGTCTATACCGTGCTAGCGCTCTTTACAAGGAAGTTTTGGCGCGTGTAGGGGAAAATTAGACGGGATTTAGGGGAAGAATTAGACGGGATTTACGGGATTGATGAGGATTTACGGGATGATTGGACAGGATTTACAGGATCGATAAGGATTTACAGGATGATTGGACAGGAAAGCAGGTCGATATTTTCTCCGATCAGTAAAGCAATTTCAGCGTCATTATTCCAAAAGCAGGGATTCCGAATTCGACAATTGCAGAGCCGCCATCTTGCTTTATGGCGATTGGCTTTCCACCATTTTCGAACAAATCGCAGGCAAATACCATTCTAGGGGGTGGAGACAAGCGCAATTTTCTATTGCCACCAAGTCCAGTTGGATCTCGAAGCCGTAGTATCCATCCTTCGCCTTCATTTGGCCGCTTCCAAACAAGCACCTCGAGATCTCCTAATCCAGCAACTTCTGCCGCAAGCGAACTTATTTCCGAGGCCCCATGATAGGGCAGGCAGGCAGGCGGCTGGAAGGCTTCTGCGGCGAGTCTCCAGGCCTTAGCTTCGCGCCAGTCACCCTTATGAGGCGCTATGCGAAATCGATATGTAAGACTGCCTTCGATCCATTGCGGAAAGTTGGTCCCCCATTGATTGTTGAATAGGTTGAAGTTGAGGATAGGCGGCCCAGGAAGCGCCGTTCCATCGAAGCGCTCTATACCGATCGACCCGATCGAAAAGAGTGGCGAATCTAGGGGCATAAATAGAAGGCCCTCCCCAGAGTCTTCGACATCGATCCAACGCTCGCAGGCATAAAGAATGCGATTGGCGTCTTTTTCTATGTCATGCGCTGGATCGAGGACCCATCCTGTCTTATTGATGGCATAGTGCGGGTCCTGCGCTGCAAGGGGAAACACGATATGGCCCGATTCGAGGAATTGCGTAGCGCTTTTATCTTCAAGGTGGTAAGTTATGTCGAGCCATGGCTGTTCTCGCGGAAGAGTCAATTTCTGGATGATGTGGCGAGCATTGCCATAGATATCCATGCTCTCAGGCTCCTGCGACCAAACAACCTCGAGCGCACCCCAATCAACGCCATTTGTAATCGAAATATTTTCTAGGGAGCTCAGGTAAGTATGGTGCACAATTTTGGGATATTCAGGCTTTCCAAAATCCTCAATGAACCAGGGTTCTAGATCGTAGGCATAATCGCGAAGATAAGCAGTGATCTCATCGCGGCCAAAGATATCGTAGCGGTATGAACCGAAGCCTTCTCTGGTTTCGGCATCGACCCATTCTCGGCCAGATCTAAGATCGAAAAAGCTTGATATGCTTCCAGATTCGACATCAACAACCACCCTGATAAGGCCATTATCGAGTACGTCTTTTCTTCCTTCCTTTCGGGCTATGAGCTGAGAAGCGGCACATGGCTTCTCAGCCTTCTCTACGATCTCGATGTTTCGTAGACCGAGGGGTGCAATTGGTCCAATATCGGCCCAGAGCTCGCCATCCAGCCTTACAGTCGGACATAGCTGACCCTCTACAAGTACCTGAACGCTATCCGACATCTGGCCTAGCCTGACTAGCCCATTATGCTCCCAGAGCTGCTGGTTTCTGACAGAGTAAAGGCAGCTCGATTTTTCCGAACCTAAACTAGAAGAATCACTCTTTTCTAGTGATTCTTCTAACGAATTGACCGCTGCAACCAATCGGTCTGTCAAAGCAGCCTTCTCTCGCCAGGATCCCCTGATCCTACCCCAGGAGCCACCTTCTAGAAGTTCAGTGAATCGCTCTTTATCGTAGACACGCCCGCCTTCGGCGGGCGGATTCAGCGCCAGCTTTGTGTCGAGTCCCCATGTGTGTTCTCCAAAGAGCGAGATCGCTTCATACGCATCGTGGATCATAGCGGAAAAGCCATCTGGCGGCCTGTCTTTGGATTCGAGCCCTTTTAGCGCCTCAAAACTCTCTATCGCAGCAAGCCGTTCGCGGTACTGCCGTATCATTCCAAGCTCTTCGGGCATTGTCGCAATACCATGGATCCAGCTGTCCGCAAGGTCAGAGCGTACCACAGGTAACTCTAGCTTGAGATCTCGGAGAGCGATGGCAAAATCGTCAAGGCTTCCCACAACTACATCGATTCCAGGATATGCGGCCTCAATCTGGGCTACTGCCTCGGTAATCGCCTCTGCTGGCTGGGGCCCTCCATTGTCAGAGGCGTGGATTAGAGCTAGCCAAATCGGAAATTCGTATCCCGGAGGTGGAAGAATCGGCGAGCCATAACCCCCCTTGGAATACATGGTAGTTACTCGAGTATGGTCTGGTCCTTCCCAATCGAATAGTATTGGAACATCTGGCGGAGTCGAACATGCATTGCAGCCTATATATAAGAACGATACGCCAGAGGCGGCCATCAGTGTTGGAAGTATACGCGTATGTCCTGGAACATCTGTCAGCTTGGCCGCAATGGACCGCCTTCCAAAACGTCTAGAAAGACGATATCCGGGCAACATCGCACGAATAAAATCCTCTAGGCCAAATAACTCGGTATGGGTGGTGAAAGGAAGAGCATGCCAAGTTATGTATCCTTCCGCTACTGCCTTTTCGAGCTGCCTGCCAAGCTTGGTACCTTCGAGCCGCATAAGAGCATTTTCGAGCGGCCATGCAGGTAGAGTCCAAGTAAAGCGGCGATTCGATCCAAAATCTTTGCTTTTCTCTATAGACTTGAGCGCCCGTGGAATGAGGTTCCAAGCGAGATCTGACTGCACATCCTCCATCGTACCAGTAAAACCGTTGTCGAAGTGTGTCGAGAAAACGATGAAAACTTTTTTGAGCTCATTACTCATCCTTTTACAGCTCCTGCGGTTAGACCGCGCACGAAGTATCGCTGGAGAAGGAAAAACACCACAAGAGGTATCGACATCGACACAAAAGCACCCGAGGCAAGGAGGTTCCACTCGGAACCGTACTGACCTAAGAGCCCTTGCAGCGCCACCGTAAGCGGAAACTTTTTAGGATTCTGAAGTAACACAAGGGCATTCATGAGATCGTTCCATACCCACACAAATTGGAAGATTCCAAGAGATGCAATAGCGGGTACCGAAAGAGGAATAACAATCTTACAGAAAATGCTGAATTCGGAATGGCCGTCTATCCTTGCAGCTTCGAGGAGTTCCTTAGGCAACTCAGCAAAGAAAGTTCGCAGAAGGAAGATTGCAAAAGGAAGCCCATACGCGGTATGGGCAAGCCATATCGATATCCAGCTTCCCGTCATGTGAAAACGGCTCTGCATTCGAAGAACAGGAACCCATGTTGTCTGAAGCGGGAGGACAAGGATTGCAATCACCGAGAAAAAGACAAAGTTCCTGCCTCTAAAATTCATGCAGGCTAAGGCATAGGCGGCAAGGGCTCCGAGCGCAATGGGCAGAATAGTGGAAGGAATTGTGATGATAAAACTGTTCAAGAAGTTGGTCGAGAAATTATGTGAACCAAGGACAATCGAATAATTTTCAATGGTAAATCGCGGCACCACGAATATACGCCACCAACCGCTGGTGGCAATGTCCGACTGGGGCCTTAGCGACGTAATAAAGAGGCCAAAAGCGGGTATGAACCAGATTAGAGCCAGAGTCAACATTATTATCGTCCTAAGGGCGCGGCCCCATGCGCGGCGGGAAGAAGCGGATCGGCGAGAGGAAGCTACCTGGTGATCCGAACCTTGTTGATAAGAGGAAACTTCCAGGCTCATTGGTAACTCTCCTGAGCCTTGATTCTTCTAACCTGAAAAACCATAAATGGAATAAGTAGAATTAAAAGAATCATGGCTATGGCACTTCCATAGCCAACCAGATTGTTATTGAACACTTCCCAATAAAAAGAAAAACCAATGGTGCGGCTAGAGCCCATAGGCCCGCCTCCGGTCATTACGAGAACCAAGTCTACTAGCTTAAGGCTGTTGATGATCATGGTAATTGCGACGAATACGATCTGATCCTCGAGCATCGGTAGAGATATTCGCCAGAAACAAGTCCATGAGCTAGCGCCGTCAACCTTGGCTGCTTCAAGAATCTCTCGATCGAGGGACTTGTAGGCTGCCGAAAGAACTGTCATCGAAAGCCCAGTCCATATCCATATTCCAGCCCCAATTAAGGCAATATTTACAATATCCGTGGAGCCCAACCAAGGAATCGGCTTTTTGCCAGGGCTTATGGAGCTTATAAGAGCATTGAGAAGGCCAATATGCGGGTCTGGGCTGTATAGGAATCGGAAGATAACCGAGGCTGCAGTGGCAGAGATTATCATCGGAAGGAAGATCAGCGACTTAAAGATCTTTTCCAACCTTAGTCCATCGGCTAGCACTGCTATAGCAAGCCCTATTACCACCGTACCGCCCGCAAAGAACAGAATCCACAAAATGTTGTTGATTAGCGCTCCTGAGGGCGGCCACTTAAGGTTGAGAAAAAGGCTATCGCCACCACCAAGGAGCCGCGCGTAATTTGCAAAGCCCACAAAGCGCTTAGGAGAAAAACCTTGGCCACCATAGAAACTCATCTTGAGCGTACTCAGACATGGATACACAAGGTATGCGACAAGGAGAATCAGTGCAGGCGCCAAGAACAGCCAACCCTGAATAGAATCTCGTTTGACTTTCATCTCCCAATACCCATCTCAATGCCTAAGGCCTAGCGGAACAGACCGGCGCAGCCAAGCCGCGCCGGCAATGATAGCACCAGAAATTAAGCGCCGAGAATAATAGCGCCGTAAATAAACACGTAAATCAATAGCATTGCGAGGCAACACCCTCGAGATAATTCAAAGCTTCCATGTACTTATCTGGGTTCTTGAGTATGCGCTGTAAGGCTACAAACTCCGCATCGCCACCAACCGCGGGCGGTGCCAGGTCTGAGCCATCGAATACGAAGCTCGTCGCCTGAGTAAGCTGCTTTGCCTCTTTGGCGGTTAAAAGCGGATAAACAGAAAGGTCGACATTCTTGTTTGGAGACACAACGGCGCCCTTCTTGGCAGATGCCCAGATCGTGTTGGCCTCTTTCTCCGCAAGGAAGCGCATAAGCGAGACGACTTCTGGCCGATTCGAGAAGACTACGGCAAGGTCACCACCGCCTACAACCGGTTTGCCCCACTTTGAATCGATCGAGGGGAAGTCGAAGAAATCATAGTCCTTACCAGGCGTCAAGTTGGGAAAATTTTGCGCCGCAAAGGACGACATAAAGCCACCTTCATAGTACATTTCGGCCGCTGCATTTGGCCTTAGTACCTCGTTGAATCCATCGATGAACCCAGTCGAAAGTGCACCATCGGCTCCTCCAGCGAGCTTCTTGTCCGTAGGCGTTACAACTTCTATAAAACGCTTTATCGCCGTGACAACAGTAGGATCAGTCCACTTTACCTCATGCGTCACATGGAGCTTCATATACATGTCTGGGCCGGCTGTCCTCACATAGATATTTTCAAACCAATCGGTAAGAGTCCATCCATCCTGAGCTCCAATAGCTAGAGGCTTCTTCCCTGCGGCGACATACTTGTCCGCTATTTTAAGAAGGTCTTCCCACGTATCGGGCGTCTTAACTCCGAGGCTGGCGAAAGATGCAGGCTTATACCAGAATGTGCTCTTCGAATTGGCCTTGACAATAAGCCCATAGAACTTGCCATCCACCGTCCCTAGATCGATCCATGCCTTCCCGTAGTTGGCGTCGAGCAAAGAAGTGGGAAGTATGTCATCCTTCTGACCCTGATTGAGGGGAATGAGGACCCCTTGGCGAGCGTAATTTGCTACTTCGCCGGGACGTGGAAGAATCGCAATATCGGGAGGATTGGAGCTCGCAACGCGCGATTTGAGGACAACAGTAGAATCTCGATTGCCCTCGTACGAATATGGGATTCCAGTTTCTGACGTAAATCTATCCAGCACCTCGCGGAAGCCTGCCTCCTCGTCGCCGCCCCATGTGGCGAGAATTGTGACTGGCTTAGTCGAGGCTGTGGCACTCTTGCCCTGTGCCCATGAACCGAAAGCCACTACCAACATAAATAAAATGACTAATGTTCGTTTCATGCCGAACCTCCTTTCCTGCATCCTGGCTCAAAGGCCTACGATGAGGACAGCTCTAGAATATACCATAATATGGAACTTGTCAAATAGATATTATATATTATAATATGATATATCATTTAATGATTAGCTAGATTCGCCTCGAATAAGATCCGCGGGGATATAGACTTTTGCATTTCCCTGTCCCTTTCCTAAAATCTGAGCATGAACTATATCTAGAGCCTTTTGCCCAATATCATATTCATGCTGCTTGAGGTGAGTAAAAGCTGGTGGAAGATAGCAATTCGTAGGGCAATCAAAACATACAATCGCAATGTCCTCCGGTACTTTTAAGCCTAGGCTCCGAGCCGCCTCGCGTGCAAGCACGGCTCCTTCATACTCAACCGAAAAGACAGCATCGATGTCGGGATGCGCGCTGAGGTGTTCTCGCATTTGGGAAAGATTAGCCTCCGCTTGCTCACAAGAGATAATTCCATAGCGGAAGCTATCCACATAGGTCATCCAAAGATCGGTATCTAGCGGTAGGCCATAGTCAGCCAGGGCTTCGACGAACCCCTCGCGTCGTTCCTCGATGGCCGAAGTGTCCTTTATTGGGCCCGAGAGAAATGCGATCCGCTGCCGTCCAAGGTCTATAAGATGGCTTACCCCGATTTTTGCCGCCTCTATGTTGTTGGTTCCCACGAAAGAAGCCGCGAGGCCCCGAAGCCGACGGTCAACAAAACTCATAGGCATACGTTCAAGAACGAGTCGCAGCACCGAAGGATTGTAGTTCTCGCCGTGCACAGGCAGCACGATAATACCATCGACATTCAACTGCCTTAGATGCTCTATTGCTTTTTCCTCCAGCTCAGGTCGATCTAATGTCCGACATAAGATGAGGCTGTACCCGAGTTCCCGGCATCGGTCTTCTATTCCAAAGAGTAGGCCAAGCCCGAATGTTTCCGAAAAATCAGGCATTACAAGGCCAATATTCTTTCCTAAAAGACCAATTTTCGCCCTTTTTGCGGCTATTTCTGGCCTAGCGACGAAAGAACCCTTTCCCGGAAAGCGCTCGATGATCTTATTTCCAGCGAGAAGTTCGAGGGCATGCTTGCTCGTTATGCGACTCACAGAAAAACGAGAAGACAGCTCCTTTTCAGATGGCACTCTGTCGCCTGGCAATAGCTTGCCGCTGCTTATATCGGCAAGAATTGAATCATAAATCCTTCGGTACATTGGCTCTGCGCCTTGATCGTTGTTCATCGTAATAATTCCTTGACAATTGATATATCATTTTATATCAATAGTCAAGGCGAAGAAGTCAATGGGATTTCATTCCAAGGAGAATATCCTCGAGAGTAAGCCTTGTGAGAAACTCTTTGTAGTATAAATTCTTGCGCTCCACAAGCTTGATCTTCTGCGACACAGGTAGATCAATTGCATTCTCCTTGAGAATGATATCGAGCGATTCCATCCTCCCCACACCTTTCAGCTTTTCGTTCAGCTCCTCCTCAACATGCCAGCAGCCATGCTCTTCGCCTAGTCGCCACCAGGCTTGAAAATGATAGCGTGTAGTGTCTGTCACCACCCCATCCAGATCGAAGATTACTGCTCTAAGCACAGGCTTGAGCGAAATCTCCAATTATTCGCCAGGCTTTAGAACAATAAGCTCTTTTTTATGTCTGAAAGCGAGAGGCGCTCTGGAGGATTGGCTGCTAGGCGGCACCCGCGCCTGGGATTCAGTTTCTCGTGTACAGCGCATCTGATTGCCTGCGAGCGCCAAATCGGACTCCAGCGTCTGGTCGATAGCGGATGCTTCGTTGCTTGCCAGCATCCTATCGCGGAATCCTGCAAACCCATACAAAACCGAAAGCCAGCAGCCTGCCCATATAAAAATTCTGTATCACCAGCTGCCTCGCAGTATTTCTCAATCGCATAAATAATATCTGCGTTGATATGGTACTGCGCGGTGCCGGCGGGGTAATAGGCGATTGCCTCTTCTCCATCTTAGGAATGTTATTCTTATTCTATATTTGCAGATATACTTCAAGCCTATCTGCCGCTGCATAGAATTCAAATGGCGCATGAGCTATCATGCCGATCTTTCGATACCCAAGCGAAACAAAGTATTCGATCATATCTTTTGCAGCCGCGACATTATCGATGTCTACCTGAAGAACAGAGAGCCCCTCTATAGAGCCTATCACTACAAAGGTAACTTTTGCGTCCTCCAGCTCCTTTATGCTAGGGCCATCGGTATGCGTATTCATGAGAATAAGATCATATATCTGAGCCGATTGAATTAAGGATCGCGGAATAGGAATAAAAAAGCCTGGCGACGACCTACTCTTCCACCGAATGGCAGTACCATCGGCGTTGGAGGGCTTAACTTCCGTGTTCGGTATGGGAACGGGTGTGGCCCCTCCACAATAGTCACCAGGCTATAAT
>Ga0255344_1000709_pt1 | contig 50537 bp, 36 predicted proteins | sample wastewater_treat_5_FD_192414 | JGI IMG/M metagenome (GOLD analysis project Ga0255344, IMG submission 192414) | Wastewater microbial communities from Lulu Island WWTP, Vancouver, Canada - plant18 | ecosystem: Engineered > WWTP > Wastewater > Unclassified | place: Canada: Vancouver, British...
ACGCCAATCAGATCAGTGATCTGGCCATCCGGCAGGGAATGATCACCCTGCAGAAGGACGGCATTGACAAGGTGCTCCACGGAATCACCACCATCGAGGAGGTCCTCAGGGTGACCCGCTCCCTCCAGCGCATGGAGGATCTTGTCATCGAGGTGTGAAAAATGGTTGCGTTTAATATGGAATCTGATAGAAGGAGTGAAAAGATTTTTTGTGATGCGTCCGCTTCCGGACACGAATACGGGCGCCGATAAATAGATGCAAATAATGATTGACACAAAAGATTGTTTTCGTTATACTTCATCGAAAAATATTACAAGACTCAACCGAGACCATCGGTTTTATATGATCAATAAGCATTTCATAAGCAAAAACAAGGAAAAAAGAAATTTGAGAGATTTCTAAAATTTTCCTTGACAAAAAACCCCTTTAGCTGTCAAAAGGGGCATATAATAAAACTGAATCGCAATGATTTAGAACAAAAAATTAATCCAAGGAGGAAAAGCATGAAGATGAAAAGGTTTTTACTGGTAGTATTTTCGTTGCTGCTTTTGTTAGCGTTTATGGGTTGCTCAGACGACACTAACAACAGCAGTGTAACCAACCCCAATCCTGCTCCGTTTTATCCAAAGGGATATGTGCAAGGCAAGGTTTACGACAGCTGCACCAATCAGCCGATTGTGGGCGCAGTGATTGACATCGGCGTTGCCAAAGCCGTAACCGACAACAACGGACAGTACATGATGTCCAACGTTCCGGCCACCACGTACATTGACCACACCGTTGGTGGACAAGTGGATGTGAATTTGAATTGGTCTGCTGAGGATCAATGGGGTGGTATCTACCTGCAGGGCGCCGATCTGCAGCTTCTGCTGGACGGTTCAACATCCGGCTGGGTAGGCGTTTACTCCGCCACCATCGATATGTCCAAGGCGAAAGTGGCTGTCGATGTGAACAGCGCAACCGGCCAGGCGATGGGTCTCAAAACATCCACACTGGTTCCTGTAACCACAGCCCCGTTAAAGTATGCGAACAAGTATTACAATGTCGTCTCCGTGGCCTTCAGCTCTTTAAAGGAAAGCGACGGCAATGTTCCCACCGTATCCAATCATGACACTCCGGTTTCCCAGCTGGGTAACGGCAACTTTGATTTCTGGATCGGTCAGCTCACCTCCGGTATCAGCGGCGATGCCGTTTGGGGCGCAACCTATGACGCCGCCACCGGCAAGATTGCTCTCAGGCCGGTTGCCAATTATCCTGTCGCTCTTTACACCGTGCTGGGCGAAGAAAACTTCGGCAACAGCGCCACCGGTATCATGGGTCACCGTGTAGCGGTCACCACGACCGATGCCAACGGCCATTTTGCATTTGCCAACCTGGAAACCAAACATGCCTACGTTATCGCGGTTGTTGACAGCGCCACAAGCGCCGCCAAGTACGCGGGATACACGCTGGCACACACCATGTGCGATCGTGACATCCTGACCTTCAACATTCAGGACGGCAAAGCCATCCACGTCTTCTCAACCGACGTGGTCTGCCCGTTCATTCAGCTGGCCACCGTCAACGGACAGGGCCCCTATGCTGATTTGAGCAAGGAATCCATTGAAAACGGTGCGGACATTGTTCTGACCTTCAGCGAACCCATTAAGGCTACAAACCTCAACACCGGCCGTGCTCTTCTGGCGACCACCGATTATTTAACCGGTTCTCAGGCAGGAGCGCCATTGCGAGGTACACTGTATCATGACATCGCGGTCAATTTCCTGGGCTACAAAGCCAGCAACATTCCCCATACCCTGGCATGGAATGAATCCATGACCCAGTTGACCATTCACATTGACGCCCAGTACCTGCAGCCGGCTTCAGCATACTCAGTTCAGATCCTCAGAGGTGACAACCTGACCGATGAAAACGGCAACGTCCTGACCGCCGGCATCGGCGACCAGCTTCCTGTTTCCTCGCTGCTGCCCGGTAACACCTCCATTCCAAATCTCGGTCCTCTCTATGAATGCGCCGACGAAATCAGCGCTGGCAACTGGGGCTTCTGGTTCACCACTTACGGCGTCATTCCGGCCGGCAAAGTGTCTGACCTGAAGGTTATGCCGGTTACTCCGAACTCCGGAATTGCCCAGCTGCCCTATGAGCTTGACTTCAATGACAAGGCCAAGCTTGACTGGACAGCCGTTCTGGGCGCCAAGAGCTACAACCTGTACTGCCGTCTGATTCAGTGGAACCAGTGCACCAAGCAGGAATGCGCTCCGGATATCTGCACGGCTCAGTATCATAACTTTGTTCTGATTGATAACGTTCTGGATACCCATTACTTCACCAACTTCCAGGGTACTCAGGGCATTAACTACAAAACAGGAGTTACTTGCGGTGGCGGTTCCGACTGCAGAAGCGGATTCTTCTGGTGGCGTTACAACGCGAATGAGCGCAACTGGGAATTTGTGGAAAGAGATTACATCAAACTCGGTTACGAATGCTACGTCAAGGGTGTGGATGCTGACGCTATCGAAGGCGAACAGAGCAACGTCGTATTGATTGAAGACTCCGTCAATCCGCAGATAGCCTCCATTACCGACGACCTTGAAGGTCGTGAGTTCAATAAGGGTGATTTCTTCGAGGTTTGCTTCACGGAGCCGATGGATGAAGCATCCGTGGAAAATGCCGGCTGGATGCTCAACGCCCAAGCGTTCTCCAACGCGTTTACCTATGATATTGATTACTACACCACTGACACCAAATTCTGCGCCAAGTTCGTATTCAATAATGCGGTCAACGTGGTTACTGAAGTTTCTAATCCGAGCCAGGAAGGCGAACAGGCCAATATTACCCTGTTGAGCCTCGGCACCGGCACCACCATGACGGACGTTGCCGGCAATCCGCTGGTCAATGCATCTGACTGGTTGCCAGTGAACATTGCCATTACTTACGTATCACCGTAATGAATTAACCCTTAACCTGTCACGGGGAAGAGCAATCTTCCCCGCAACAGCCTGAAAACAAAAAACCTGAAGGTTCGCGCCTTCAGGTTTTTTTTGTGGATTCCCGCCTGAAAACTGCGGGAATGACTTTCAATTTTTGTCACCCCCGAATGGTCCTGTCGGGCATCCACCCCCTCCGTCACCCCCGAATGCTCCTGTCGGGGGTCCAAAAGCACTTAATAATAGTGGATTCCCGCCTGAAAACTGCGGGAATGACGCAGGGTGGGAAAACTGCGGGGATGACTTTCAATTTTTGTCACCCCCGAATGGTCCTGTCGGGGGTCCAAAAAACTGTCACCCCCGAGTGGTCCTGTCGGGGGTCCAAAAGCACTTAATAATAGTGGATTCCCGCCTGAAAACTGCGGGAATGACGCAGGGTGGGAAAACTGCGGGAATGACTTTCAATTTTTGTCACCCCCGAATGGTCCTGTCGGGGGTCCATGTTTTTGCACTGGATCCACCCTGAAGGGTGCCATGGCCCGCCTGAAGATTGCGGGGATGACCCACCTCCGTCATGCCCGAGTGGGCCTATCGGGCATCCATGTTGTTTTACTGGATTCCCGCCTGAAAACAGCGGGAATGACGGGGGGTGTGAAGATTTCGGGACTGACTCAAGGTGTGAAAACTGCGGGGATAACCATTATTTTGACGATTCAGCCAAAAATCAAAACCGATTCAGGTATGGATTCTAAAGAATGGTTCAGAACGCTCTGCTGCGGATAAAATTGACCGCGTTTCGGAAGATCACAAGCCCCTGCCCTTCGGGTGGCAGGGGAGACCTTGTCCAGCGGGGATGGTTGACGGGTGAAAGGTATGCCTCGGGGTGGGGCATCAGGCCGAAAAGCCTGCCCGATTCGCTGCAGATGCCGGCTACCGCGTTGATGGCGCCGTTGGGGTTTGCCGGATAATCCATCGAGGGCCGGCCATCGTCTGTGCAGTATCTCAACGCGCAGAGGTTTTTCGCTTCCATCTGCCGGAGAACAGCCTGATTTTGCGGAATGAATTTTCCTTCACCGTGCCGCACGGGCAGGTAAATGATATCTGTTCCCCGGGTGTAGATACAGGGGCTTTGCGGGTTGGCCTTCAGGTAGCACCACCGGTCTTCAAAACGCCCTGAATCGTTGAAGGTCAGTGTTGCGCTCTGCCTGAGGTAACGGCCCTGCAGGGCGGGCAGCAGGCCCAGTTTGATCATCAGCTGAAAGCCGTTGCATACGCCCAGAATCAGATGGCCCCGGCGGATGAATCTCATCAACTGGTCCACCAGCATTTCGCGTCCCTCCCGGATGCGGGCGCAAAGGAAACGGTTGGCGCCGGCCTTGGCCGAGCCCATGTCGTCGCCATCCAGAAAACCGCCCGGCAGGTTGAGAAAAGCATAGTCGTCCAGACGCTTTTCCCCGTAGAGCAGTTCGCTTAAATGAACAATGTCGGTCTGATCGGCGCCGGCCATTTTGCAGGCATGGGCCATTTCCATTTCACAGTTGGTGCCGTTGCCGGTCAGTACGATTGCCTTGACTTTTCTGGACATGGGTTCTTCCTGTTAAAAATTCAATGTTTTCTGCCACGCGCTTTTCAACGCGCCGATTTTTTCCCGGATGACGGGGTTTCCATCCAGACCGGTGATGGTCAGGAAGGCATCGCCTGTGACCACGCCGATTCGGCCCAGCCGGTTTCCGGACAGGGTTTTTTCAAAACGTGTTCTGTTTTCAGGACGGATGGTGACGATGAAGCGGCTGGCGGATTCCGAAAACAGGATACGGTCGTTTCTTTTTTCTCCCCGGTACGGGACAGCCCCTAAATCAATTTTCATTCCCCAAGAGCCGGCAAACGAGGTTTCCGCCAGCGCCACCGCCATTCCGCCGTCAGAGCAGTCATGGCAGGACGCGACCAGGCCCTGCCGGATCGCCCGGTGCAGGGCGCGGTAAAGTCTGACGGCCCCGGCGGCGTGGACGCGGGGAACGTGATTTCCGGTCAGCCGGTTCATGGCCAGCCACTCCGAACCGCCCAGTTCGTTGCGGGTTTCGCCGAGGATATAGACCAGGTCCCCCGGCTGTTTGGCATCCATCGTGACCGCCAGCCGGACATCCGGGATGGCGCCGATGACCGAGAAGAGAAGGGTCGGCGGGATGGAAATTTTCGTTTTTCCGATTTGGTAATCATTTTTCATGCTGTCCTTGCCGGAAATGCACGGAACGCCGAAAGCGGTGGTGTAATCGTAAATGGCCATGTTGGCGCGGACCAGTTGCGCCAGTTTGTATTCTCCGTCGGGTGTTTTTTCGGATTGTACCGGATCGCACCAGCAGAAATTATCCAGTCCCGCCAGGTGATCGATGTCTGCGCCCACCGCCACGGCGTTGCGGATGGCTTCGTCAATGGCGCAGGCGGTCATATGGTAGGTGTCAATGTCGCTGTAACGCGGACAGATGCCGTGGGCCACCACAACGCCTTCCATCGAATCCAGCAAAGGCCGGATGATTGCGGCATCCGACGGGCCGTCGTTTTGCGCGCCGACCAGCGGCTTGACAACCGAGCCGCCCTGAACCTCATGGTCATACTGACGCACCACCGGTTCCTTGGAGCAGATGTTTAACCGGCCAAGCAGCCGTTTGAGTGCTGTGCCGTAATGCTTCAGCGGGGGCAGGTCCGGCGGTTTGTTGAGCGGCTGTTTCCAGCGGGCGTTGAGCTTCAACTGGGGCACGCCGTTGTGCAGGAATTCCATGTCCAGGAAGGCGACGGTTTTCCCGCCATAGAGAACATGAAACTTCCCTGAACGGGTGAACCGGCCCAGGACGGTTGCTTCCACGTCCATCTTTTCGGCCAGCTCAAGAAAAGGCTTTATTTTTTTCGGGTCGATCGCCAGCGTCATTCTTTCCTGGGCTTCGGATACCAGAATTTCCCACGGCTGTAACCCGGCGTACTTCAGGGGCGCAGAGGTGAGATCCAGTTCGCAGCCTCCGGTATAGGTGGCCATCTCGCCCACGGAAGAGGAAAGTCCGCCGGCTCCGTTGTCGGTCAGGGCGCGGTAAAGGCCGCGGTCGCGGGCCACTAAAAGAAAGTCGGTCATTTTTTTCTGGGTAATGGGATCACCGATCTGAACCGCCGTTACCGGCGAGCCTTCATGCAGTTCTTCCGACGAAAAGGTGGCGCCATGAATGCCGTCCTTGCCGATGCGTCCGCCGGTCATGACAATCAGGTCGCCTGGCCGGATCTCCTTGCGGTGCGTCGTCTTCCCGTTGAGGCGGGCGGGCATGATGCCGGCGGTTCCGCAGTACACCAGGGGTTTGCCCAGAAACCGCTCGTCAAATACGATGCTGCCGTTGACGGTGGGAATGCCGCTTTTGTTGCCGCCGTGTTCCACTCCTTCACGCACGCCTTCGTAAATCCGGCGCGGGTGAAGGACGCGCGGCGGCAGTTTCTTTTTGTGAAACGGCGACGCGAAACAGAAGACGTCGGTGTTGAAAATCAGTTTCGCGCCCAGACCCGTGCCGAACGGATCGCGGTTGACGCCGACAATGCCGGTGAGCGCGCCGCCGTAGGGATCCAGGGCGGAGGGGGAGTTGTGGGTTTCCACCTTGAATACCAGGTTGAAATCGTCGTTGAATTTGATGATGCCGGCATTATCCACAAAGACGGAAAGGCAGAAGTCCTTTTTGCCTTTTGCCCTGCGGATTTTTTCGGTGGACCCTTGGATGAAGGTTTTAAACAGCGAGTCGATGGTGACGCTCTTTTGGCCGTCCCGGTAGCGGATGAGGCTGTTGAAAATCTTGTGTTTGCAATGTTCCGACCAGGTCTGTGCCAGGCATTCCAGCTCCACGTCCGTGGTGTTCTGATTCAACCCGAATTTCTTTCTGGCCGCAAGGGTCCGGGGGTTGAGATAGTAATTCTGAATGGCTTTCATTTCCTCCAGATTCAGCGCCAGAACGCCCTGACGGCTGATTTGAATCAGCTCCTCGTCGCTCGCCACGGTCAGGTCAATTTCTTTCACCAGCGGTGCGGATGGATCGATCACCTGCGGGATGTAGGCCGGAACCCCGCGGCGCGGGTCGAAATCTCCGGCGGAGAATATCCGGTGGCGTTCGATTAAATCGTTTGCCAGAAGGCCGGAGGCTATTTTTTCCGCATCCGCGGCGGTGATGTTCCCGTTGATGAGATACTGCCGGGAGGTGTAAACGGCGATTTCCCGTCCGTGCGTGTCGCCTCCGAGCAACAGTTGCAGGGCTTCACGGGCGGTCTTCCCCACGTTATCCGTGACGCCCGGGCGAAAACCGACCTCAATGAGCCAGTCAAAGCCCGCGGCAAGCGGCCGGTTGATGGAAAAATGCTGAATGACGGGGTCGGAAAACGGACCGGCGGCGGCTTTTTTCAGCTCCGCCCGGGTCAGCCTGCCGCTGATGGTATATACGTCAATCGTTTTGACCGAATCCACAGGCAGGGAAAAATTATCAATGATCCTTCTTCTGGTTTTTTCGCCGCCGGCGTCGCGGATGCCTTTTTTGAAACCGACCTCGATTCTGTTGACCATATTCAACCCTGTCGTGATGTTTTTCGCCCCGGCAAGTTCAGGGCGGTGCTGCTTTATACCGAAAAGCGCTGCATTTTGCAACGTGCAATCTGCGTGATTTCCGGAATCCTTCTTTTGAACGATGTTGGCGCGCAAAGACGGGTCATTTTTCTTGACATCCCGGCGCATTCATCGTTATAGTCGCATATCTTTTTAAGAACATCTTCTTTCAGACACGAACACATGGATTGTGGAGTAAAATGGACTTGTTTTTTCTGATAGCCCTTTTCGCCATATTTTTTGTCGGAATGGCCGTTTTGATCTGGCGCGGCGGGAGACAGTCAAACGACATCGCCCGGGTGGCAGGCCGGATCGATAAGCTCAGTGACGCGCAGGAAAGGACCGACCGCTCGGTGCGGGATGAGATTGCCCGTTTAAGAAGTGAAGTGCATGTCCAGGCGCAGCAGGAGCGGGCGGAGCTTGCCCGGTCCATGAAATCCCTGGAGGATGCCCTTCAGACCCGCCTGTCCGAACTGACCGGCAAGACAGAAAATAAAATCGAGACGCTGCGCCAGACGATTGACCATCAGCTTCAGCGCATTCAGGAAGACAACGCCCGCCAGCTGGATCGAATGCGCGAAACGGTGGATGAGAAGCTGCAAAGCACGCTGGAGAAACGTCTCGGTGAATCGTTCAAGCAGGTGTCCGAACGGCTGGAGCTGGTTCATCAGGGGCTCGGGGATATGCGCAGCCTTGCCGCCGGTGTCGGTGATTTGAAAAAAGTGCTGACGAATGTCAAGGCCAGAGGGACCTGGGGTGAGGTGCAGTTAGGCGCACTGCTGGAAGAGATGCTTGCTCCCGAACAGTTTTTGAAAAATGTTAAGATCGGCGAGCATTCCGGTGATTTTGTCGAGTTTGCCATCAAACTGCCGGGCCGGACTGATGCGCCGGATGACTGTGTCCTGATTCCGGTGGATGCCAAGTTTCCTGTAGAGGATTATCAGCGTCTTCTGGAAGCCCAGGAAAGGGCGGATGCGGCCGCGGCAGAGGAGGCGGTCAGGCAACTGGAAGCGGCCGTCAGGAAATCGGCCAGGGAGATTGCCCACAAATATCTGGCACCGCCCAGGACAACCGATTTCGGCATTATGTTTCTGCCTTCGGAAGGCCTCTACGCCGAAATCATTCGCCGCACGGCGCTCATCAACGTGTTGCAGAGGGAGTACCATATCGTGGTGTCCGGTCCCTCCACGTTTGCCGCGTTTCTGAACAGTCTGCAGATGGGGTTCCGTACCCTGGCGATTCAAAAGCGCTCCGGTGAGGTATGGAAGGTCCTGGGTCAGGTGAAAACCGCCTTTGGCCGGTTCGGCGACACGCTGGATCAGGTGCGCAAAAAGCTGGAGCAGGCCGCCAGTACCGTGGATGACGCGCAGAAGAAAACACGGACGCTTTCCGGCAAGTTGAAAGCGGTGGAGGTGATGCCCGAATCAGAGCCTTTTCACGACGGGGCCGTTGCCGGCCTGATGGATGATCAGGGGCGGGAACCGTCATAAATATTTTTTTCATGAGGGGTGAAAAAACATGGATGAAGTGATCATTGAACGACGCCAGGAAGACCGCAGACAGGAAGACCGGCGACGCTACGAACGCCGTAAATTTGAACGCCGAGCGGATATACGCAAAAAAAATCAGGAAGCCATACGCGAGCAGATGGAAAAGTACCATGTGCTCCTCAAGGATATCAAGGATGCCTATTTCGAAGTCGATGTGCAGGGGAATTTTGTGGTGGTCAACAGCGCGATGTGCCATGCCCTGGGATACGGGCCGGAAGAGCTGATCGGAACAAAATACTGGGCGCTCATGGACAAGGAGGTGAGCCGACAGCTCCGCCAGGCCGTGGAGGATTTGCATCAAAAAGACCTGCCGATCAATCTTCTGGATATGGTCGCTTTCAGGAAAGACGGGACCCGGATTATTTATGAAGCGATCGTGACGGTGATTAAAGAAACGGACGGCGTGGTGGTCGGGTTCCGGGGAGTGGGCCGCGACGTGACCAGGCGCCGGCACATGGAAGCGGAGCTGATGAAGAAAAATCGGGAAATAGAGGAAAAGACCAGAGAGATTCAGGCCGCCCTGTCCCAGCTCGAAAAAGCCCATGAGGATCTGAAGACGTCCCAATTGAAAATTCTCCAGCAGGAAAAAATGGCTTCCATCGGCCAACTGGCCGCCGGTGTGGCTCATGAACTCAATAATCCCATGTCTTTCGTTTCCAGTAACCTGGGTACCCTGGATAAATATGTCAGCTGTTTTGCTGATTTTATCAGGGTGCAGACTGAATCGCTGGAATCGCTCGCGGATGGGGCCATCCGCCGGGAGGTTGATCAAAAACGTCAGGAATTGAAACTCGATCATATCCTGGCGGATACGAAAGTGCTGCTCAGGGAATCGCGCGATGGCGTGGAACGGGTCAAGAAAATTGTCCGGGAACTGAACAGTTTTTCCCGCATGGACGATGAGGAATACAGGAAGGCCGATATCCATGAATGTATTGAAAGCGCCGTCACCATTGTCTGGAATCAACTGAAATATAAAACAACACTGAAAAAAGAATACGGTGAACTGCCGCCGGCCACGTGTTACCCCCGGCAGATCAATCAGGTGTTTGTGAACCTTCTGATGAACGCGGCCAACTCCATCGCGGATCAGGGAATCATCACCATCCGGACGCGGCATCAGGACGGAATGATCTGGATGGAGGTCTCCGATACGGGGGTGGGAATCCCGCGGCAGAATCTTTCCAGAATATTCGAGCCGTTTTTTACCACCAAGAAAGCGGGAGAGGGAACGGGGCTGGGATTGAGTATTACGTACGAAATTGTCCAGAGGCACCGCGGGGATATCACGGTTCAGAGCGAGGTGGGACGGGGCACGACGTTTACGATTACGATACCGGTTGTTTAAAGCGCCCCTGGCGGCGTGCCGGCAGGTTCTCTGCGCACGGGACGGACCACTTTTCGTTTGACAGGGCTTTTTATCTGTGTTTTAGCAATGAGCAAAAGAGATCACCTGTATGGCCGGTGGGGTATATTCCGGCCCGCTTTTTTTGATTCATCAGGCTGACTAAATTTTTAGTGGAGGTGTGTATGTCAAAACATATTTGGAGAGTGGTTTTAGCAGGATGTTTAAGTTTTTTAATGGCCGGAGCGGTCTTTGCGGCTCCTCCGGTCAAAATCGGCGCGCTGTTCGCGGTGACCGGCCCCGCGTCGCCGCTGGGTGAGCCGGAGCGGAATACCGCGGTGATGATGGTGGATGAAATCAACAAGGCCGGCGGCATCAAGGGACAAAAGCTGGAACTGGTCGTTTATGACACCCAGGGAGATCCGACCAAAGCGGTTCAGGGCGTCAACAAGCTGATCAAGGATGACCGGGTGGTCGCCATTATCGGTCCCAGCACAACCGGCGACAGCATGGCGGTAATTCCCGTCGTCGAAAAGGCGGGGATTCCCCTGATCGCGTGCGCGGCGGGAAGCAAAATCACCGAGCCCGTGAAAAAATGGGTGTTTAAAACGGCGCAAAACGATGCCCTTGCCGTCATGAGAATTTACCGAAACCTCCAGCAGCAGAATATTTCGAAAATCGCGATTCTCACGGTTTCCGACGGATTCGGTTCTTCCGGAAGGGAACAGCTCAAGATGCAGGCGAAGGAGTTCAATATAACCATTATTTCCGACGAAACCTACGGTCCCCAGGACAAGGATATGACGGTGCAGCTGACGAAAATCCGGGACAGCCAGGCACAGGCCATCATTTGCTGGGGCACCAATCCCGGCCCGGCCATCGTTGCCAGAAACGCCAGACAGCTCGGGTTTAAAATTCCCCTGTACATGAGCCATGGTGTTTCGTCCAAGAAATTTATTGAACTGGCCGGAGAGGGGGCCCAAGGCGTGATGCTGCCTTCCGGAAAAGTGATTGTGGCCGACCAGCTTCCCAAGACAGACCCCCAGGCCAAAGCACTGCTCAACTATGTGAAAAAATATAAAGAGAAATACAAGGTGGAAGGCGACCATTTCGGTGGCCATGCTTATGATGCCGTCATGCTGCTCAAAGGCGCCATGGAAAGGGGAGGCTTCACTCCCGCGGCGATCCGGGACCAGCTGGAGAAGACCAAACAATTCCCCGGTATCGGCGGCACGTTCACCTATTCCGCGCAGGATCATGCCGGTCTGACCAGCGACGCTTTTGTGCTGGTCCGGGTGGAAAAGGGTGATTGGAAATTGATGAAATAGTTTCACAAAAATCAACGGACGAAAAATGTTTCAGACGGCGCGGGCCTGTGTCCCGCGCCGTTTCCCGTTTCTGGGAGGCCGGGAAGATAAAATGATTTCATTTCTAAATCAAAGATGGTATTGAAACAATTTGATGAATTGATGGTGGAAAAAAAATGGATCACTCCCGACAACTATTCCAGTACATCCTTTCCGGGCTGTCCAACGGGGCTATTTACGCGCTGATCGGCTTCGGCTTCGCGGTGATTTACAATTCCACCGGCATTATCAACTTTGCGCAGGGGGAGTTCGTGATGCTCGGCGGTATGCTGACGGTATTTTTGCTTGTTGTCGTGCAGATGCCTCTGGTCCCGTCCATCCTTCTGGCCGTTGTGGCGGCGACGTTGATCGGGGTTTTATTCGAACGTCTGGCCATCAGGCCCCTGAAAGACGCCAGCCCCCTGCGGATGATTATCATTACGATCGGGGCCAGCATTTTTCTCCGGGGTGCGGCCATGCTCCTCTGGGGGAAAGACACCCACGCCCTGCCCGCATTTTCCGGCGAGGATCCTCTGTATATTGCCGGCGCGACCATTCTTCCCCAGCACCTCTGGATTCTGGGGTTGAGTGTCCTCATTATTATCGCCAGCAGGATATTTTTTAATTACAGTGTCGTGGGCAAGGCGATGCGGGCCTGCTCCTATAATCCGCGTGCGGCGGGGCTGGTCGGGATCAATGTGAAAAATATGATTCTGCTGTCCTTCGCCCTGAGCGCGGCCATCGGTTCCATGGCCGGCATTATTATCGCGCCCTTGACGATGGTTTCCTATGATGTCGGGATGATGCTCGGCCTGAAGGGGTTCTGCGCGGTGATTATCGGCGGTATGAGCAGCGGGATGGGCACCGTTCTGGGCGGTCTCCTGCTGGGCCTGCTGGAGGCTCTGGGGGCCGGTTTTATTTCTGCCAGCTACAAGGATGCGATCGCGTTCATTATTTTGCTGCTGATTCTCTTTGTCCGCCCGGAAGGGCTTTTCAAAAAGAAGGAGACGGAAAGGTTTTAGATCGTGCGACCGGATGACCCGTCACGTGGTCAGGGCACGAAAATACGTTGACCGAGATGATAACGGAAAAAAGACGACAGTTATTGATATTTTTGATTTTCGCGCTGGCCGCATTGTCGGCCCCCTTTTTTCTGAAGGGGAATTACCTTTTAAATGTTCTGATTTTTGTGGGCATCAATACCATGCTGGCCGTGGGGCTGAATCTTCTGCTGGGCTACGCGGGGCAGATTTCTCTGGGACATGCCGCCTTTTTCGGCATGGGAGCCTATCTGTCCGGTATCATCACAGCCAGGTACCCGGTTGAACCGTTTCTGGTCATCGCCTGCGCGGCCGCCTGCGTGGGCGTGATTGCGTTTGTCATCGGCTTTCCTATCCTGAAACTCAAGGGGCATTATCTGGCCATGGCCACGCTGGGCTTTGGCATTATCATGTATATCATCTTTAATGAAACGGTGGAATGGACAGGGGGGCCTTCCGGTTTGTCGGGCATTCCCAATTTACGGATCGGATCGTGGGTTTTTGACAATGACTGGAACAACTACTATCTGGTCTGGAGCTTTACGCTGGCGGTGATGCTGCTGTCCATCAATCTTTCCCAATCACGTATCGGCCGGGCGTTGCGGGCCATTCACGATTCGGAAGTGGCCGCCCGCGTGATGGGTGTTCGCGCCCGGATTCTGAAGGTGCAGATTTTTACGGTTTCCGCCGTGATTTCCGCCGTGGCCGGCAGTCTTTACGCCCACATCATGACCTTTATCGCGCCATCGTCGTTCGGGTTTCATTTTTCGGTCGAGCTGCTGACGATGATCGTGATCGGCGGTCTGGGGAGCATTTACGGCTCATTTCTGGGGGCGGCTATTCTGACTATGCTGCCGGAATTCTTGCGGGTTTTTCAGGACCTGGATATTATTGTTTACGGGCTGATGCTGATTTTGATGACCATGTTCATGCCCGGCGGCCTGATCAGCGGCCTGGAGTCGGTCATGAAAATTTTATCGGCAAGAATTGGAAAAAGAAGGGACGATCATGCTCAGACTTAACGGCATTACCAAGGTGTTCGGCGGACTGATCGCCCTGGAAGACGTTTCTTTTTCTGTGGAGGACGGATCCATCACCGGGGTGATCGGCCCCAACGGCGCCGGAAAGACCACTCTTTTCAATATTGTGACCGGCCTTTACACGCAGACAACGGGCGAAGTTTATCTGGACGGCCAAAACATTTCTCTTTTTGAAACGGAAGCGCTGGCGAAGCTGGGACTGGTGCGCACCTTTCAAAACGTGGAACTTTTCGGGAAGATGACGGTTTTGGAAAATGTCATGGTCGGCCTGCACACCAAAAGCAGAAGCGGCATTTTTTCCAGCGCGTTCAGGCTGCCCGGCCAGATCCGGGAAGAAAAATTGATCCGGGAAAAAAGCAGGGGCTGGCTGGATTTCACCGGCATGGGTGATCTTGCGGAGATGACAGCCGGAAGTTTGCCGTTCGGAAAAGGAAGACTGCTGGAAATTTCCCGCGCGCTTGCGGCCGGACCGAAAATCATTTTAATGGATGAACCGGCGGCAGGTCTGAACAGCCGGGAAACCTTAGAGCTGGCGGGGCTGATTCGCAAAATAAGAGAGTCCGGTGTGACCGTGGTCCTCGTCGAACATGACATGGACCTGGTGATGGATGTTTGTGATGCGATTGTGGTGCTGAATCTGGGGAAAAAACTGGCCCAGGGGACGCCGCGGGATATCCAGGAAAATCCGGATGTGATTGCCGCCTATTTAGGCGAGGGATAACGGAACGTCACGATGCTGAAGATTAAAAACATCAACACGTATTACGGACAGGCGCACGCGCTGAAAAATGTTTCTCTCCATTTAAGGGCGGGTGAAATCGTGACGCTTCTGGGAGCCAACGGCGCCGGCAAGACAACGCTTTTGAATTCTCTGTCCGGGGTGACGCCTCCCCGCGACGGTCAGATTATGTTTGATGACACGCCGATCCATGGTTTTCCGGTCCATCAGATTGTCCGGCTGGGCATTTCGCAGGTTCCGGAAGGCCGGCAGGTTTTTAAACCGATTTCCGTGGCGGATAATCTGGAGCTGGGGGCCTATCTGCATCATAGGATCCTGGGCAGGAAAGACGATGTGAAGAAGAACAGAGACATGGTGTATGACCTGTTTCCCATTCTCAAGGAGAGGAGAAAACAACTGGCCGGCACCCTGTCGGGAGGCGAACAGCAGATGCTGGCGATCGGACGGGCGTTTATGGCCAGGCCGAAGCTGATGCTTCTGGATGAGCCGTCGATGGGACTCGCGCCGATGGTGACGCAGGAAATTTTCCGGGCGATTGAAAACCTTGTGAAGGAAAGGAAAACAACCGTTCTGCTGGTGGAACAAAACGCAAAGGCGGCGCTTAAGCTGGCCGGTCGTGGATATGTACTGGAAACCGGCCGCATGATTCTGGAAGGAACGGCGGCCGAGCTGCTGGAGAATAAAGATGTGCAGAGGGCCTACCTGGGCAGGGATAAAAAAGAGATATGGGAACGGTAAAAAAAGAGGGAGGTGTCTATGAATATCTGGGATAAAGAGCATGAGTGTATGTCGCGTGATGAGCTGGAGCAACTGCAACTGGAAAGGCTTCAGGCCGTGGTGAACAGGGCATACAAGAATGTGACGCATTACCGGAAGATATTCAACGAGTCCGGCATGATCGCGGAGGACATCCGCTCCCTGTCCGACCTGACCCGGCTGCCGTTTACCACCCGGGAGGATCTGCGCGTGAATTACCCGTATGGCATGTTTGCCGTTCCGCTCAGAGAGGTGGTTCGTATCCACTCGTCTTCCGGAACCACCAGCAAGCCGATTGTGATGGGGTACACGAAAAACGATATCAAGATATGGTCGAACCTGACCGCCCGCCTGATGACCGCCGCCGGGGTGACCCATGATGATGTGGTCCAGATTACGTTTCGCTACGGTCTCTTTACCGGGGCCTTCGGACTGCATTACGGGGCGGAGGCGATCGGCGCCTCGGTCATTCCCATGGGGATCGGCAACACGGACAAGCAGATCATGATCATGCAGGATTATAAAACCACGGTACTGGTAGGCACGCCCAGCTACGCGCTGGCTTTTGCCGGGCGCCTGGAGGAGCTGGGGATTGACCCCAAAGCTCTTTCGCTCAAGGCCGGTCTGTTTGGCGGCGAGCTGTGGTCGGAAAAGATGCGTGAGGATATTGAAGGGCGGCTGTTTTTAAAAGCGACGGACAACTACGGCATTTCGGAAATCATCGGTCCCGGTGTGGCCGGTGAATGTCTTTGCAAAAACGGTATGCATATTTATGAAGACGCGTTCATCCCGGAAATCATTGATCCGGAGACGGGTGCGGTCCTGCCGGCCGGATCCGAAGGGGAACTGGTGCTCACTACCCTGACGAGGGAGGCGTTCCCGATGATCCGCTACCGCACCGGCGATATTACCAGCCTGGATGATGCGCCGTGCGCGTGCGGCCGAACGCTGACCCGGATGAGTAGAATCAAACGCCGCTCCGACGACATGATGGTGATCCGGGGCGTCAATGTTTTTCCTTCGCGGATTGAGGAGGCGATTTTCAGTGTGGCGCAGGGGGAAACGCCCTATCAGATCGTGGTGGAACGCCAGGGCGCGATGGACCATCTGGCAGTGGTTGTGGAGGTGACGGATAAAATATTTTCCCTGGAATTGCAGAAGCAGCGGTCGTTTCTGGAAGCGATCCGGAAACGCATTGCGTCCGTCACCGGTATCCATGTTGATGTCCGGCTGGTGGAATCCAGAAGCCTTCTGCGGCAACAGGGGAAAGTCGTTCGGGTCGTGGATAAAAGGGATATCTAGTCAGCTTCCCGGATGTACGGGAAACCCGTGACGTCCCGTCACCGTTTCATTTTTTTGAGCAGGTCAATCAGTCTGTCGCGATAATAGTAAGCGGTGACAAACAGGGCCACACCGATGATCAGGACGACGATGAGGAAGGAATATTGTCCGTTACCGGCAAATGAACCGGTGATGGAGAGCATCGCGGTACCGAAAACGCGTCCCGCCGTGGAGATGGCCAGGAACATCCCGGCGGGAATCCGGCTGACGCCCATAATGTAACACAGGTAATCCTTGGGGAACCCCGGAATCAGAAAAAGAAGAAACGAAACCAGCAATCCCTTGTGCTCCATGAAGTGGTCGAATTTTTTAAAGACCTCTTGGCTGACCACGTATCCCAAAAGCGGTTCGCCAAAAAACCGGGCCAGCATAAACGCTGCCCAGGAGCCCAGCATCAGGCCGATCGTTGAATAAACGGTTCCCCAGAAAGGCCCGTAAAGCATGCCGCCGATGATCCCGGTCAGCTCGCCCGGAATCGGCGCCGCTACGACCTGAATGATCTGGACGGCGATAAAAATCAGCTGATCGTTAGGGTAGGAACGGATGAAGGCCAGCAGCCGTTGCCGGTCTTTGAAAAGAAGCTGAATATCAAAATGCAGAAAAATGAAAATGGATAAGCCAACCAGCAGCAGTAAAAATACAAGTCTGAACGCTAAAGATTTGTTCATTGATCGCCAAATGAATCCTGAAACAGGAATATCCGTTTTTTTAAGTTGGCGTTTTTTACAGCATTATGATTTTTTCGTCAATCTTATTATGAACCAAAACACCGGGACAGACAGCGCGTGAACAGAATTTCTGCAAGCCAAATCAGTTGACTTTAAAAATACTCTATGCCAAAAAGACGTTAATTTTTTTTATCGTATGATGATCTGATGACAACGGGTCGGCAAGAAAAAGGGAGGGAATTTTGATGTCCAATGTTCCGCAAAAGCTGGAAAGAAAAAAATCGGAAATCTATCGGGACGCGCCCATTGCGAAATTCGGTGAAAGAAAACCGGATTTCAGCACCATGGGCAGAAAGATAAAAAATGTGCATAAGAAATTCCGGGAAGTGGTCTGTGTGGAGGCCTGCCGGACTCCCTACGGCCGTTCCGGCGGCGCGCTCAAGGACTTTTCAGCGATGGAGCTGGGCGCTCTGGCCATTCAAGAGGTCTTACGGCGCACGGATGGCAAGGTGAAGCCGGCTGATCTGGATTATGTTTTTATGGGACAGGTGGTTCCCGCGGGCTGCGGTCAGATTCCAGGGCGACAGGCCACGATCCTCGCGGGCGTGCCCGAATCCGTTCCGTCCATTACGGTGAATAAAGTCTGTTCCTCCGGCATCAAAACGGTTGACCTGGCTTTTCAGATGATTCTGCTGGGACGCGCTGAAATTTGTATTGCCGGCGGCCAGGAAAGTATGAGCAACTGTCCGTTTGTCCTTCCGGATATGCGCTGGGGCGCGAAGATGGCGTTACCCAACGGCCGGGTGGTGGACTCAATGGTGTATGACGGTCTGTGGGACGCTTTTTATAATCGCCATATGGCGATTCACGGCTCCGAAGTGGCCGATGAATTTGGTTTCAGCAGAGAAGAGCAGGACGAATGGGCGCTCAATTCTCAAATGAACGCCGTGAAAGCCATGAACGAAGGCAAGCTGGATGATGAAATTTTTCCGGTGGAAGTGAAGCAGGGCAAAAAAGTCATTGTGATGGATAAGGACGAGGGACCGAGACCGGAAACCACCATGGAAGGATTGGCGAAACTGCAGCCGGTCTTCAATCATACCAGCACAGTGACCGGTAAACCGGGCAGTGTGACCGCTGGAAATGCTCCCGGTGTAAATGACGGCGGCGACGTTTGTCTTTTGATGAGCCGCGAAAAAGCCGATGAACTCGGCCTGAAGCCTATCTTTACGATTGTTGATTATGCTGAAGTTTCCCAGCCGACCAAAGACATTGCAACAGTACCCGGCCTGGCCATCAAAAAGATTTTGGAACAGAATGACATGACACTGGATCAGATGGATCTGATTGAAATCAACGAGGCGTTTGCCGCGGTAGCACTGGTCAGCTGCCGCAGTATTCTGGGGATGTCCAGGGAAGAGATGTTCAGGCGGGTCAACGTAAACGGTGGAGCCGTGGCCTACGGCCATCCCATCGGTGCGACCGGCGCCCGCATTCTCATGACGCTGGGGTATGAATTAAAGCGGCGCGGCGGGGGATGGGGAGTCTGCGGGATCTGTTCGGGGCACGCGCAGGGCGACGCGATGCTGATTCGGGTGGATTAAAAAATCTCCCCGACAGCCTCTCCGGCGGAGAAAAATGCTGCCGCCTTTCTGGCGTACGGGGATCGGGGGCGGTTTCAAAATGACCTCCATTGGGTTTTCATGCCCCGGGTCTTAATGCCCGTTTATGTCCTCTTACGGCCCGCGCGAGAGAAGACATGACCCTCACCCGCCTTCCCTCCAATCCTTTGTGGAAAAACGGTTGAAATCAAGGGTCAGTTGTGTCAGAATATTTTTTGATTTTTATCCAGGAGCGTGTGATCTTTTTGAACAAAATTGATCGTAAGCCTATGGTTGATCATAAATTTTGCCCGGGAGGGATGATGGCATGACAGGTGTGTCAGAGGATGATAAAAAACAAAACACGAACATCCTGGATGAGGTTGTTTCTTCTTCAACGGGTCCACCGGTCCGGACGTCATCCCTTGCCGCCCTGGCAGAAAAACTCTCATCTTCCGTCTGCCTGAAATGGATGATCCTGATTTCCCTGCCGCTGCTGGTTCTCTACCGCTATCCGGTGGACCGGATCGATTACGATTTGTGGTGGCAAATGGCTCATGGAAAATATTACCTCACTCACCATACCCTGCGCCTGGATCTGTCCGTTTTTTCCTGGACGCCAACCGACCCGACCTGGATTTACAATACATGCCTCGGGAGCATCGTCATTTATCTGTTTTACCATTGGATGAATGGCTTCGGTCTGTGGCTTTGTCAGTGGCTTGTTCTGGGCGGGGTATTCGGGTCCTATTATGCGTTCCTGCGGGTGCTGAAGCAGCGACTCGATATTGGCGGCGCGACCGTCATTGCCGCGATTGCGGTTGCCTGTTCCATCAGCTGCCGCTACTATAAACCGGAACTGTTTTCCGAGCTTCTGTTCAGTTGGGCCGCTTTCATCTTTTTTTATGTGAAGATCCGCAGGCAAAAGTACCTTTTTTACATCTATCCTTTGATTTTTGTTTTGTGGGTCAATCTGCACGGTGCCTTTATTATGGGACTGGCTCTGTTGGGCATGGCGTTTGTCGGCGAACTCCTCAACCGGTTTTTCTTTCCCCGGGAGTCCATGACGACCAACGAACTCACGCATTTTGCGGTGGCCGGCGTTTTGTCGGGGGCCGCTACACTCATTAACCCGTACGGGATCCAGTATCTGATCAGCCTTTTCCCGACTGCCATGAACGCGATGGGCCATCAGAGCTATGCCAGCCCTTATGACAAGTATGTTTTAGCCTATACCGGGCTGTGGCCCTATTTAAAGACAATCGGTCTAAATTTCTATACGGTGGGCCTGACCACCTGGATCATGACCGTTATGCTGTTTGCGGTTGTCACACTTTCTGTTTACGAATTGGTCAAGAAACGGTCATTCGACTTTACGCTGCTGATCGTCAGCGCGGGTCTTTACTGGAAAGGCATGGACACCAGCCGGGCATCTTATTTTTTTCCCATCGCTTTTTTCTTTATCCTCTATTACCTGATCGTGAACCGTCTGTCGTTCAGGAAATGGAAGAGCGGAGTCACTCTTTCTGCCTTGCTGATCTTCATCTTCTTTTTTGCCGTCACGACCTATTATAATAAAATGTACTGGACGGATAATCAATGGTTCGGCCAGGGGCTGGATAATTTCGTCCCCGTCAAGGAAGTGGAATTCCTGAAAAAGCATAAACTGGAAGGCCCCATATTCAATGATTATGTCATCGGCGGTTATTTGTTGTGGAAACTTTATCCGGACTATCAGGTGTTTATTGATCCGCGGGGAGGGCTCTACCGGAATCAGGTTTTTCCGGATTATATGGACTTTACCTTAAAGCGTGTAACGAAGGAGGACATCAGGCGTTTCCGGGAAAAATATCCCTTTAACGTTGTGATGCTGCATTACCGGCAAATGGAACTCATTTTTGATTTCTTAAATACGGGCGGTGAATGGCGCCTTTTGTATTTTGAAAAAAATGCCGCTATCCTGATTCACCAATCGCTTCTTCATGTGATTCAGACCGAGGTGGGAAACGTGAACCTCAGCCCGTTGCGTTTCTCGAATGTCAGGAGCCCGGAAATTTTATCGACAGTTTTCAGTTTTTATGTTCGCCTGAATCCCCATGCCGGTCGCTATATTCATGACATCTTCAAGAAAAATATCAGCGATCATTATAAATTAAAGACCGCGGTTTTAGAGTCCATGGATCGGGACATCAAAAACAGAGAAAAACAGCTTGAGGAAAGCGCAAAATGGCTCAACCCTTGAACTTGGACAGGTCCTCGCATGATGATTCTTTCACCACTCACGGGTTGGGAGCAGTTCGATGGCCAGCGGCTTGGCCGCGTTGTAATATGAAAATATTTTTCCGGACGGGTGTTGATGAATTCTGATACTTTAAATATTTTTATTTCTGATGTCGATCATGAGCGGTTCGGCGTCAAGACGGCGAGGGTCACGGGCTTCACCGCGAACCACGTGCAGGATCTTCTGGTTTTTTGTCGCGGGGAAAAGGTGACGCTGCTGATCGCGCGTTGTCCGGTGGAGGACCTGGCGGCTGCCCAGTCTGTTGAGAAAAAAGGCTTCCTGCTGATGGACACGCTTGTTTATTACCGTCTCGATCTGACCCAACAATCTGTTCCCGCGGATTCAGGTATCGCACGGGTAAGACCGGTTCATGCCACCGAAGGAGAAGCCATGATTGCTGTCGCGCGGGCATCCTTTCGGGGATATCGCGGGCATTATCATGCCGATCCGAGGCTGGAAAAAAACCGGTGTGATGAAGCTTATGTGGACTGGGCGCAAAAAGCCTTTGCGGCAAGACAGTCCGATAATTTTCTGGTTGGCGAAATCGGAGGGAAAGTCATCGCTTTCGGCGTTTTAAGAATCAATCATCCGGACGAAGGGGAAATGTTTCTGGGAGGGATTCATCCGGACTATCAGGGACAGGGAATCTACCACTCCTTTTTATGCCAGGCGATGAAGTGGTGTATTTCAAAAAACACCAGAAGAATGATTATTTCCACCCAGCTCAATCATATAGCCGTGCAGAAGGTTCTGCCGAAATTGGGGTTTGAACTGTTTACAGGGTATTATACCTTTCATAAATGGTTTGACTAAATTCTTTCGGCGCCTTGAAAAGTTTTTTGTAGGCCGGAGCAGCAACCATCATCCGTCTTAACCATGGAAAACAGATCCCTTAAAAAAAATTCAACGGGCGGTCAAGGCGCGGATTTCCCTCCGGCGCGCTCTGATTTTTTTGCTTTTTCGGAGAGGTTATCTGCCTCCCGTTGGCTCAGGTTTGTCCTGATCGCCCTGCTGCCGCTCCTGATTCTACTGGCGTATCCCGTCGACCGTTTCGATTATGACATGTGGTGGCAGATGACTCTCGGGAAATATTATATTGACCACCACACGCTGGTCGTCGATCACTCGATTTTTTCATGGACACCGGCGGATTCCGGCTGGATCTATAACACCTGCCTGGGCAGTATCGTGATTTATCTGATATACAGGCTGGCGGGCGGGTTCGGCCTCTGGGCTTTTCAGTGGGTGACCTTTCTCGGGATTTTTCTTGCTTTTTACGTCTTCCTCCGTGTGGTGCGACAGCGCTTGGATGCTACCGGCATCACATGGATTGCCCTGATCGGTATCACTTTTTCCGTTTCCTGCAGCTATTACAAACCGGAACTTTTTTCACCGCTGATACTTGCCTGGATGGGTGTGATCTATGTTTATATCAAAACGACCCGCAGGAAATATTTTTTTTACATTTACCCTTTTATTTTTGCAGTATGGGTCAATCTGCACGGCGCTTTCATTTTGGGCTTTTGTTTTCTGGCCTGCATAGCGGTTGGAGAGCTCTTCAACCGCATTTTCTTTCCGAAAAAATCCTTTTCCCGAAATGAGGTGGTTCATCTCTGGGTGGCGTCATTTCTTTCCTTGCTGGCGTCATTTATAAATCCATACGGAATTCATTATCACCTGGGCATTTTAAATGCCGCCTTGACGGAGACCTACGCCGTAACGAGCAGATATGTGCAGGCTTATACCAGTCTCTGGCCGCACTTCCAGGATGTGATGAATATGGACTCCGTTGCCTTCTTTAAAATGGGTCAGGTTGCTTTGATCATGGCGGGCATGCTTATTTCTTTACTGGGTCTTTTTGTCTATGATTTTGTAAAAAACAAATGTTGTGACTTCAGCATTCTGTTTTTAACCCTCGCCACGTTCTGGGGAAGCATGGAAGCCGTCCGGGCGATTTATATGTTCCCTCTTGTGTTTTTCTTTTCGTTCTTTTTTCTGCTTCGCCGTTTGAATCTTACATGGGTTTCTGCCCGGTTAACGGTATTATCTTTGCTGATCTTTATTTTATTGTCCTTGAATATCATCTATTTTACACTCAGGTATCATGTGGACCACCAATGGTTCGGGGCGGGACTAAAAAACTATGCACCGGCAGAAGAAGTCGCTTTTCTGAAAAAATTTCATCTGGAAGGCCCCATCTTTAATGACTATTTGACGGGAGGCTATCTGCTGTGGGCTCTTTATCCCGACGATAAAGTCTTTATTGATCCCCGTCTGGTTCCCTTTGCCAAAACGGTTGCACCGGATTACTGGCGTTTGATGAGCAAGCCGGCAACGCCGGAAGATATCCGGAATTTTACAAAGCAATATCCTTTCAAGACGGCGATCCTCCATTACCGGGAAATGCCGCTGATTTTCGATTTTCTTAAAGCCGGCTGGCGGCTGATCTATTTTGAGAAAAACGCGGCCGTCCTGGTTGATCCCTCCGTTCTTTCCCGTATTCCGCAAGGCGTTCAGGGCGTTGATCTGGGACCGATGCGTTTTCAAGAGGTGACGGATCCACTAACTCTGCTCAATGTTTTCAGCCTTTACGTGAATGTTTACCCGAAGGCCGGCACAACCATTTATGAGATTTACAGGAAAAATGTCAGTGATTGCTATAAACCCAAAACCGAGCACCTGCGGATTATGGAAGAAGATCTCAAGGAAGCCTTTCGTCTTCGCCGGAGATTATAAGGGGTTGTTGTGTTGCAGAACCCCTTTCAGGTCTTATTCACTGTCTTCAATGAAATAGTAACTGTTCTTATACCGCATGTTGTAGACGATGGCGGCGGACGAATCGACCGGCGATGCGAGGGTGATCGCTTTGGCCGTGGATGTTGAACTGCGCCACCGGGAGGGCCGGAGGATATCCGTTCCACGGGTCAGTAAACCGGTGACGACTTCCAGCGGCATGGTCAGTTTGGCGCCCGCCAGCAAAAAGCTGATTTTTTGCTCCACGTCCAGTCCGGGGTAGGGATAATAGAGATAGTTACCCAACTGGTCAACGTTCAGATTTTCACTGCTTCCGGCTTTCACCGTGTACGATTTATTCCACATATAGCCCAGGGCCAGATCGATGTCCACGTCCTGAAGCATTTTGATGCCCGTTCCCGACCCGTCAATACCCATACCGACGCCGACGTACTGCATATCGGGTATGGCGTACTGCAGGTCGTAGTATTCATATCTGGTGGGGGATTGACGGTCTTCATAACCTGCGCGCAGTGTCAGCCAGTCCAGCACCTGCAGTTCAGCGCCTACGGACCAATCCCATGTGTCCTTCAGATTACGCCGGAGGATCATGTTGTAAGCGCCGCCGGTGTAGCCGAAATATTTTACCAGCTGGAGGAGCTGTATTTTCTGGTCGAATTTCAGGTTTGTTTCTTTCGTGGATGACCAATCAGCCCAGTGCACATCGGCCATCAGAGAAATTTTACTGATCGGTTTGACTTTGATGCCCAGATTGACCATCTGCGGCCATTGAAGATCCGTTGTAATGGTTCCGTGTTGCGCTTTTGTCGGTTCATAGGGGAGATCGAAAATCATGGATGAAATTTGCATGATCGCGGTGCTGCCTGACCAAGCCACCATTCTTTGAAAAGCCTCGCTGTATGAGAAGGTGAAGTCGCCGGACAGGTGTGATTCAACCTTGCTATAATAGTTTGCCCCGAACGACAGCCAGTCCAACGGTTCCCACAATAAGCCCAGATTATAGGACGGCGAAAAATCGTCACTCATATCAAAGGAAAGATCGGCCGCCCTCTCATAAGGCCCGAGCCCGCCGCCAAAAAGAGGAAGGGGGACGGTCAGGTCAAAAATGGGGTTAGACGCGCCCTGTGTGGCGTCTCCGAGAAGTTTGGTAACGTTGGTCAGGGCGTTGGGGGCCCTGTTATCCAGAGACATGCCCAGTGCCGATTGTCCCAGTCCGAAGGACACACCGAGAGACAGGTTTTTATTGACCCGATAGCTTACGGCAGGGCCGGCATAGACCAGATGCTGGATATACACTTCCTTGAGGTCCCATTTGGTCGGGCTGTCGGCTTCAAATGAATAACCGCCGCCGTAGGGAAGATAAACGCTGAAACCAAATGTCCACTTGGAATTGGGCTCACGGTGCGAAAAACCCAAAACGGGGCCGGTCAATACCTGGAAATCACGTCCCTTGCCGAAGAGCCCGATTCTGCCCATTTCATTGGTTGCTTCTTTGCCGTCCACCGGGTCATCAACATCATTGCCATGAACATCATGAAACTTCTGAAAGTTGGGGTTCATGTCATACTTGAATGTGTTTTGAATATAGATGGGCATGAGCCCCAGACTGATGTACGTTCCATCTTTCATCTGGGAAAGCCCGGCCGGGTTGTAATAAATGGACGTAATTCCGGTGGGATTGGCGGTTACCGTATTGGCCAGTGATATCGCTTTCGGGTCAATGGCTACGGACTCCAGGAAAGCTCCTCTGGCCTGTGGAACGGGGAGAATCAGGATGGCCGCCATCAACAGAAAAATGAGAGTATTCTGGAAACGATGGGATTGGTTGCCGGCAGGCTTTTCCAGCTGAACCCGGCAAAAGATCAATAAGGGCAAATGGGTAACGAACATTTTGATTTTTGATTTTTTTTTCATTTTATATGGCTCCCCATTGTTAATTTTTAAAGCGAAATCTTTCGATTTCCAAGGAATATCCTTTGATAAAAATGAACCGTGACTCATAACCATTTTCCCGTGCGCCATCTAATAATATTAAAACTCAAAAGGCAATCTAAAATTTAAACTAAAATCGGCATCGTTGTTGGTCAGTCCGATTCCCATGGACACGTAGATGGATCTCGCTTCAGTGACTCGCCAGCCCGTTCCCACGTTGAAGGATGCCGAAAGGCTGCTGCCCGATTCGTAGGTCTGCGTCTTGTTGATCGTGTATTTGCTGCCGAAAGAATATGAAACCTGGGCGCTCATGTTCAGAGACGCCAGATAGGAAAGCGCATACCCGAATCCCATGGATAACCCCAGGCTCCCGCCCGGCTCGACTTCATTCAGGGTCTGAGTCTTGCTCCAGTACTGATCCACGCTTTGTTTGAAACCATAGTTGTAGTTCAAGCTGCCGAAGGCAACTAAAGGATCAACGACTTTACTCAAAGAAAACCCTCCGCCGACCGAATAATATCCTGCTCCGGTGGCCAGCGTTTCAGTCTGATCGACTTCATAGGGACTGGTTCCGGTGGGGAAGGAGGCGCCGAGACTGAATATCGGTGTGGGTATGGAACCCCCGGCTTTGAACGGTTGCACGGTGAGTCCCACGGTGATATCTCCCAAATCTGTCGCTTCCTGGGCCGATGCGGTTCCCACCCGGTTATACTTGTAAGCAAAGGGAATGCCGGCGCTGATCGTGAGATTGTTGAAAAGGGCGTATTCCGCGGTAATGGTGTTGGTCAGGTTATGATTGGATCGGCGTTCGATCAATTTGACATCCGAGATGGCATCGCTGGAGAAATAGGAATAAGCCAAATTATAGCTCAGTCCGATGGTCCCTTGTTTTAAAAGCGTGTACTGACGCCCTGCGGCGGAAAGAATGTCCTGTATGGTCTGGCCCTTTTCCTCTTCAGGCACCTCGAGCCGCTTGCGGGCTTCATTTTCATCCCGTATTTTTCTGATCTCCTGCTGGAGAGCCTTCACCTGTTCTTCAATACTTCTGGGGGTGCTGTCTTCGGCTGTCCGTTGTGGTTCCTGAATTCTTACAGATTCCTTTGCGGACTCCTTGAAATCCGCCTGTTTGTTTTTCTGCTCAGTCTTGACGGTTTTGGGGGGTTCCGGCTGCGGGCTTTGCCCGGTTTTATCGCTTTGAACGGCTGGCTTTGAGGGCTGCGCGTGAGCCATATCTTCGTCAGCAGCCGGTTCGGCGTCGTCCGCCGTAATTGCCCGGAGGGCGATTTGTGTGCCCGCGAGAGGTTCGGCCATCACGGGAAGGGAAAAAAGGAAAACAGAAAAACACAACACGACCGACCAATAAATCAAAAACCTTTTTCTCATCAGAATCCTTTTGTCGAAGTATTATGAATATTTTATTTTTTCATCAACGGTGCCATGAAACCTTTTCCACACATTAAACGCCGTGCCATGGAGTTTCTCAACCCGATGACGTTGTTTCCTCATCCTAAAAAGCAACCGGATTTGCCCATGACAAGCAAATCGGTAAAACAGTACTTTTTAAAATGCTTTCAGTTGTGCAGTGGAGCTTTGCAAAGTGCCGAAATATTATACAAACCGGCATAGATTGTCAAGTGGAAACAGCATATTGATGATGAAAATATCAAATGAATTTTGGGGAGAGGCAGCTTCAGGGGTACCGGTCTGACCTGTAAAAAAATCAGACGGAAAAGCATTACCGGAAAAAACAAAAAATCTTGGCACAGATGCCTGATATCTTATAAAGAATTAGTTTAAAAGATGATTATCGCTTATCAGGTCAATGACGGTTATTTCCGGTGCTGCCAGAAGACGAACGGGAGGCCCCCATGTGCCTGCTCCCTTGCTGATGTACACGGATTTATTCTCGCCGATGGGGTGATACCCGGTGTGTTTAGGGAAAAAAAGACGGGTCATGAATATAAAAGGGAAAATTTGTCCTCCGTGCGTGTGGCCGGAGAGTTGCAAATCAAAATTTTTATCCTCTCTGATGGTCGGCTGATGCTTTAAAAGCAAAATGAACTCCCGGCTGTTGATGTCCGGGAACAGGTTTGATAAATCGTCACTCCTACCTTTCATGCCCTGTGCTCTTCCCGTTGGGTCTTCGAGTCCGATAATCGTGATTCCGGTTTGCCGGTTGCTTTCGTCGCGCAGCACGTTAAAGCCGGCAGTCCTTGTGAACTCCAGCGACTTTTCGATTCCGGCATAATATTCGTGATTGCCCGTTACAGCGAATTTCCCGTATTGAGGATTGATCGCCGCCAATGACTGTGCTTCATTCATGATATTGTCCAGCTCTCCGTCCAGAAGATCTCCTGTGGAAACCAGGATGTCCGGCTTTGATTCTTCGACTTTTGTCAGGATCGATCGCAACCGCTCGCCCCTGACGATCAAGCCGATATGCACATCGGAGATCTGTACAATCCTGATTCGGCCGTTGTTGGGAAGCTGTTTTTGCGTCCGGATTTCCAGTTTTTTGACCCGGATATTTTGTGCGTCGAAAAATCCGTAAACGACAAAAGCCAGTGAAAGAAAAACGGCCAGACCGAAGAGAAGGTTACCTGAAGCCGTATTGTTGCTGTCCGCATAGAAGACGCCAAGCATCTGTCTGATGAGGTCGAGGCTGACACCGATGATGAAAAAAAGAAAAACAAACGCCATCCACAGATAGCCACAGTAGGCGATGACCCGGGCGGCCGTTTCCCAGTGGATTTTTTCCACGAGTTTGATGACCAGGGGGGCCAGCGTCAGGGCAATCAATAGAACAATGACCGTGATTTCCAGTTTGCCCGAAAAATGAAAAACGCTCTTTGCCTTGAAAAAAACGTAAAAATGGATGCCGCCGTAAAGAGACAAAAAAATTAAAAGAAAAAAAATCATTGTAACACGCCCCGTCGCTTAACCGATGTTAGAACTTGACAAGCCATACTCCCTTAAGATAAAAGGTGAACCCCTTGGCGGGAAATCAAGAACGGATGCCGATGTAGCTCAGCCGGCAGAGCAACTGATTCGTAATCAGTAGGTCACCAGTTCGATTCTGGTCATCGGCTCCATCCGAACCCATGAACGGTTTCACCTCACGTGATTCTCCCATGCGGTTGATTGCCGTAAAAACATTTCCGGAAAAATCTCATTTTCCATTTAACAATGGATCGAGCGCGCTTAATCATCGCTACGATTAACATGATCAAAAGAAAATGTAAACATGAGGAGATAAGTATTTGATTGTTTTGGATAATATATTTCTTGACAGATGAAACGGTTTCATTGATAATCCCCGGACACTGGAATGCTTCCGAAAAAATGATGTTCAATAAAAGCGAATTGGTTGATCAGTCAGAAGAAAATTCAAAGTTTACTTCGTGGTGTTTGTCTGTCATTGATACCTTGCTCAAAAACCGTGATAACCTTGATTTCTCCGGTCATGTAGGTGCCGTCGGATTGCAAGGTATGGGGCTGCCGATGACTTCGTTGCTTGCGGGCCAATGGAAACCCGGAAGAGAATGCGGCAGTCCCGGTTTAGCTGAACGGAGATGCAAGCGGATTACCATGGTGATAGCCGGATCGTGTCCAGAAGATTTTAAAAGGAGTGAATCGATGAGGAAAAAATGGATCAGTGTTTTATTGTTTGGAATATTACTTTTTCTTGCTGCCGGGTGCGGTGGCGGAAGCGATGATAACGACTCCGCACCGAGACTATCATCGGACAAGATGATTGAGGAGTTTTCCCTGAGCAATGCTGACGACACGTATCCAGGGACGATTGATCAAAAGGCCCGGACGATTACCGTGCATGTGCCTTATCAGTCGGATGTCACCAGCATGACAGCGACCTTTGTCACCACCGGCATCAGCGTATCGGTAAACGATGTGGCTCAGGAAAGCGGCCATACCCCCAATGACTTTACCGTCCCGGTGGACTATACGGTGGCGGCAGAAAATGACAGCAAACAGGTTTACAAGGTGACGGTGATTATGGCGCCGTCTTCCGCGAAAGATATCACGTCATTTGCATTCGGCGAAGTTGAGGGCACCATTGCGGGCACAGAGATTACCATCACGTTGCCCAGTGGAGGCAATATCGCGGCATTGGTGGCGACTTTTAAAACCACCGGTGTCAGTGTATCCGTAGAGGGTGTGGTGCAGATAAGCGGCCAGACACCCAATGACTTCAGAAATCCTGTCGGTTACACCGTTACGGCGGCGGATGGCTCGGCTAGGCTTTACACGGTTACCGTGTCGGAGCGGCAGAATGCGGCACGCATTTCCGTTAAAATGGAGCCGGATAACGCGGGAACCAGTGTCCCTAAAGATGTTTTTTGCGCGTTGACACCCAAAATATACGGTAAACAAACCGTTGTGCCCGATGATGACCGTACGGAAATCGTATGGGAATTTCTGTACAATGGCGTCTCTTCAAAAAGAGGCAAGAACACATTGGGTGAATTAAAGGCTCAGCCGGCCGTATTCAGCAGAAATCCCTATTTTGAAGTCGGTAGCACCGTGACATACAGAGCCACTGCAGACGGTGTTGTCACCGATGCCATATCGGCCAGAATTCTTTGAGGGGGCTCGTATAAGTAACCACCCGGGCGGTGGTATGGAAAAACAAAGCGGGCTTCTTCGAACCGGCGGTATTCAGGCGAATCTGAAAACTGTGGTTGCAACACCGGTTAGGACAGGAAGAATCTCAGAGATACAAAAAAAGAGGGGGTGATGGGCGAAAGCCTGTCACCCTTTTCTTGTGGAGAGGGTATTCAGGTCATGATTTTGCCGATTCTGGAGATAAGATACTTGATTTTTCCGGGCGAACCGGCTGCCCCGAGCACATTGCGTATCGCCTCCGGTCTTCCGTAAAAGCTCAAAAAAGCCAGAACAAACAGCCAGGTAAAATATTTGCGGGATAGACCTGCCGGAACAAAAGGTTTTCGATCCTGTCCCATGGTGTTCCAGTTGATGTTTTCCGGCAACTTCCCGTCCATCATCTGGTCGAATATTTCTGTGCCGGGCGTGGGATGGAAGGGAAAGAAATTGGCGCCATATAAAGGGAGTCTCCGGGCAAATCGGATCGTTTTTCGTATGTCCTCCCCGTTTTCCAGCGGATATCCCAGGATGAAATTACCGACCACCTTGATGCGGGTTTGGGCTTTGATGAGCTTCAGCTTTTCTTCAATCTGCTCAAGCGTCAACTTTTTTTTCATATGGTCGAGAATGCGTTGTGATCCGGATTCAATGCCCACAGTCAGCAGGTAGCAGCCGGCCTTTTCCATTAACCGCAGGATCGGTTCATCCACCAGGTCAAGGCGGATACCGAAGCAGGACCACGCGATGTCGATTTTTTGTTGGATGATCTGTTCGCACAATTCAGTAGCCAGACTTTTCAACGCCAGAAAATTATCGTCGATAAAACACACTTCCCGGACACCGAACTTGGATTGCAGCAGTTGAATCTGACGGATGATGCAGGAGGCGCTGTGCGCCCTGATTTGATGTCCCGTGACCGCTCGGCAGGAGCAGAATGTGCATTGATAAGGACAGCCCCGGGTCATAATAAGCGGGGCAACAATTTTGGATTGAGCAAAGTAGGAGGTCTGATAAGGATAATCGCGGGGGTTGATTAAATCCCAATCGGGTGAGCCCAGATCGTCGAGGTTTTCGTAAAACAGAGGCGGGTTGCACCGGATGGTTCCGTTTTCCCTCCAGATCAGTCCGGGGATCTGCTCTTTGCGGATGGCTCCGGGATCCGTAAGATGCCTGAATAGATCCACAAGCCCCTTTTCAGCTTCGCCTCTGATGGCGAAATCGGCTTCTTCGAAATACTCAAGAGTCTGTTCGGGAAAGGCCGAAGGATGAGCCCCGCCGAGCACAATCTGGACGCGGGGGAGTCTTTTTCTGACCACCTGAACGGACTTTTTTGCGGAAAGAATGTCGGTCGAAAAGACCCGAAAACCGATGACATCAACATCAAGCGCAGCGATGTAAGCTTCAAATTTGTCAAACGTCATTTTCGCGTTGACACAGTCCAGAATGTGAACCTGATGGTTTTCTCTTTTCAATGCCCGGGCGAGATAGCCCAGCCCCACATCCGGTGAGGATAAGGAGAGGTTTCGGGTGATCGGATTGATGAGTAAGGTCTTCATGAAGGCGCACCGGAACTTTCGCGAAATGATTTTAAATGAAAATGTTATTTTCCTGCTGAACTTTAGAAATATACTTTTTTGATGTCAAGGGATATTCCATCGGGAAATAAAAGTTCGGGGGCAGCTACCGTCCATCATAATGGACAAACTTCGTCGGTGGTTGAATCACATCTCCCCAATGTCGGGAGCGGAATTCCCGCAGGCGGCCGGTCACCCATAATCCGTATGCGGCCGGCATCTGAAGCATATTGACTTTTCCGAACGATTCTTCCACCTGCCGTAGCAGGTCTTGTACCAGTATGCGCATAGGGGCTGTCGGAACAAGATGCTGCATGGCGGTGAGAAGGATTTTGTACATTCGCATCTGAAGGGCAAAGAATTCCGCCCGGGCATTGAAATGATTTTTACCGGAATGACGGAGATTCTTCCAACCAAGATAGTCTGTCTCAATATAACGTAAAAACGACGGTCCCAGTTCATAAAAATCCCGCAGATAGGCTGTTTCCTGGATATTTTTGGCTTCAGACGATGTGAAGTGGGGGTGATAAAACCACGGTTCGTGAAAAGCGTGCATCTCTTCCCAGGGGATTCCGGGAATGAGCCGGCCTTCCCTGTGCATTCTGTCCCAGAGCGGGGTCTTGGGAATCGGCGCGTAGTGGGAGAACTGGCTGAAGGTCGGCTTGCAGGCGAGGTGCTCATCAATATCTTCTTGAATATTTTCTTTCGTATGATTATCCAGCAGCAAAATGGAACTAAGAATGGTTTTGATGCCGTAGCTGTGCAGTTGGGTGACAAGCGCTTTCATGTCGATGTTTTTATTTTTCGGATAATCGGAAAAACGGCTCTCCCGTCCGATCCAGACGATCGAGGCTCCCATTTCCGCCAGTTTCTCGACTCCGAAGTCGATGATTCTGTCCGCGGAGGCGAAGATAAGAAAATTGAAGTTTCTGCCGCTTTTTACAATGCAGCGGCGGAGTTCTTCAGCGCGGTTCAGGTCGATCAGAAAGTTATCGTCACCGATGAACGTGATCATGTTCAATCCTTTTCGGGACAGCCGCAGGACTTCTTCAAAGAGTTTTTCGCCGCTTTGATAGAACCGGATGTGTTTACGTCCGAAAAAATGGCTGGGGCTGCAGAAGTCGCACCCGTAGGAGCATCCCAGCCCTACGACCAGCTGGGGGACTTTAGGAATGCCGGCAAGCGGAACGCCCAGCAGTTCCCGCAGGTCGTAATGGATGTCCGGGTTTCTGAATTCAAACCCGTCGGGCAGACCCAGCAGCCTGCGCATGAAACTGATGCCCTCGCCGATACAGACGTAATCCACGTCCAGAATTTTCTGCAGGTCGGGGATATCGGCGCAGAATCCGCCGATAATGATTTTCGATTTCGGGGATATCGTTTTGATCTGTTCCACCATCCATTTGACCTTTTGAAAGTTATGAACAATGGAGCTGATCCCGATGTAGTCATATCCTTTTTTGATTTCGCGGATAAAGCGCCGTTGAGAGGGGAAATCGAGCACGGAGCAGGGAATACCGAGGTTTTTGGCGATGACGTGAATACCGTGGGTGTCATAGGCGGTGCGCAGCGAATAAATGCCCTGATATTTGGTCAACTGATTGTGGAGAAGTTCCAGAATGGATTCTTTGCGCGAATACAGATCATCAACCGCAAACGGTTTAAATACGGATGAAAGCAGGACAGTCGGGGGCATTGAGTCATCTCCTGATAATATGATTACCCGATGTTATGTGGTTCGTTGATCTGCAGGTTGATCCACCGCTTTTTGCAGACGATCGTTGTCGTTAAAAAATTTCTGCTTCAGGGCCCATATCATTTGTCTTCCGTAAGCCGCCAGAAGAATTTTAATTCTCGGGCTTCTATGCCTGAACGCCAGGTAGAAGATCGAATAAATCATTACCGGCAGCTTGACGCCGTATGGTAATTTTTGAGAAACACTCAGCGTGAGTCTTTTCCTGAGAAATACGGGCAGTGCCGGAAGCACTTTAAAGATAAAGTAATATTCGCTGAAGAAATTCTGGGAAGCCGCCGTGTTCCCGAAATAGCTGTATTTGAACCCCCGATGAATTGATTCCATGGTTTCTTCATCCAGGTCTTTATGCTCAAATCCTTTTTCATTAATTTCTGTCTTGGGATGGTAGGACATCCAGTACGGTTCGATAATATCCGGCATATTTTCGATAAAGAACTGTCTGGCTTCTTCGTTGTATGCGATCGTGTCTCCGGGTAATCCGATAATATAATCGGCAAATGAAACAATACCGTGCTTTTTCAGGATTTTCAGCGTGTTGGCAATATCTGCATTCGATTCATGCCGCTTCAGATAGGTCTTCCGGTAGGTTTCATTGATGTGCTGGATGCCGAAGTCCACCCATCGGCAGCCGGCCTCCTTGAGCCAGATGGCAATGTCTTCGTCAAACAAGTTGACATGGATATAGCACTTGAAAGGCAACCCGATCTCCTTTTTGTATGCTGCCAGGAAGTCTTTAAGCCATTTTTTATCGAAAATGAAAATATCATCCCAGAACTCGATCAGGGTGATTTTGTATTTTTTTTTGGCGATCATCAGTTCTTCAATGACATGCGGAATGCTTCTGCGCCGGATGTAGTTGGATTTTTCATCGGGAAGATTCCTGAATAAGTGATTGAAGCAGTACGTGCACTGATAGGGACAGCCCCGGGACGTCATGGTCAGATAATAGGTCTGTAACGGGAAAATATCCTTCCAGATGTCCTTGTCAAAATGGGGAAGGGAATCGAGGTCCTGAATGAAGCCGATCTGTCTGCCCTTGATGATGGTGTTGTCTTTGGTTTTGTACCAGGTGTTCACAATCGGTTCTGCACCATCACCTTTTGCGATATGCTTGATGATTTCGGAAAAGGCGATTTCTCCTTCGCCGATGACGACATAATCAATGAAGTCGTTGGCAATCACCACGTCGGGAACACAGGACACGTGGATGCCGCCGAAAACAATTTTTGCGCGGGGACAGATTTTCTTGCAGAGCTCCGCATAATGCAGCGCGATCCGGTAATGAAAGGTTACCACGGAAAAGGCGATTAAATCCGGCTGATCCTCTTTGAGTTGCCGGAACACCTTTGGGTCGTTGTTAAACAAACGGGCCAGACGCGGAAATTCTCTGGTCAGACCGTCTTGAAACAGAGTTGGAATGTGCAGCAGTTTCACCTCATGCCCTTCTTTTTTGGCAATGGCGGACAGCAATGATACGGCAATGCATTCGTGGGCTATATTGAAGAAGGTGATTTTCATATGTATTGCGCAAACCTCGTCGTTGGTTGAATGACATCACCGCGGTACCGGTTCAGGAATTCCCGGAAGCGGCCGGTCAGGAAAAGACCACCGGCGACGGCTATCTGAAGAGGGTTGACCGGCCCGAAAGAACTCTTCATCTTTTGCCGGACCTCTTTGATGAGTGTGCGCATCCGGGCGGTGGGTGCCAGGTAATCCATTGCCGCAAGCGTGGTTTTGTGTCCTTTTAACTGCTGCGCGAAAAATTCCGCCCTGGTTCTGAGATGAGGGTTTGCAGAGTGATGAAGGTGCATCCATCCCTCAAATTCCGTTTCAATCAGACGGAACCATGACGGTCCCAGTTCATAAAAATCCCGCAGATAGGCTGTTTCCTGGATATTTTGGGCTTCAGACGATGTGAAGTGGGGATGATAAAACCACGGTTCGTGAAAAGCGTGCATCTCTTCCCAGGGGATTCCGGGAATGAGCCGGCCCTCCCTGTGCATTCTGTCCCAGAGCGGGGTCCCGGGAATCGGCGCGTAATGGGAAAACTGGCTGAAGGTGGGCTTGCAGGCGAGGTGCTCATCAATGTCTTCTTGAATATTTTCTTTCGTATGATGATCCAGCAGCAAAATGGAACTGAGGATGGTTTTAATACCGTAGCGTTTCAGATCTTCAACGAGCGTCTTCATGTCGATATTTTTATTTTTCGGATAATCGGAAAAACGGCTCTCCCGGCCAAGCCAGATGGTGCCCACGCCCATTTCCGCCAGTTTTTCCGGGCTGAATTCAATCACCTGATCTGCGGAGGCAAAAATCAGGAAATTAAACGCCAGTCCGCTTTCCACGATGCAGCTCCGGAGTTCCTCGGCTCGTTTTAAATCGATGAGAAAATTATCGTCGCCGATAAAGGTCATCATGTTCGACTTATATTTTCTGTACAGACGCATCACTTCCTCAAATAGCGTTCTGCCGCTTTGATAATACCGGATATGCCGGCGTCCGAAAAAATGGCTGGGGCTGCAGAAGTCGCACCCGTAGGAGCATCCCAGCCCGATGGCGATTTGAGGGGTTTTCACCAACCCAAACAGCGGCACGCCGAGCAACTGCTGATAATCAGTGCTGATGTCCGGGTTTCTGAATTCAAACTCATCGGGCAGACCCAGCAGCCTGCGCATGAAACGGATACCCTCGCCGATGCAGACGTAATCCACGTCCAGAATTTTCTGCAGGTCGGGGATATCGGCGCAGAATCCGCCGATAATGATTTTCGATTTCGGGGATATCGTTCTGATCTGTCCCACCATCCATTTGACCTTTTGAAAGTTATGAACAATGGAGCTGATCCCGATGTAGTCATATCCTTTTTTGATTTCGCGGATAAAGCGCCGCTGAGAGGGGAAATCGAGCACAGAGCAGGGAATACCGAGGTTTTTGGCGATGACGTGAATGCCGTAGGAATCGTACGAGGTCCGTATGGAGAAAATACCCTGATGCCGGGTCAGCTGATTATGAAAGAGTTCCAGGATGGATTCTTTGCGTGAATACAGATCATCAACCGCAAACGGTTTAAATACGGATGAGAGCAAAACGCTTGGCGGCATATTGTGATCATCTCCTGAAAATATTTACGGTCATGGCTGCGGCCGATGGCCCGTGTTCAGCGGTTGTTCCGGCGAGGCGTCTTTCAGAGGAAGAAACTTTAACTTTAACGTCCAGAACATCATTTTGGTGTATAGCGCGAGAAATAGCCTGATCCGGGGGCTTTTATGTTTGTAGGCCAGAAAAAAAATGGAATAAACAAAAATAATAATTTTCACCGGATAAGGGATTTTTTTAGAGAGGCTGTACGTTAATTTCTTTCTCAGAAAAACCGGCAGCGCCGGGAAAACTTTAAACATAAAATAGTACTCGCCGTGAAAATCCTCCGATGTCGGAGAGTTTTCAAAATAACTGTGTTTCAGTCCTCTGTTGATTAAATGTAATGTTTCATCGTCCAGGAGATTGTGCTGAAATCCCTTCTCGATAATTTCTGTCTTGGGATGGTAGGACATCCAGTAGGGTTCGATAATATCGGGCATATTTTCGATAAAAAACTGCCTGGCTTCTTCGTTGTGCTCCCGGGTATCTCCGGGCAGTCCGATAATGTAATCGGCAAATGAAACAATACCGTGCTTTTTCAGGATTTTCAGCGTGTTGGCAATATCCGCATTCGATTCATGCCGCTTCAGATAGGTCTTCCGATAGGCTTCATTGATGTGCTGAATGCCGAAGTCCACCCATCGGCAGCCGGCCTCCTTGAGCCAGATGGCGATTTCTTCATCAAACAGGCTGACGTGGATATAGCATTTGAAGGGAAGGCCAATGTTCTTTTTATACGCATCCAGAAATTTTTTGAGCCATACACGGTCAAAGATAAAAATATCATCCCAGAACTCGATCAGGGAGATTTTGTATTTTTTTTTGGCGATCATCAGTTCTTCAATGACATGCGGAATGCTTCTGCGCCGGATGTAGTTGGATTTTTCATCGGGAAGATTCCTGAAGAAGTGATTGAAGCAGTACGTGCACTGATAGGGGCATCCCCGGGACGTCATGGTCAGGTAGTAGGATCTGAGGGGGGATACGTCCTTCCAGATGTCCTTGTCAAAATGGGGAAGGGAATCGAGATCCTGAATGAAGCCGATCTGTCTGCCCTTGATGATGGTGTTGTCTTTGGTTTTGTACCAGGTGTTCACAATCGGTTCTGCACCCTCACCCTTGGCGATATGTTTGATGATTTCGGAAAAGGCGATTTCTCCCTCGCCGATGACGACATAATCAATGAAGTCATTGGCGATCACCACGTCGGGAACACAGGACACGTGGATGCCGCCGAAAATAATTTTGGTCTGCGGACAGATCTTTTTGAATATTTCCGCATAGTGCAGGGCTCTCTGGTAATCAAACGTCGCCACCGTGAAGGCAATGACATCCGGCTGGTAATTTTTCAATGTTTTGAAAATGGCGTGATCGTTGCTGAAGAATTTGGCCAGCCGCCTGAATTCCCGGGTCAAACCATCCTTGAAGATGGTCGGAATGTGAATCAGCCTGACATCATGACCCTCTTTTTTCGCGATGGCTGACAGGATGGAGATGGCCAGAGATTCATAGGCAATCGAAGTGAATGCTATTTTCATATCCGATATCGTCGCTTAGGTTAATCGTGAACATCCATGATGTCCCTGTGTTCAAGGAATCCGAATATAAGGAATATCAAAGGGTGTGTCAAGGGATTGTTGCAGCACAAATCACGTGAGGTGGGGATTTCAGCCGTGTCGGATGAAAAATTCCTTCAGCCGGGCGCGTAATAAATTTTTTATGAATTCAAGGACAGCGTCGATCTGGACATAAGATTTCCGGTCCACGCATTTGTCAAATGTGCACGGAATCTCCGCGACGCTCAGCTTCTTTCTTGCGCACTGAATTAATAATTCCGCGTCCAGAAACCAGTCGTCGGAGGTCAGCCGCATGGCCGAGTAGGCCGCTCTTGTCAATATTTTCGGCTTGGCATTGGCGTCTCTCACCCTGACGCGCGGAAACAGCGTTCTGAATGCGACATTGTAGACATAGGAATTGATCTTTCTCAACCGGCTGTCCCCCCGTGTTGCTCTGTAGGTCATGACCAGATCATGTTTTTCCTGTTTGATTTTAGCAAAAACATTCGCGATATCTTCCGGTGGCATTTGTCCGTCTCCGTCGATCAGACAAATGAAGTTGCCGGTAGCTTCCTGGAAGCCGTGCCGGGCATCCCAGCCCATCCCCCCCTCCTTGCGTTTCGCGATCACCTTGATATTGTTTCTCTGCGCCGCGGCTTCTTCAGCCGCTTTGGGCGTTTCATCGTCCCGGTTTTCCCAGTAGTTGGCCACCAGAATGATTTCCCACTCCACCTGAAGATCATCCAGCACCTTGATGGTTCGGTCCACGAAGGGTTGTATTCTGCGGCCTTCCTGATAGCACAGGATGACCACAGAGATTTCAGGATTTAAATTTTTTCTTTCATCTTTTCTTTTCATGGGTCCCTTTTTTAAGGTCAAGCAGGGCCTGCGCCAATTTGTCCAGTCTTTTTCTTGCCTCTTCATCATCCGGCGCCAGCCGGGCAACTTCGTTCATATACTGAGTCGCTTCTTCGAAAAGCCGTTGTTTCGTTTTAATCGCGGCAAGATTAAAGTACGGCTGAACCATTTCGGGATGGAGTACAATGGCCCTGCGGAAACACGCCTCTGCCAGGGAATCGTGGCTCTGCCTCATATATAAAATACCCAGATTGTTGTATGTGATGGGATCGTGTGGATTCATTTGTGCGGAAGCCGATAAGTGTATCAAGGCCAATTCCAGTCGGTTGTTTTCCAGGTATTTGGAGCCGAGATTAAAATGCGCCAGGTCATTTTCACCGGCAGCCTTGAGATTCTGATTGAAGAGCGTCTCGGTGTTTTTCCAGTAGGAAACCTGCCGGAAGGTCAGCAGCATCAGTATGGCCAGGATGATGCAGAGCGCATATCCCGCCCCTTTCCTGATTTTTTCGCCCGTCAGGATGTTGTCCAGAAGGAAGCCGGCAGCCACGACGATGCCCAGATGAGGGAGCAACATATAACGGTCGGCGTGCGTCTGAACACCCACCTGAACCAGCCCGATCACGGGCAGTAACACGCCCAGATAAAACAGCCAACCCCACAAAACGTAGGGGTGCCTGGCTCTCTGGCGAAGGGCAATCCAAGTGATCACGGCCAGAACCAGACAGGAAGTGATCAGGCTATACGGGCTGATGCGGTCAGGATAGGGATAAAAGACCGTCAAGTCGGCGGGCCAGAAGTTTTGTTGCAGATAGATACGGTAGGCAATGAACGCATTGGCGAGCCGGTCTGCAAAGGGAAATTCAAGAAGCGATTTCACCGCTTCACTCTTGCTCTGCACGAATATCGTAACCAGGGATGAAAAGACCGAAAGGATCAACCACGGTATTTTTTCACAGATGATCTTGAAGGAGGACCGATTCAGCCGCCGGACCGGCCAGAAATCCAGCAGCAGCGCGACACAGGGCCAGGTGACCGCCATGGGCTTGGAAAGCAGTGCCAATCCAAACAGGCCGGTGGTGAACAGATAGGAGAAACCATTTCTTTTTGAGCTGTATTGGAGATAGGCGAGCGTGGCGGAAAGAAAAAAGAAGGCGCACAGCAGGTCTTTACGCTCGGACGCCCAGGCGACCGATTCCACATGCAGCGGATGCAGGCCGAAAAAAGCGGACATGAAGAAGGCGGCACCCGGGGAGGCCCCCAGTCGCAAAAAAAGAAAAAAAGTCAGGATCACACATCCAATGTACCATCCAAGATTGACCAGGTGAGCTCCTGCGGGTACCGGTCCGAAAAGGCTGGAATCCAGCATGTGGCTGATCCAGGTCAGAGGATGCCAGTTGGCGGTAGTGCCCGTGGTGAACGCCCAGCCGATACCCTGCCAGCTCAAACCGTGAGAGACCACAGGATTCTTATAAATGTAAAAGGGGTCATCCCAGTTGATAAATTCATGAGTGTGCATCTGCCCGTAGGGAAACAGAATCAGCAGGGCCAGGCAGGCCGGCCCCAGGATGAGCAGACTTTTTCTTATCTTTTGATGATTGGGCAGGAAAGAGGCCATGGTTATCCCGACGGGTTTATCGTTTGGATCTTTTCATCATTTTCTCCCGACAGACTCGAATGTATATGAACGGCTTCGGGCGTGTCAATCAAAAACTGAACCGCGCGGGTGTCGTTTGTGTGTCCAGTTTCTCATTGACACAGCGGAATGATCTTCTTATACTTCGTTTAACTGTTTCCTTTCCGTGGGTCCGGTTATTCCGGAAGAGCGCAGGCCGGCACGCGCGACGTCTTGGATAAAGGCATTGACGAATGACCCTCAATACATTTTCTGAAATCATCAAAAAACCTGCTGTCATCATCCTTCTGACCCTGACGGCCGTTCTGTTGGCGGGCGGTTTGCGGATCATGTTTTATGTAACCTCCCCGGCCGTTCTTCTGTTGAACGATCGTGCCGGAGCTCATTGGGTGAAATATGATTCTCCGTTTGAGCTGGACGCCAGGCCCTCCGGGCCCGCCCGGAGCGATTTTAAATTCACATTTCATTCAGAAAAAAAAGTTCATCATGCGGTCATGGAGATCCAGGCACTGAAAAAAGCCCGGGTTTTTTTTGACGGGACCCTTGTCTTTTCATCCGGGGACGGATTCGATCAATGGAAAACGGTTCATGAGGTGAAACTGCCTCCGGTCATCGAGGCCGGTTCTCATGAAATCATCATCAGCGTGATCGGCGACAACACCCATCCCGCTGTGATTGCCTACAGCTCAAGCCTGCCTCTGAAAACGGGGAAGGGCTGGTACGCGTCGAAAGACGGCCGTCACTGGCGGCCGGCCGTGGAGGCTTCCCGGATAGAGCAGGCGGCCCTGTCCACAAAGTACCCGTCATCTCTTGCGGGGCTGATGGCGGTATGGCCGTACCTGGCAATTGTTTTTTGCGCCGTGTTTGCCGGTTCAATTTTTGCCGGAAGCCGCCTGCAGACAGCGTCGAAGTTACCGTTCTGGATGCCTCAACCTTCACAAGTGCGCTGGGTGATGTTGCTTCTATGGGGGATCCTGTCGTTCAACAATATGTTCAAACTGAACTTCCAGGCGGGTTCCGACCTCTGGGGCCATATGGACTATATCGATTACATCGCGACAAAATGGTCTCTCCCGCTTGCGTACGACGGCTGGCAAATGTTTCAGGCGCCGCTTCATTACATCCTCAGCGCGCCGCTGTACGCCGTTTTGATCCGATGGTTCGATTTGCCTGTGGTTGTCAAAACCATGGGAATCATTCCCGTCCTCTGCGGGCTTTTGCAAATTGAAATCATCTATCGCGTGGCGAAAACGGTTTTCGCGCAAAAGAAAGACCTGCAGATCATCGCCATCGTTTCCGGTGCCTGCCTTCCTGTTCATACCTATGTCTGTCAGTACGTCGGCAACGAACCGATGGTTGCCTGCCTGATTTCACTGGTCATTCTCTTCTGCACGCAACTGGTGATGCCGGACTCGGGAGAACGGGGGCGGGGCTATTTCATTGCCCTGGGGTTGGTCTGGGGGTTGGCGCTTCTCTCCAAGATGACGGCTTTTTTGCTGGCACCCGTTTTAATCGTTGTCATCGCTTTTCATACCCGTTGCGTGAAAAAGTCCCCCGCTTATTTTCTACAATCCGGTGCGATCGTTTTTGCGGTTTCCTTTGCAGTTGCCGGCTGGTACTACTTGAGGAATTATCTGAAGCTCGGCAATGCCTTCATGGGGCTGTTTGATCCGCTGCAAATGATGCAATGGTGGCAGGATCCCGGCTACAGAACCCTGTCCCATCTCCTGTCTTTCGGACAGGCCCTGTCCCGTCCCGTTTACGCCGGAGTGACCAGTTTCTGGGATATGTTTTATGCCACGTTATGGCTGGACGGTGTCAATTCAGGACTGTCCGATGTTGTCCTCTGGAATGTCAATTTCATGGTTGCCGGAGCGCTGTTGGCCCTGCTGCCCGGTTTTTTTATCCTTTCAGGCGCAGCCTCCGCCTGCCGCAGTCAGGACGAAAAATCGAGACGGGCCGTTATTTTATCCGCCGGGCTCCTCGTCTTGTTTCTGGCCGCCATGGTGGACATGTTCATGGTGTGTCCAGTGTACAGCAGAACCAAGGCCAGCTACACGCTGGGGCTTCTTCCCTGCTACGCCCTGCTGATTGCCGCGGGAGCCGGGCCGTTTCTGGGCAACAGGATTCTTCGCGCCTTTTCCCTCGCGATGCTGTCCTGTTGGGCATTTGCGGCCTATGCGGCCTACTTTGTCGTCTGATATTCACGACAGGAGGGGTGTCACCATGGTTTTTCGAAGGAGATCCGGTCAAATGACCGGTTGCAATCGTGAAAATTACTCCCCGGCTTATTGTTCAGATTGAGCGGGTCCCGTCTGCCGAATCGTCTCGACAGAAGAGCGACAGGCAGAAGCAGAAAAAAGAAAACAACGCACAACAGGATGCCCGTGACGACCCGTCCCAAAAGCGCGGAGAGCTTCATCCAGAGATCATCCACTCTGGCACTTGCGCCCGCGGAAAAGAGTCCCGTCAGGCCGAGTGCGAGGGCGGCCATACACAGCCAGTCTGACCGGGCGATGAAGTACAAAATCATCAGTCCGACGCAGAGAATCAGTACCGTTTTTTTAGGGTTGGTTGTTTTCGTATTCATGCGGCGATCAAAACAGGGTATAAATAAACGGGGAGACAGCGCTCCCGCCGGCAAAGACCATTAAAAAGCCGAGCAGCAGCAACACGATGATAATCGGCGCCAGCCAGTATTTTTTCCGTTCTCTGAAAAAAAGCCAGAGGTCTTTTAAAAAAGTCATTGATCCATCCCTTCATTCAATTTTTTCAGAATTTCCCGGGCGATGACTCTGTTGAGCGCGGCCGAAGCGTGGGTGTCATTTTGATTGACGATTCGATCCTTTACCGGCATATTCCTGATCAGCTCGGAAACCCGGATCACAGGAATGCCGTTCGCTTCAAAAAACCGGGTCATCTCTTTTACGTACATCGTGTCGCTCATCACCGGATCCGCCAGAAACGGAAACATCACCACCATCAGCTCGATGGCGTTTTGTCTGGCGTAATCCACAAACAACATCAGATCATCCTGATGCCTTTTTAGAATTCTATCATTTTTATAGGCTTCTGTTAAGTAGTGGATGTAGGAGCGCCCCAGATATTCCCTGGGAAAAAGAAAATAGACATAATTGAAAAAATACGAGCCGGATCCGATCCATAACAGAAACCTGTTCATATCCTCGGGAGGGCGGAAGCCTTCGAAAATCAAGCCGTAATCGGCGGCGGCACCTTCAATATCATTGCCGCAATATTGCAGGATGATTTTCCTAGGCTTGATCCTGGTCAGATAAATAAACCCCATCATCATGTCGTATTCCGCCCGGGAATCGAGATTGGGGCGTCCGATGTTGACTGCCGAATACGGCTTTGTCTGATGGCTCAATTCATTTCCCACGATGTCGGAAAACCTGTCGTTGACGGATTTCAGCCCGTGGCCGGCTGTAAAGGAATCGCCCACAAACAAAACGACCGGCCGATGATTATCCGGCTCCTGATCTCTGAAGCCGAGTGAATTGACCGGTTTCCAGTATCTCGCGTACCACAGCTTCGATGCGAGCGCATAATCCGCGGAATGAGACCGGGGAATAAACATGAACACCGCCTCCAGCACAAGGAACAGGACAAAAAGTGAAAACAAAACGGTGGCGATATGGGTGACCCAACGAGGGATCTGCCTGTCGATAAAAGCAGACTTGAACAGGTACAGGCTTGTCACCAGCGTAATCAGCAGAAGGATCAGCCTGAAATAGACGGCCGGTCCGGTCGGTTTAAACAGTGGCAGCGTCAGGATGATCGGAAGCAGAATGATGAGTGCCAGTAGCGGCAGCAATATCTTTTTCATCATCCGTTCCTCTGAATCCGGGTTTTCCAGCGGTCCTTGTTCCGGAAGTCCGGTTGTTGCGTTTTGGCATACACAAAATCATTCATGACCAGATAATCCATTTCCGTGCTCATAAAACATCGGTAGGCGTCTTCGGGGGTGCACACCATCGGTTCCCCCCGCACGTTGAAGCTGGTGTTGATGATCAGGCCGCACCCGGTCCGTTCTTTAAAGGCACGGATGAGCTGCCAGAACCGGGGATTGGCTTCCTTTCGCACGGTCTGCACGCGGGCGGAAAAGTCCAGATGGGTAACCGCCGGCACATCGCTTCGTTTGACGTTCAGTTTGTCCTCCGGCGGCAGATCGAAATAATGATCGGGAAGCTTGTGTCTCCGTTGTTCGTGGATATAGGCAATCAACAGCATATAGGGTGAATCGGTTTCCAGGTCAAAATAGTCCCGGGCCTCTTCTGCCAGAACGGAGGGGGCGAATGGCCGGAATCCCTCCCGGTATTTGATTTTCAGATTCATCTTTTTCTGCATATCCGGATGACGGGCATCCCCCAGAATGCTCCGGTTGCCCAGCGCCCTGGGGCCAAACTCCATTCTCCCCTGAAACCAGCCCACCACCGAGCCTTCGGCAATCCGTCCGGCGACGGATTCTGCCAGATTTCCGAAATTTTCGTAGTACGTAGCGACAGCGTGGAATCTTCTGTTCATCGCCTCGATATCCGCGTTTTCGTAAGCGGGGCCAAGATAAGCGGACATCTGAGCGCTTTGCTCAACCACAGTCCTTGAATGTTCAAAGTAAATATGATGGGCGGCCAGCGCCGCGCCGACAGCGCCGCCTGCGTCGCCGGCGGCCGGCTGGATGAAAATGTCTTTAAAAATTTTTTTCCGCAGCAGCTTGCCGCCGGCCACACAATTCAGGGCCACACCGCCGGCCAGGCATAAAGCGTCCGCGCCTGTGAGGCGTCTGGCTTCCCCCGCCATTTTCATGATGATATCTTCGGTGACGTTCTGGATTGCGTAGGCCAGGTTGCAGTGACTCTGTTCGATTGCCGTATCCGCGAGTCTTCTGGGAAACCCGAAAAGCTTCTCCCATTTTTTCTCTTTGACCATGGTCAGGCCGGTCGCATAGTGAAAGAAGGACTGGTTGAGCCATACCGACCCGTCTTGCTTGATATCGACCAGGTTCGTTTTAATCCGGTCGATAAACGTTTTGGTTTGTGCCGACTCCGGGTGGCCGTAAGGTGCCAGGCCCATGAGTTTATACTCGCCGGAATTGACGCTAAACCCGAGATAATAGGTAAAGGAGCTGTAAAGCAGGCCGACGGAATGCGGGAAGCTCATTTCTTTCAGGAAAGTGATTTGGCGGCCGTCGCCCATCCCGATGGATGCGGTACACCATTCCCCGACACCGTCAATGGTCAGGATGGCCGCCTGCTCATACGGAGAAGGGAAAAACGCGCTGGCCGCGTGGGACAGATGGTGCTCGGAAAACAGGAGCCTGATTTTTTTTTTGTCGTAATCGCCGACACTCCTTAAACCGTCCAGGATCATTTTCTTGGCGAACAGCTTTTCCCTGATCCAGACAGGCATTGCCCGGACAAACGATACAACCCCCCGGGGTGCGAAGGCGTAATAAGTTTCCAGAAGCCTTTCGAATTTTAAAAACGGTTTGTCATAAAAAACGACGGCATCCAGCGCGTCGATCGCAACCTTTCCCGCGTCAAGACAGTATTGGATGGCGTGAACGGGAAAATCCGGTGTGTTTTTCTGCCGGGTAAATCGCTCTTCCTGCGCCGCGGCGATGATCCGGCCATCGACCGTCAGTGCTGCAGCCGCGTCATGATAAAAAGCTGATATTCCTAAAATTCTTTTCATGGAGATGATGAAGGTTTCCCCTGTATTGAATCATTGCGCGCAACGTTATGTGATCACACATTGAAACGGAACGTGATGATATCGCCGTCCTGCACCAGATAGTCCTTGCCCTCCAGCCGCATCCGGCCGGCCGATTTCACCCCGGCCGCCGAACCGCCGTGCGCGATAAACTCATCGTAATGCATGACTTCCGCCTTGATAAAACCGCGCTCAAAATCGTTGTGGATGGCGCCGGCGGCTTTGGGCGCTTTCGTCTGGGCCGGAATCACCCAGGCTCTGACTTCATCCTCACCGACGGTAAAGAAAGAAATCCGGCCCAGCAGAGAAAACGCCGCCCGGATAATCCGGCCAAACGCCGGTTCCGTCAGATTCATGGTGGCAAGAAAATCCTGCCGGTCGGCGGCATCCAGTGCGGCCAGTTCCGCTTCAATCCTGCAGCAGATTCCCATCACCGGTTCTTCCAGTCCGGCCGCCGCCGCGAACCGGTCGGCAAACGAAAGATTGTCTTCGGCCACATTGATCACGACCAGTTCCGGTTTGATCGTCCAGAACGAGAAGCTCCGCAGTGTAAACACATCGGCAGGCGAGAGTTTGGCCGCACGCAGCGGTTTGCCCGCCTCCAGACATTCTTTCAATCCGGGCAGCAGTTCATTTTGCGCCGCCTCCTGCGGAGAAATGGCTTTCTTGGACATCTTCGCCAGCCGCTCCAGTTTTTTTTCAATAATGATCAAATCGGAAAGAATCAGTTCATCCTCGAGCTTGCGGTAGGCCTCGATGCTTAACGGGACGTCAGGCAGGGAGAACCCGTCAACAACGTGAAGGATGCCGTCCGTTCCGCTTAAATTCTGGCGGATCGCCTCCCAGGGATGTTCCCCCACGGCGTGCACATCCGCAAAAGGAACCTTGGCCGGAGAAACTTTCAACGGCTTGTATATTTCAACCAGCCTGTCAAAACGCTCGTCAGGTACAGACGCCTGGCCGCGCACCACGGTTTCCTGGTGGTGTGCACTGCTTTTCACGCCGGTCATGATTTCAAACAGGGTACTCTTCCCGCTTTGCGGAAGTCCCAGAATTCCCATTTCCATAAAAAACTCTCTTTCCCTTATGCTGTAATGTTGACCGCTGTCAGGATACCTGTCGTTTCTCCTGACGATTTTCATCTCTTCACGGGGGACAGCCGCTTCCGTTGCCTTCAGCTTTGCGCCCATTTCCGGACATGCCGTTTTGCGATGACGTATGCCGGAAATGCAGATCCCGGACCCTAAAATTTTGAAAACAATCCGGCCATCACCGACACGGAGCTTCCGATGGCCTTTCCGGGTTTATCGCAAGGCCTGCCCGCAATGGTCAAAAGCGGTTTGCGGCCAGGCTTCAATCGCTTTGCGGATGCGGGTTTTCGTTTTCCTGTCGATTGGCGGCAGGTCTTCGCTGTGAGCACTGGTGATCACGCTTTGATAGCGTTATTGTTTGAATTCTTTTTCGATTCGTTCCATTGCTTCCCGGAGCCGTTGATCGGGAACCGTCAGCGAAATGCGCACAAAGCCTTCACCATACCGCCCGTACGCCGTGCCGGAGGCCACGACCACCGCCGTCTTATCGAACAGGCGATTGGTGAATTCCAGCGACGTCAACCCGTCGGGTACGGGCACCCAAAGGTAAAAAGTTCCTTTGGGCGGATTGAACTTTATTCCGATCTTTTTTAAGGTTTGAAGAACCCGTTCACGGCGTTGGCCGTAAATCGTCAGCATCCTGTCAATAAACGGTGCTTCGCTCTGCAGCGCCCTGATGCCCGCGTACTGAATCGGATTGAAGATTCCCGAGTCGGTGTTTTCCTTGACCTTGCTGATCGCCGCGATCAGATCGGGATTTCCGCAGGCCATGCCCAGCCGCCATCCGCACATATTGAAAGGTTTGGACAGGGAATTCAGCTCAATGCCGACCTCTTTCGCGCCCGGAGCCATTAGAAAACTGATGCGCGGCTGTCCCGAAAATACGATTTCGCTGTAGGGATTGTCATAACAGACGGCGATATCGAAGTTCCGGGCGAACTCCACCAGCCTGTTTAAAAATTCCATTGTCGCGCAGGCACCGGTCGGGTTGTTGGGATAGTTTAAAAAAATCGCCGTTGCCTTTTTGGCGATATCCGTGGGAATGTCCTCGAAGACCGGCAGATAATCATTTTGCGCCAGAATGGGCACATTGTAAGGGAAGCCGCCGCCCAGCAGAATGCTTGAACGGTAGGCGGGGTAGCCGGGGTCGGTCATCAACACTGTATCATCGGGATTGACCCGCGCGATGACGAAATGATGACAGCCTTCCTTCGAACCGATCAGCCCCAGAATTTCATTGTCCGGATTCAGGCTGACGCCGTAGCGTGTTGCATACCATTTGGCCACCTCGCGCCGAAAGGCCAGCATGCCCTTTTCTTCATCAATCGGATAACGGTGGTTGATGGGGTCACGTGATGTGGCGCAGAGTTCATCGATCACGGAGTCCGGCGTGGCTTCCACCGGGTCGCCGATGGCCAGCGAAATTACGTCAATGCCATCGGCCTTGGCCTGATTGATTTTTTTTCTCAACTCCATAAACAGATAGGGTGGTATTCTTGTCAGTTTTTCCGCTGTCTTCAAAATAGATGTCCTCCAGAAAAATTTATGATCGGTAGGCCTCTTCAAAAAGAAATCCCCGATAGATCATTTTGACCCTGCCTTCCAGGTAAATGTTCCGCCAGAGGCCGTTTTGATTTTCAAGATAAACGCACAGCGTTTCGCCTCCCCGGACCAGCACATCCACAGGAGATTCGATCAGGCCCCGCTGCGCGGCCGCGACTGCGGCCGCCACCGTGCCGGTGCCGCAGGCCAGTGTTTCATCTTCCACGCCGCGTTCATAGGTGCGAACCCGGAGATTCTGCCGGTTGACAACCAGGACAAAGTCGGCATTGGTTCCCTGAGGCGAAAAATACGCATGCTGACGGATTCTGCGCCCGTTCGTCCGCACATCGTAGGTTTCCAGGTCGTCCACAAAGACGACCGCGTGCGGCACGCCGGTATTGACGGCGTCCAGAGCATAGCGCTGTCCATCGGCTTCAAGGGTGATGTCTGCCTGCACCGGTGAAGGATCGGTCAGTCTGACCCTGGCAACATCGCCGTTCACCTCCGCGCTGATCATGCCGGCAATGGTTTCCCAGGACATCTCACTGGAGGCAATCCCTTTCATGTGGGCGAAACGCGCCGTGCAGCGGGCGGCGTTTCCGCACATTTCCGCGACGGAACCATCGGCGTTAAAAAAGCGCCACTTAAAATCGGCGAGATCGGAAGGTTCAATCATCACCAGCCCGTCGGCGCCCACAGAAAACTGACGTTGACAGACCTTACGGGCGAATTCCGACAGGTCACCGACATCGATGGATAAATCAAGATTATCAATAATGATGAAATCATTGCCGCTGCCGCTCATTTTATAAAATTCAATCATATTTGAGTCCGAAAGATAGTTGTACTTTTTGTGAACTCACGATCCCGCTCCGCTACGCTTCGGGGATAGTTCGACTGCCAAATATTACTGCGCTTCGCTTGTAATATTTGAGTCTCACTACACCTCGATGACAAGATCCTCCATGCGTTGGAGGGAGCGGGTCACCCTGAGGACCTCCTCGATGGTGGTGATTCCGTGGAGCACCTTGTCAATGCCGTCCTTCTGCAGGGTGATCATTCCCTGCCGGATGGCCAGATCACTGATCTGATTGGCGT
>Ga0255344_1000718_pt1 | contig 50240 bp, 34 predicted proteins | sample wastewater_treat_5_FD_192414 | JGI IMG/M metagenome (GOLD analysis project Ga0255344, IMG submission 192414) | Wastewater microbial communities from Lulu Island WWTP, Vancouver, Canada - plant18 | ecosystem: Engineered > WWTP > Wastewater > Unclassified | place: Canada: Vancouver, British...
TGGTTATCAATAAGTCTCAAGCTAAAATTGTCCGCTTCATCTTTGCCGAGATTTTGTCCGGCAAGGGTACCCACAAAATTGCTAATGAGTTGAACAGACGAAAGGTACCGACCAAAAAAGGCGGTCGCTGGACATCAACGACGATACGCGGGATGGTTAGTAATGAAAAGTACACAGGTGATGTCATTTTTCAAAAGACCTATACTGATGAGCACTTCAACCGCCATAACAACAATGGAGAAAAAGACCAATATCTAATTCGAAATCATCACGAGCCGATTATCAGTCATGAGGATTTTGAGACCGCACAGGATATTATTGATCAGCGTGCTAAGGAAAAAGGGCTGGAAAAGCAAAACACAAAGTATCAGAACCGTTATCCCTTTTCAGGCAAAATCATCTGCGGCCAGTGCGGTGGCACATTTAAACGCAGAAGTCACTCAAGCGGAAGGCATCGAATTGCTTGGTGCTGCTCCACTCATATTGCAAACATCAAGAAATGCTCTATGAAATATGTGTCGGAGTCCGATTTCGAATACGCATTTGTCACCATGATGAACAAACTCATTTTCGGACATGCAGTTGTTCTAAAACCATTGTTAGTCAGTCTGCGTGGGATGAGTTCCGATGAAACTCTGGAAAACATACGTGCGCTTGACAAGAAACTTGAAGAAAACACAGAACAGCGAAATGTTCTGGTTGGGCTGATGACCAAAAAATATCTTGAGCCTGCCGTTTACAATAAGAGCAACAATGAATTGTTGCAAGAGGCAGAACGCCTGCGCCGCCAAAAAGAATCCATAACGCGATTCTTGAATAATGACTTCCAAAACCTAAGTGAGGTCAGTGCTTTGCTGCAATATGCTACCAAAGCATCAATGCTAACGGGTTTTGACGGTGAACTGTTTAAACGTTATGTGGAGAAAGTTCTTGTTTATTCTCGTGAAGAAATCGGATTCGAACTAAAATGCGGCATTACGCTAAAAGAAAGGTTGGTGGGATAAATGAGCTATACACCACTTGGCTACCGTATTGAAAATGGAAAAGCCGTAATTGATAAAGAGGCTGCAGAGCAGATAAAAACATTATTTCAATCTTACCTGAGCGGCGATTCCTTGGCAACAGCAGCTAAGAAAGCAGGTATTAAAGCTTTCCATTCCGGTATCGGCAGAATGCTACGAAATACCCGATACCTCGGTGATGAGTTTTATCCGTCGATTATTGACAAAGACACTTTTAACACTACCGAGGCGGAACGAATTATGCGGGCGGAAAGACTCGGCCGTACCAAAAAGTCCAAACAAGTAAAGGAGGTCGTCTATCCTACCACCTTCCGCATGAAAGAAGGAACAGAGGAATTCGACGACCCATTCGGGCAGGCGGAATACGCCTACAGTTTAATTGAAATGGAGGTGAACAAGAATGGCAGTCAGTAAAAATGTCACCGTGATTCCGGCAAGGAAGCATACTCGCAAGAGCAAGGACGAAGAAAAACCGAAGCTGCGCGTTGCTGCTTACTGCCGTGTTTCCACAGACAGCGAGGAGCAGGCTACCAGCTATGACACACAGATTGAGCATTACACCGCCTACATACAAGGGCACCCCGACTGGGTGCTGGCGGGAATCTTTGCGGATGACGGAATCTCGGGCACCAACACCAAGAAGCGCGAGGAATTCAACCGCATGATTGACGAGTGCATGGCCGGCAATATCGATATGATTATCACAAAGTCCATTAGCCGATTTGCCCGAAATACGCTGGACTGTTTGAAATATATCCGTCAGCTCAAGGAGAAATACATTCCCGTTTATTTTGAGAAGGAAAATATAAACACCATGGATTCCAAGGGCGAAGTCCTGCTCACAATTATGGCATCCCTCGCCCAGCAGGAAAGCCAATCTTTAAGTCAGAACGTAAAGCTTGGTTTGCAATACCGCTACCAGCAGGGGGAAATTCAAGTAAACTGCGCTCGGTTTCTTGGCTATACCAAGGATGAAAATAAGCGTCTGGTGATTGTGCCCGAGGAAGCTGAAATCATCAAGCGCATTTACCGAGAATACCTTGAGGGTTCCAGTATGCTGAAAATTGCTCGCGGTCTGGAAGCGGACGGTATCCTAAACGGTGCTGGCAAGGAACGCTGGCATACAAGCAACATAAATCAGATCCTGCGAAACGAAAAGTACATCGGCGACGCACTTCTGCAAAAAACATATACCGTAGATTTCCTAACAAAAAAGCGGGTCAAGAACAACGGTATCGTTCCGCAGTATTATGTAAAAAACAGTCACGAAGCCATTATTCCGCGTGAAGTATTCATGCAGGTGCAGGAGGAACTTGTCCGTCGCCGAATCGTCCATACCAGCCCGAATGGAAAGACCAGAACCTTCAGCAGCAATCACTGCTTTGCTCAGATAGTCATCTGCGGCAACTGCGGTGAGGTTTTTCGCAGGGTTCATTGGAACAACCGTGGCAAGAAATCCATCGTCTGGCGCTGTGTCAGTCGATTAGAAAATACAGGCTTGTTCTGCGATGCCCGCACGGTACTGGAAAGCAGCATCGAGCAGGTGCTGGTCACTGCTATTAATCAGGCACTTTGCGATAAAGATTCTTTCCTCTCAACCCTACAGGATAACATTGCCACCATCATTACTCATGAAAGTGACCAAGCCTTGGCAGATATCGATAAGCGACTGGAAGAACTTCAAACGGAACTTCTGAAGCTTGCCACCTCCAATGCCGATTATGATAAAGTCGGCGATGAGATTCACCGACTGCGTGACCAAAAGCAAAAGCTACAGCTTGAAAACGTCAACCGTGAGGAACTGAAAAAACGGATTGCAGACATGAGCGCATTTCTAACAGAACAGCCCACCGCCCTTATCGAATACGACGAGCAACTTGTACGGCGGCTGATTGAGAAGGTCACAATCTACGAGGAGAAATTTACTGTGGAATTTAAGTCCGGGATGACAGTGGATGTGGAAGAATAATATGTAAAGTAAAGTCCTGTAGCATTTTACTTGGTTATTTTATATATTGAATGATTTGCCATCCTCTTTCAAAACAACATTTTCTGAAATGCCAATGAACGAATTCGGCATCATTGTATGAATAGGAATTACCTGCTTCGGCGCTAACCCCGATATTACCCAGCGAATATCGGATATAGTAGCGTGTCCGCTGGTATGCAATACCTCTGTCGTAAAGCCTGATCTATTCAAATAATCCTCAAACTCTTTTTGATATTCGCTGTCCCGGTATCCGCTCCATAGCGAATACACAAATAATCCGTTTTGGATACCAGCCATTTCGATATCCATCCGCATTGAAGGACGAACAGCCATGACAATATTGTTCTGTTCTTTTTTCACCTTATCTTTTGGAATATAAAAAGGGGAAAACCGCTTAGCATATTCTTTGCCGATTTTGTTGAATATCTTTTGTGTCAGCCGAAAAGGATAGAATACCTTAATATTCGAATAATCTACGGATGGATAAGGTAGATGGTTATTACCAAGTTGCCTGAGCTCATATAGAACATTAGCAGTATAAACATCAACAACAAAGATTTTATTAAGCCTTGCTGCCGCCCGGTAAAAGCTAACAAGCCGGTCAATGTTCTGACTTGATGATTGAAATAATACCGGCCCTTTGCAATCTTTAATTTTCCCAACAAGCCTATCTTCAAGCTCCTGTTCTGTAATAACTTCTTCATCTTGCCGTCCGAGCATCGTACCTTCCGTCAAAAGCGCATCCGCACCTTTTCTGGCCTTATCAATAAATCTGCCAAGGCAGACGGCCTTCCGTCCATGTCCACGGAAGTCTCCGGTATAAATGATTGTTTTTTCTCTATCCGATATTTCAAATGCCGCCGCATCAAAGGCTGAGTGATCCATTAAGAATGGCATAATCCTGAAGTCACCAATTTGAAACGGCTTATACATATCAAACTCACAAGCTCCCGCTGGCGGTTGTGCTGTCTGCAGGAAAAGTGCTGATATATCGATGATTTTCCGAGTGCCTTTTGATAGATATACCGGAATTGAAGGGTGGATATAGTGAAGCAAGCCGTAATGGTCGATGTGGGCATGGGAGATAATAACCGCATCAAATGCTGGCGTATCCCATCCATACAGCCCTTTAATATCCGGCAATACGCCAACCTCTAACAGCTTATCATATGAAAACGAGGATACCTCATCTCCAATAGGCTGGTTATTCAGAAATAGTGGATAACCGGCGTCAATTAAAATCCTACTGTTTTCAGATTTAAGCTCAATAAGCGTTCCACCAATTTCCTTGGTGCCGCGGTAGATAGTGACATCCAATGGAATCCTCCTCTCATGACCAAATTAAAGACGTATCGACTTCTGTGATCTTGTTGTCTTTCTCAACAAAATATATATAATGCAGTTTAATGATGTCTCCGCCAATATCTAAAGCTATGTCCTTAAAGGAATAGTCATTGTAACTATTCGAAGGCATCACGCAAGCAGCATACAGAGTCAGTGGCTTTGGGATTTCACCATTAAATCCGAAAAGAGCCCACCATTGTCGGCCAGAATCACTGCGAAGCAGTTCACGGATAAAAGTAGCATAGGCAATAGATTGCCTTAATGCATCCCGGGGCGGTTCGCTTTTTATATTTTCGTCTTTCAACTCCATGATGCAAAGGTATGTATTCGCCCCACCAGTTCCGGTTCTGCCCAAAATGTCTATTCCGCCGCCATATACACCGGAATACTTTACTGCTTTATGATTACTGGCACTTATGGGTGTGGGCATGGGGAAGCGCACTTTTCCGACCTCCACTGCTTTTGTATTAGGAAGTACCTTATTGCTTTGTTTTTGCAATTCTGTGAGCCAAAGGCTTTCTAACCGATGTTCCTCATTTCCGCCGTTCCCTTCAGTATTTCGCGGGCCTTTTCTATCCTTAAAGTATTTTCTAAATTCAGCTGCTTCAGAACCCGCCCAGGCTACCCCTCTCAATTGAAGATCACAGCCAAAATCTCTAAAATTGTTCTTTTCAAATCCTTTCGTACTTAGTTTGTGTTTACCGTTGGCTTGTCCAATAATCCTCGCTATTGTTTGACCATAATAACGCAGATCGAATACAACCGTTCTTTTCGCATTTAATGCAGCAGTAGTATTCAAATATACTGTAAGCGGAGTCCACTGACGGAATGACTCACGTACACTTTGAATAAAACCCAGGTTCTGAACGATTTTTTTGGCGTAGTCTTCATACCGTATGCGCCATTCATTATTTTGTTTTAGAAGGGATCTTGTTTCATCAACGACAGCAATTAAATCTCGTTTTAATATTAACCTCATAACTGAGTTTATAGCTTCATCGCTCTCTAAGTCCAAGTCAAACGCAGTACCATCCTCCGTAATCTGACTTGCTGTTTCCAAATTCACCATAGCAATGGTTATCCCATTTGCCCGTATCAGCCACCAGGGTATGTGTTTGTTGATGTTTTTTTCATCCTTCAACATATAATATGGGAAGTTCATGGCGTCGCTCTCCAATTTGCTATGGTAAGAACCGTCATACCATGCCGGAATCACCGAAACAGAATCTAATTCCAATAATTTCATGAGGTAGGACACTGCCGGACAATCCCTAATTGGCAAATCACACAACCTGATTTCGAATTGACGGCCAATCTGATCTAAGAGTGCTGCCTTATCTTTCTTGTAAAGTTTAGTGTATGAACATATGGCGATATTCCCTTCATGAATACTGTCACCATTGAGAGTGATCAACAGCTTAGGGGAAATTTGCCGACCATCGTGTGTCAGAAGCGTTAGGCAATCATACTGCTCCCCACCCGGATGCATCATAGAAAGCATAAATGGTTCATGGCTGCGTGTTATGATTTCATAGGCGATATCCAGGGCAATCATATGTTCTTTATTTCTTGACTTCATATTGCTCCCCTTTCACTCAATTTGTCTTAATCGTTTTAACTGCATTTTAGCCCCGAAAAGCCTTTATTTTAAAGAATCGATACTTGCAACATCCAACCTGACCACACAACCTCGGCAAAAGCCGAAAAAACATCTAACCAGACCACTCGCGAACGCTGACATCTAACCCGACCACTCGCCAGCGACTGACATCTACCCTGACCACTTGACTATCAAAAACCGCCCTTATGGACTTGTTTCCGAGAACTGAAAAAATCTCGTTTCCACTCAATGGGTTTCATGACCATATGTGTTAAAAGCCTTGATATATAAGGGTTTCCAGCCCACTCATTTCTCTACCCTTGTTATCAATACTACCGTCTCAACGTGAGCTGTATGTGGGAACATATCGACAGGTTGGATTTTGCGGACTTTATATCCGTTTTTGGTAAGGTATAGCAAATCTCTTTTTTGCGTTTCGGGGTTACAAGAGATATAGACGATTTTTTCGGGCGAGAGCTTTACTGCACTTGAAAGGAACTTCATATCACTGCCCGCTCTGGGCGGGTCCATAAACAAAACATCTGCCTTTTCGTTTTGCCGAGCCATTTCAACCATAAATTCGCCTGCATCTGCGTTATAGAAACTGATATTCTCAATTTCATTAAGCTTTGCGTTAGTTTTTGCATCTTGCACAGCGTCTGAATTCAGCTCAACACCGATAACCTCTTTTGCGCCACTTTTCGCCGCAACTATACCGATTGTACCTATTCCGCAATAAGCGTCAATTCCTATTTTAGTTTACATAACTAAAATATCTTATTCTTTTTGCCAACTAATATTTTACACTAACTCACGTAGAGCTTCTCAACTTCCCTTGAAACACTTTACTTCCAACTGCCGCTGCCAAAAAAATCCATATGAACAGCTTAATCGGAAAGCATAAGAACAACAGCATGGTAACTGCCAATGGCTTTTTCATGATTCCACCTAACAGTGCCGCTGTCACCATTGCTGCCGCAAAGACCACATGACCGCTGCTTTGTTCAAACACCAGCATCGCAATTCCATACCCAAGACTGACACCTGCAAAAATGACCGGAAAGAAATGTCCTCCCTTTAGACCAAACTGAATGCATAAATTGGTCATTACGATTTTTAAAAATGCGATTCCAATCAGCATGATCGGAAGATATGTTTCATACTCTTCCATAAGTGTTCCCATCTGTTCTTCTCCCGAGAACAAAATGCAGGGAACCAACGTCCCGACTACTCCAAGGCAGATACCTGCAAGTATTTCTCTCCAAACAGCGGGAACCTTACCCGATATCTCTTTTGTCATTTTATGTACCATCTGATAAAAGAAAGCTAAGACACAGCCACACAATATATATACCACCATCATCACATAATCCTTCGTATAAAGCTGTACATCATCGAAGGACGGAAAGCCGGAAAGACCCGCTCCGAACAAATGTGAAAGTCCCGCATAGATTCCTGTTCCTGCCGCCAAAGCAAGTCCATAGACTATGATTTTAGATGTATTGTCTACTTCTGAAATACCGGAATCCGCTTCTTCCTGTACCTGAAATATGCCAAACAGAGGCGCATGAAACAGAACACTAAGCGACACTGCTACCCCTACTTCCGAGTACTCTTTCGTATTCTTTCCTGCTGCCTTCAGATTATCTGCAACCCAATAACATAGTCCCACGATCACTCCGGTCAGTCCCGCTTCCGGTCCTACACTGCTGCCCATAAGAAGAGGCAACAGTGCTGCAAGCAGCATGATAAGCATATTTTTATATTCATAGTGCTTTTCCTTCTTCACTTTTCCGATGACTGTTTCCGGATCCTCCGGATAATCTCCATATTTTCTCCGAAAGAGTCCAATGACAATTCCACCGATTGTACAGACAAGAATCGTATAAAACGGAATAGATACTTGACCAGGTATCCATTCCCATATCAACCCCATCGCTTCCGACATGATTTTCAAGAAAAGCCATACAACTCCGCCCGCAGTTGCCCCTGTCAAAGTGCAAAAAAAGTAAAGTTTTATATGGTTCTTGATTTGTACCTTTGTTCTTCCTGTCTCCATTTACCTTCCCCTTTTTCCGATACATATGCCTGACTATGGTTCATAAACAAACTGCAGTGCAATATGATAATGCCATATTGAATTTATCGTAGTTTACGTTATGCAAAAACATATTCATTCGAGCAAGGTTATACGTTGTATGGTTAATCTCTTGTCCAAAAAAACCATCTTCAATAATATGCTCATCAAATTGTTTCTTCGCCTGTAATAGGAGTGAACCAGAACCTGCGGCTGGATCGTAAATTTTATTAATTGTAGATTGACCATGTATTGCAAGTTTTGCGATTAGTTTAGATACACTTTGTGGTGTGAAAAATTCTCCTCCAGACTTTCCTGCATTAGCAGCATAGTTGGAGATTAAAAATTCATAAGCATCACCAAACAAGTCTATTTGATTATCTTCAAACTTGCCAAAGCTAAGCCCTTCAACACCTTTAATAACTGCAGCCAAACGACTGTTTTTATCTTTAACAGTGTTTCCCAATCTGTTGCTTGTTGTATCAAAGTCAGCGAATAAGCCTTTAATATCTAATTCAGATGGATATCCATTGGCAGAACTTTCGATTGCTGAAAATATAGTCGCTAAATCCGTATTCAAGCTTTCGTTTGTATTTGCATTTTTTGCAATATTAGAAAACAACTGGCTTGGATAAATAAAATATCCTTTCGTTTTGATTGCATCATCTTTAATTTCTTTTGTAATAACGCTATCATCTAATCCTGCGTAGTTAACGCTATCGTCTCCCCCTTCAATGTAATTAGAAAAATTCTCACTAATAAAACGGTAAAAAAGTGTTCCTAACACATATTGTTTAAAATCCCATCCATCTACAGACCCACGGACCTCATTCGCTATTTTCCAAATTTGTGATTGTAATTCTGCTCTTTGTGCTACGCTTGACATATGAAAACCTCCATTATTTATAATAATCTTTAATCGTAATTTGAGCTTTAAAATGCTTAATAGTGTAATCCATTTTATTAAAACAACTATTGAACATTATATCATACAGCCTTGTAAACTCAAAGTAAAGATTTGTAGTAAACTTTTATTTGAAATATATGTAAAAACACGCCCAAAAAGAAAATACTTTACGGATTTCAACTATCGTGCTACAGGAAAACTAGTAACAGTAAATGAGAAAATAATGATCGCCACAGAGATACCGACGGACTTCGAAACTGCCGGTGCTGCTGTCGGCGAGGTCAACACGCGTTTCGGCCTGACCGGGCAGGCGCTGGATGACCTTTCGGCAAGATTCATCAAGTTTGCCCAGCTCAATGATACCGATGTTTCGACATCTATCGACAATGTATCCTCCGTCATGAACGCCTTCGGCATCAATCGAGAAACTTTCTCTCCCTTGTTCGCGGAAATAATGCCAGAAATACCTTGATATGTAGTCGCTTTAGAGTGATGTATAGACGTACGGAAAGGAGGGACTTCCCTTGAAAAAAGTAACGAAAATCGCGGAAACAGCGAACTCGAAGGTCAAGCTCAAAAAGGTCAGGGTAGCCGCCTACTGCCGCGTCTCTACGGATTCCGATGCACAGCTTGAAAGTCTTGAGGCACAGAAAACCCACTACGAAAATTACATCACAGCCCGTGATGACTGGGAGTTTGCAGGCCTCTACTATGACGAAGGTATCACCGGCACCAAGAAGGATAAGCGCCCGGAGCTTTTACGGCTCGTCGACGACTGCAAGGCCGGGAAGATCGATTTCATTGTCACTAAGTCCATCAGCCGCTTCAGCAGAAATACAACGGACTGCTTAGAGCTGGTCAGGAATCTGCTTGATCTGAACATTCCGATCTTCTTCGAGAAGGAGAACATCAACACCGGCTCGATGGAGAGCGAGCTTTTTCTGGCAATCCTCTCCGGCATGGCCGAAAGTGAATCTGTTTCCATATCAGAAAACAGCAAGTGGTCAATTCAGAAACGCTTCGAAAACGGAACCTTCAAATGCAGCTACCCACCCTACGGATATGATTGGGACGGCGAACAGATGGTAATCAACCCTGAGCAGGCAGCTGTGGTAAAAGAAATCTTCGCAGCTCTGCTCTCCGGCAAAGGCACACACGCCATCGCGGATGACTTGAACCGTCGCGGCGTTTCTTCCAAGCGAGGCGGACGCTGGACGGCCACAACTATACGCGGCATGCTTTCAAATGAGAAATACGTCGGCGACTGCCTTTTCCAGAAAACCTATTCTGATTCACAATTTGTCCGACACAACAACCACGGTGAGCAGACGCAATACATGGTCACGGATCATCACGAACCGATCATCAGTCGGGAGGATTTTGAGGCAGCAAAAGCTTTTATAAGTCAGCGGGCTTCCGAAAAAGGCGTGACAAAAGGCACCGATAAATACCAAAACCGATATGCGTTCTCCGGCAAGATCATCTGCGGTGAGTGCGGCGACACCTTCAAGCGCCGGATTCATAGCTGCACCGATCACAAATACGTCGCGTGGTGCTGCAACACCCATATCAAAGACAAGGATGGTTCACTTCTTTTTCTTCGGAGCAGGAAGCTCCTCGTACACCGCTTCCAGTAGATCTTTCAGAAAATCCCTGTTGTCTACATCATCAACGAGCAACATTTCCTTTGCTCCTTCATACGGCAGTTCCATATCTGCATTCGGCATCATAGCCACGGCAGACTTCGTGGGCTTCACAAGAAAGCGGTCATCGTAAATGCCGCCGACCACCTTGCCACGATAATAAATGATGTATTCTCCCATCATCGCATGATGGGACACCTCATCCAAATCCGATAGCTGCTCTAATATGAAATCCAAGTATTCTTTGCTCGATGCCATATATCAATTCCTCCAACATCTATCTCGAACACTCAACACCCCTGACATCTAATCCACAGCTTCAACTATGTGACATCTAATCCGGCAACTCAACTCTCACACTTTTGGAGCCAAGCCACCATAGATAAGTTACCGCAGAACTATTACCGTCTCCACCTGCTCGAAGCTACCTAAAGTCGAAAAGTGCCTGAAATCGAGGGCTTTCAAGCGTATTCCACTCCGACCTTTGACATCAATACTACCGTCTCGACGTGTTTTGTTTGAGCAAACATATCATATGGGACAATTGAGTCTATGCTCATAAACTCAGTTAGTTTCGATAAGTCTCTTGCGAGGGTGGCTGGGTTACAGGAAATATATACTACTCTAAAGTTTGAATAAACCTCTTGCAACATTTTAATAGCTGTTATTACTTCTTCAGAAACACCTTTCCTTGGTGGATCTAGTAGAACCACAACATCGCTATCCGTATGGATTATTGACGCTACGTTTCGAATAATCTCATCTGCGTCTTTTGGCACAATAGCCTCACTGGGAACGTTTAATGGTGAGTGAGAGTTTTTCTCTAAAAGGGTTTTTGCTAATCTAGGTAAAATAACTGCACTATCTCCACAAATATTACATGCTTTATCAGCAATTCCATTAGACATGTATAAATTATCAGCATCACTAATGGCTTCAGGAACTTCATCAATATTTATGATTAGGGCTCCAGATTTAGCCATTATTGCTCCCATAATACCCACACCACTATACGCATCAATTATCACTGTATTTTTGGATGGGTTGATTATTTTAATTACATCTTCATAAAGCTTTTCTCTTATATAATCATTAACTTGGAAAAACGATAGTGGATTTAAGCTTGTTTTTATGCCCATTATCGACAGTGCTTGAGGGGTATTATTTACCTCAAAAGTCTCATTTCCCATGATTACATTTGTAGGCTCTTTATTGATATTTATATACAAACTTGTATTATCATTTATCTTGTTTAGCGCATCATAAAAATCATTAATATTAGGTAAATTCTTACTAGTGGAGACTAATGTTACACAAAAATTACCACCAATATTTCTAATAACTAAATGTCTTAAAAGTCCCTTTCCTTTGTAGTACACTCGGATTTTATTATCGCGAACATAATCTAGTGTAGCTTTAATAATCGGCGTTAACCACGTACCGTGTAGCAAGCATTCATCTATTGGACAAATATCGTTTGATCCTTTTTTATAAAAGCCAAGTACGACTTTTCCTTTAACTACTCCAAACGGTAGTTGAACTTTATTTCGATAACCAATATTGGGAATTGATGGAACGACCGTAGCTACATCAAAAGGCGTTTTTACCATTTTAGATAGCGTATTTATTACTGAATTTTGTTTATATTTTAATTGCTCTTCGTAATCTAAGTGTAAATAATCACAACCACCACACTCTGAAAAATATTTGCATATAGGTTCTACCCTATGCTCTGATTTGGATATAACTTCAACTAGTTTGGTAAAAACAATGGATTTAGAAGATGGAATATGGACTATTTCTGCCCTTACTTTTTCCCCTACTAGAGCAAAGGGAACAAATATAGTGTAATCATTTAAATGAGCAATGCCCTCTGCATTAACTCCTATGTCAGTTATGTCGACTTCTATTATCTGTCCTTTTTGAAACACTACTTTTATATCTCCTAAGTAATTAGTAATAACAACTGCATTAACCCTTATATCCAGTATTTCGCACGCTATTGTCTACACTACGAAACACTACTTTTATGCTCTCGTATAATAATGTTATTTGAATTTAACTAGCGTAAATGGTTAGCAACTATTTTGTATATATTCATCTCCAAGTAATTAGCATTAATGATGGCTATTTAAAATTTTGGCAATTCCTACTATAGCACCTTCATTAGATGATATTTTAATACCATTTGGATAAAGATTTTGTAATTTTTCCATTACATATGGGACTTTTGAAAGTCCCCCAGTTAACGTAATTTTTGTTATTGTTCTACAAGTAAGTTTCTCAATCAAATGTATCTTATCTCGTATTTCTTGAATCAAGGCGTCATAAAATGTCTTTGCTAGATCGAACAAGTCTGCATCTACTAAACCTAGTTGATTTAACATTTGAGTTTTCATGTCGCTAGGTTTATCAAGGGCCATTAAATTAAGGCGTCCTAAATTTTTTGCAGAGCCAATATTTTTATCTATTTCTTTATATGTTAACTCTTTATTTTCTGCTACTAGGCGTTGAATTACAAACAGACCATTCATGTTGTTTAGGAGTAATACGCTATTACCATAGCCTCTTTCATTAGTAAAATTACTATTAAAAACTTCTTCTGTCACTAAAGGCTCTTTAAGTACTACGCCAATCAATACCCAGCTTCCGCTGGATATAAAAACTGTTTCCTCATCTAAACCATCCATAGCATGTATAGCCGATGCGGTATCGTGACTACACACCGCTAAGACATCCACGCCTTTATACTTCCCAATCAACTCACCAGGGTAAATTAATTCTGGGAACATTTCTTTTTTGAGCCCTACTTCTTTTATGAGATTATAGTCCCAAGATTTGCCAGTTAGAGAAAGTAGACCTGTAGTCGATGCATTTGTTTGTTCTACAAAAATTTTACCCGTTAAATAGTATGCAAATAAATCTGCCATCATAACGAATTTGAGATTGTCGTCTATGTTATATCGACCCTCTTTTAAATCTGCCATTAGTTGAAAGTTTGTATTAATTTTTAGTGGATATATCCCAGACTTAAAAAAAGCTCTCTTTAAATCACTACCATCTATTATCTTTTCTGTTCTTGAATCTCTATAACTTATTGGTAAATCTAGTAGAGTACCATCGCTACGGATAAGGCCATAATCAACGCCCCAACTACAAATACCAATAGATGAAATCTTCTGTTTTTCTAATGTGGTATCAATTGCTGTTTTTACATGCAAAAATAGATTTTCAACATCCCATCTATATGTGCCACCTATCAAGACTGGGCTATGAGAAAACCTATATAACTCTTGAAAAGTTGAATCACTTTCAATTAGCATCACTCTTACTGATGAACTTCCAAAATCAATGGCTATATGTTTTTTACACCCGGTCATACTATATTCCTACCATTTATATTTTATATCTACCAACCATCAAAAACCCTATTTATGTCATCAACTTCTTGTTGATTTATGGGGACAATTTCTGCAATCTGTTTCGCTTTAATTACTGACCTAGCAGAGAATTCAATTACTTCCATCCTATCAAAAGCTTTGATTGGATTTTTTCCAATGGTAATTACACATTCATTATCGATTACAAGACTAGGACATTCTCTAGAAATCATAAAGGCTATTTCCTCTTTAGTTTTACCATGTGCTACTTGAGCTACATCTTTTAACATTATATATGTTTCAGGAATTAACCTACTGTTAAATAATTTTTTAGCAACTGCAAAGCCCATTATTGCATTAGGGGTTGATATAAATACTGTTTTAGCGCATTCATTGGATACAAAAATTTCTTCTATCAAGGCTATATATGAAACTATATTTTGGGAATCTATTTCCTTTCCACCTAGTGTCTTACTAAACTTACCATCTTTATATTTAATAAAATCATTTTCGGTAATATCTTCTCGGCTAACATTGTCTGGGTTAATAATAATTTCTCCAATGGAGTTTTTGCTTGCAAGAGTGCCTGAATATGATGAAACTAACCTTTGCTTAAAACTACGCTTTAAAAGTTTAGAAAGATCTCTTGCTATTTCTCTATCTTCGTCCGTTATATTACAAGTATACGTACCAGTAGTTTTAGAGTAACTTACAAAGTCATCAACAGTATTAACTCCACCTAGCATTGCAGCATTTAACATAGTGTCTGCACAATCATTTAGTGCTTCATATTTTATATATGCATCATTTAAATCAGTGCCACCTACTGTTGCTCCATGGCTATCCATCATTACTGTATAAAAGCCTTTTTCAAATTCTTCTTTAACAATATCGCCAAGCTCTAAAGAACCTGGAATTTCATATCTCGAATCTGATATATCACCTAATATTTTATTGTATATTGGAGCTATTTTACTACTTGGAGATTTACGAGCTATTGCATATGCAACAACCTCTGGTGCGTGAGCGTGGACCACCCCTTTGATATCTGGTCTTAATTTGTATATATTAGAGTGAAAGGGCAACTCAATTGATGGTTTATGTTTCCCATTTATCTTTCCAGATGGTAACACTTCAACTATATCGTCTATAGTTAATCCACCTTTATCAATAGAGCTTGGAGTGATATATATTACACCTTCATCTGAAATTGCACTGATGTTACCACCACTTGTTGTGGTTAATGTGTTTCTATACACCCTGTTCATTGTATCTAGTACTGATTGCTTCGTTTCTTGGTTATTCATCCTTCTCCTTACTCCTATTTTTTTAGCTAGCCACATATTTATTCTAGGCTTGCCTGTAATGTTTTTATTAAAAACAGATTATACCAGCAAGCATAAATGTAACTTTATTCCTACTCATGTTGAAGCCCGCCTTGTAAGGCAGGCTTTTTACTTAATTATCTTTTTCCGTATATTGGACCATATTGTTTGCATGCTCTATAATCGGCACCTTCTAAGTCTTTAGTACCAAAGCCACCCCAAGCATGTGGACGATAAATGTCCTTATCTTCAATATTATGCAAGGATACTGGTATTCTTAACATGCTTGCAAGTGTAATTAAATCCTTACCTAAATGTCCATATGTCCAGGCTCCGTGATTTGCTCCCCAATTAGCCATAACATCATAAACGGATTTGAATGCGTTTTCATCATTTATCCTTGGTGCAAACCATGTGCAAGGCCAAGTTGGGTCAGTCCTTTCCCAAAGTTGTATCGTTACTTCTTTTGGAATGTTCACAGTCCAACCTTCTGCAATTTGTAATGTAGGCATGTTGCCTATCATGTTAATTCTAATCATGGTGACAGGCATTTCTACATCAGTACTAAACTTACTTGAAAATCCACCACCTCTAAAATATCCTTTGTTGGATGGTGCCCATAAAGTGCTGTCTAACATAGCTTTTTGGTCTTTTTCAGTTACATCCCACCAGCTCTTCATAACAGGGTTTCCATCTTTATCTTTTGAACATCCACTTCCATCAAGTGCAGAAGCTCCGCTGTTAATTAAGTGAATAAAGCCATTTTTAGCTTTGCCAGTAGGTTTATATCCACTAACTCTTTCTAGTGCTTCTGGTGACCAGTATGTACGAACATCACTAAACACTGCAGCTCTTCCTGTAATTAGTTTTATAAGGAGCATACTCATTCCGTTTAATACATCGTTTTCAGTAGCTAATATGAAAGGCTCTCTTTTCCCATTCCAATCAAATGTTGTATTTAGTATAGACTCCGTAAAGTCAGCGTTAGGCATAAAATCAGTCCATTGGCGTTGTCCTTGGAATCCACCTGCTATAGCATTTCTACCCAGAGCTTCTTCGTGCCAACCTATATCATCAAGCTTGTCATTCCCAAGCATTATATCTCTAATAATCAAAGTCATTTTTATGGTGAATTCGAATTTTTTCTGTTGCTCTTCTTTAGTATCTGCAACTTCTAAGGTTGATTTCCATTCATCTAAATTTCTATCTCTATCTATCTTGCAATGTTTTTTAGCCCAAGCTAGTGCTTTTTCATATTCATCTTTATCGTAGATATTCTTTTCAACTCTTCTAATTATTTCTATCATATCCACCCATTCAGCTCTAATACCAAAATAATCCTGCATAAATTGTGGATCTAAAAAGCTACCACCTATTCCCATACATACACTGCCTAGTGCTACATATGCCTTATTGCGCATTTGCCCTACAGCTAAAGCACATCTGCTAAATCTTAAAATCTTTTCTTTAACATCTTCTGGAATGGTATAATCATCTGCTTCTTGCACGTCTTTACCGTATATAGCAAATGCTGGTAAATTCCTTTGATTATGCGCTGCCATAACAGCTGCTAAATATACAGCACCCGGTCTTTCAGTTGCATTTAATCCCCAAACTGCTTTGATAGTTAAAGGATTTAAATCCATAGTTTCACTACCATAGCACCAACAAGGTGTTACAGAAAGAGTTGCAACTACATTTTGTGTTGCAAAAAAGTCTTCACAAATAGCAGCTTCTTTACCACCACCTATTGTACAAGGTGAAATAACGACCTCAGCAGGAGTACCATCTGCATAACGGATGTTATCCTCTATTAGTTTTTTAGCATTTTGAGCCATTTTCATGGTCTGTTCTTCTAGTGCCTCTCTTACACCACCCCATCTCCCATCAATGATTGGTCTAATTCCTATTCTTGCTTTCATATTTGCCTCCTTTTCATGTGTTTTTATATCTAATTTAGTTTCTTGCCTTTTCAAAATCTGCCTTTTTTAAATGACAATATCCAAAAGGATTTTTATCTAAGTATTTTTGGTGATATTCTTCTGCTTGATAATAGTTTTTGAGCTTTACTACTTCCACAACTATTTTTTTATCGGTTTTTGCTTGTTCTAAGTCAATAAAGAGTTTAATAACCTCGTAGTCTAAATCATCAACAAAATACACACCTGTTCTATATTGAACTCCAATATCTCCACCTTGTCTATTTATAGAATATGGATTAATGACTAAGAAAAACTTTTGAAGTAATTTAGTTAAAGTGATAACGGATGAGTTGTATATAACCTTCACGGTTTCTGCATGTCCAGAGTCATTACATACTTGCTCATAAGTAGGATTTAAAGTTTCTCCATTAGCATATCCAACTTCGGTTGATATAACACCATCTACTAAACCGAAAAACTTTTCTAACCCCCAAAAACATCCACCAGCAAAATATATCTCTTTTATCATTTTCTCCCCGAACAATATATGTTTAAATTTACCCGTAAAAACGGTTATTTACATTTTATCTTAAACCCTCTAAACCACCTTGTTCTCACATACTATTGTACAACTATTAATTTATTATATCTAGAAAATGCCGTCCTTAGTCTGGTGGATTTTCAAGTAAGTTCACTTAAGATGCAAAAATGTAGTTATCAATATCAGGTAATATGTTTTCCTTACAACTATATATAACTGGTAGGTTTAACAATCTACCTTAATTTCAAACTTAAAGTAAGCATTATCAGAATACCATAGTGGGAAATTCGTTCCCCAGATATTATTGTGTAAAATAAATGTTATGCCATCCTTTTTAATATCTTCATAGACGTTATCAAACTTCATTATTTTTCCTTTCCCAAGTGAAAACAAGGGGCAATGTTTACTAGTTATTTTAAAACTAGAATTTTCATTTTCAAATTTTGCAAACATTATTGCAGAATTGCTTCTATTACCACTTGCTACAACATCATAAGGGTTAACATATGAACCAAGTTTATTTAATCGAATGTTTTCCTTCCTAGCAACTGGATGCAATCTAAGTAAAGTTTCTTCTTGTATCCTATTTGCATCTTTACCAGTCCATATCAATTCTAAAACCAGCAAATTATCCTTAGTCGATATTTTATATGTTATCTCCCTTGGAGCACCCAACTCCTGGCTTAACTCCAATTTTGTAGCCATAGATACATAAACCTCATTGTTAAATAGTTTTATACTATTTACTTCGTACTTAAACCTGCCCGCTGGGAATTTACCGTCCCATCTAGAAATTCCAGGTCTTCCAAAATCAGCGTGAGCCCAATATACATCTTTTATATCTTTTCTATTATATGTTTCAAAAAACTCTTCCACATCTGCTACGCTATGACTAACATATTCAACTAGAGACTCATTTTCTCCTGCATCTAATATTTGACTTCCCTCAAACACTACATTAATTCCACCGAACTTATTTATTAATACCTGGAATTTACCAAGGTTTACTTTTTGATTGGTTTCTATGGTGGTGGAATCTTTAGGGGGGTAAAAGCCATTTTGTGGTCTTAATGCCTTTAGCCTTACTTTAGCAACTTCTCTTCTTTCTTCACTTAGGGAGTTTAAGGCTAGGTCAATAAAGCCCCTTCTTTCTTCCCAGGATTTTTCTATTTTTTTATAACTTAACTGAGTTAGATCTTTAACTTCATTTTTTAATATCTCGTTTACGATCCCTCCATCCATTTTAAGAACTTCCTCATCGTTTTGGACTTTATCTAAAGCCCTTGCTTTTTCAAAATCTTTTTTCAAATAGTTCGAGTAATCGGATAGCATTCTTTTTATATCGCCGCCATTTGTATGTTCTGCAAGCATGAGTACTGCATTTGAAAAATTTTGATATTCTTCGCTTGATTTAGTAAGGGTACCATCTTCAAGCCAAGCCCTTTTTAATTCCATAAGTTCGCGTTGAGCGGCAGCTTTATATGGGTCGGTCGTGCTACCGTGAATCCAGGAATCTCCAATTTCCGATGTAACAACAGGAAGAAGGTGTCTAATTTCAAATAAATCGTTTGCAAACTCATCAAGTCCAGTTGCAAAGACTTCTGCATCAGGATATTTTTCTGAATATTTTTTATAGTTTGCTTTTGCCTGTTCAAGGTTTACAGGTCCCACATTATCAGATGTATGGCAAAATACAGCAACTGAATTTAAATGCTTAAGTGTTATCTCGCCACCATAACTTGCATCGTACACTACAACAACTTCAGATCCTTTATATTTCCATAAAAATATTCTAGGAATGTCAGGGATTGCCGATGCTTCGTTTACACCGATATGTAACATCTTAATGCCATACTCTTGTAAAATTGGAACCATCGCAATTGTATGTCCCGGAACATCCGTAAGCTTAGCTGCAACAGTAGTTTTGCCAGATATTTTATCTAGTCGCTTTATGATATCGAGACCATCTCTAAATGTTAGTTCATCCATTAACTCAGTGTGGGTTGTAAAAGGCATGGCGTGACTAACTATGTCACCTCGCTTAAGAGCTTCAGTTAAATTAAATACTTGCTCTTTACTACCAATTTTTAATGCAACATCTAAGATCCAAGAGCCAGTTGTCCAAACAAATCTTTTTTTATCTTGATTAAGTTCTTTAGCAATATCTATAGCTTTAGGTATGTATTTATTGACATAATCGCTAACTATATTTGACGCAAAATCCGTAAAACCTAAATCCAAATGTGTTTTTGTAATAATGTATACTTTTTGTTTCATACTTATCCTTTAGATTCCTATATTCAACTTATTATATATTAATATATTTAAAGCGCTACTTTCAAGAAATAGCGAGATAACCTAACGGAAAGCATATCACTGTTAAGTTGCACTTAGTTTAAGAAACTTTAGTGCCTAACGCGGCTTACCATATCGTTTAGTCTATAGGCTATTTAAGTTTATTTACTTACCGCTCAGTTTATTATGACAACTATCTACACTTCAAAGTAGCATCAATAAAACCATCAAATATTTATTTATTAGGTATTTTGTGCTATATTACTAGTGATAACCAAAAGGTCATTATACTGAACTATTATTAGTTTAAGATTAAAGTCAAAACTGGCTTACGGGTGTGGTATGAAAAAAATATCTATTTTCATTTTAGTATTATCGTTAGTGTTTTCCATTTCCATAGGTGCTACCGTATTTATAATAGAATCAGATTTACTGCAAGATGAAAAGTTTACAGTTGAGCTTGCAAAGGATAGGCAAGACTCATATACCACTATTTATGTATCTAAAGGTAAAAATTTTAAAATTCTTCAACTAACTGATCCTCAAGTAAAGTTCCCAGTAAATGATTATGATAAATTTGGCGGTTCAAACGAACGGACAATGGTTATGGTAGAAAGGATGATTGAAGCCATAGAGCCAGACCTTGTAATTTTCACTGGCGATTTAGTCATGAGTCAGATTGTAGATAATTGGCAGTACCTAAAAGTATATGCAGAACTGATGGAAAAACAAAACACATATTGGACTATGGCATTTGGAAATCACGATGTAGAAACATCATATGTCTTTACAAATACAGCCCCTGATAGTATCTTTGGTCAAACTGAAAAAGATGTAATCATTGAGCGCTTACAACAAGAATATCCACACTGCCTAATTTCTAAAGGAGATGCAGGAACTGGTGGAGGCATAGGAAATCACATAATAAACATTCGCGATAAAAGTTCAGAGGATTTAATTTATAGCCTAGTTATGTTTGATACTGTATGGGAAAAAGATGTAGACACAACTTATCATCGCAATAAAACACCAGCACAAGTTGAATGGTATGTAGAAAATATTAATCATATTTCAGATATGCAGTATGGTGAAAATAGAACTGATGTAGTCAAATCGTTTATATACGCTCATGTAGCAGTACCACAAATTTGGGATGCATATAATGAAGCTTTAGATGGCGAAACAGCTGATTCTAAAATCCACTATGGTCATATTCTCGAAGGCGTTATAGGAGAGGAACAACGGTCTTGTACATTATTTGATACCGCACTTTCTCTAGGTAGTACAAAAGCCATGTTCTTTGGACATCATCATGATAATGACGCAATGGTAACATACAAAGGGATTGATTTAGTGTTTGGACAACACTCCGGATTATCACATTACTATCGTATAGATAAAGAGGAAAGTGCATATGCTGCAACGTATGATCTAACCGACATCTTTAAATATGGAGATATGAGAGGTGGTACCTTATTAACCATTCATTGCAATGGCTCTTCATCTACTTACTCTATTAAACCTCAGTATGCGTATAACACCATAAAATGGGATGATATAAAAATCGATTACGAAGAAACTTATACACGCTTAAGTGAAGACGAAAATAATACCGTTATAAGGTAAAAAGTCAATTATACATTGCTAACAACTAGGTGGGTTCGTCCGCAACGAGCCTGGAGATTAGGTAATAATGGGATTAAAGTAAAAAAATGCTGAATATCGCTGATTTTACGCGTTTCTCTCCTGTCTTTTTCGAGTGTTTATCATCAAAAGTGAGCTAGACGTTAAGTAATAATTAGGATTAAAATAAAAAAATGCAGAATTTTGCTGTTTTTGCGTATTTCTCTCTTGTCTTTTTAGATTGTTTATTGTAAAATGTTTGTAATGTGGTCGAAAAGGACCAGTTTTAGAAAGGGTATTAAGGGATGGGAGTTTAAAGGGAACCTGCCGGCATAGTAGGTTCTTTTTTCTTGCCTTAATCTTCGATACCTACAAAAAAAAGGTCACTATCATTTAAAGACCTTTACTATACCTTCGTATGTTTTAACTATTGATTGCACTTTACTCCATTTGCTATTACATACATTCCTAAACTACCATTTCCATAAAAAAAGGTCACTATCATCTAGCGACCTTTTACTATACTTTCGTATGTTTTAAAATTATTGGTAGTATTTTATTCCATTTGCGATTACATCCATTTCAAAATTACCATTTAAGTTTTGATAATTGCCTTCTTGCCATCTATCAACATGGCTCATTATACCAATAACTCTTCCACAAGGAGAGCTTAATGAGTCAATCGCATAAATTGCACCTGCAGGATTATAATCAGAATCAATAGTTGCATTTCCATTTTCATCACAATATTGTGTAGTTATTTGACCATTTGCTATTAGCTTATCGACATCTTTAGAGCTTAGTACTAATTTACCAAATGCATTGCTAAAAGGTAAATTATATACCTCACCCACTTTAAACGAAGACATCCAAGGTGAATTGTTAGATGAAACTCTTATATTAACCATAGTTGCAATATGTCTACCTCTATCATTTGGTACAAAAGTGATAGTGTCATTTGCTTTACTATCAATATCCCCAGCTGGAACCAGCCCTAACTTAACTAAAGTTTGAAAACCATTTGCAATACCAATAGCAAGTCCATCACGTTTATATAGTAAGTCTAAAATGGCATCCTTTAACTCTTTTCTTGTTAAAAACGCTGTAGCGAATTTAGATGGTCCGTTTGGTTCATTTCCTGTTATAGCCCCACCTGGAAGCGCAAAAATTTGAGCTTTATTTATCTTGTCTACCATAACTTTTATAGAATAATCTATATCTTCTGCACTCATATTACGCACAACAAACGTTTCTACTTCTGCACCAGCTAACTCAAAATCTTTAATCAAGTCATATTCTGAATTAGTGCCTGGGAAAAGAGGCATAAAGACTTTTGGCTTTACAACTTTATTTGTTGCTTTCCAGGTTTTTGTGGAATTAAATGATACATTCTTAACTTCTTCCTTTATCTTAGTTACTTTGGTTGTAAACACAGGTTCTAACGTGCTTTGGAAGGCATTATCTACCTTTACTAAGCTGATTTTACCATTTGGATATGTGATTTCACCTGAAGCATTTAGTTTTCCTAAATAGTCGGCTCCACTTAGTTTGCTTTCTTTACTGACAATAATAATGTCACCGATGGTTGGTAAAAATAGCGATTCGTCCATAAACGCAAAATCCATACCAGCAAAATTTCCAAGTAATGATTTAGCGATGGTAACAATAGTACTACCTTCAACAACTGCACTATATAGTACTTTACCGTCTTTAATGAGTTTTTCAACAGTTAAATAAACATTTTTTAGCGCTTCATAATCAGGACGAGAAAACTTGTCTTTTTTAACACTAAATCTAAATACATGACCTTTTGTTCCAAATGCATTATGAATGATTTTATCATCAGTAGTTAAACCCATTGCAAAGGCTGCAAGTGTAGGAGGCACGTCGATATCGTCATAAGTTCCACTCATTGAATCCTTTCCACCAATAGAACCTATTTTTAAATTCATCTGAGCATCAAAAGCTCCAAGAAGCGCAGAAAGCGGTTGCCCCCAGCGCACAGGATCTTTTCCTACCCTTAAAAAGTACTCTTGAAATGTCATGTAAATGCTACTATAATCTACACCACTCGCAATTAGTTTTGAAATTGCAGCAATAACTGAATATGTAGCACCTACATACGGTGAAGTTATCATAAGTTCTGGATATAACCCATACGATGAACATGTAACAGTTTTTGTAAATCCAGATACAGGAGGCTTGCTTGCCATAATTGTAGCAGGTGTCGTTTGCCTTTTCCCACCATATGGTAAAATTACAGTTGATGCACCTATCGTTGCATCAAAAGTATCGCTAATACCTTTCCTAGAGCAGTTTTCTAAATTACTAATTTGATTACATAGTGCACTTTCATAATCACTTACTGTTATAGCTTTAGCCACATCTTCATCGATCGTATTAAAGTAATTAGTGACATCTTCTTCTATGACAACATCTTGCACCTGTCTAACACCATTGGTATTTAAAAAGCTTCTTTCTATATCACAGATAACTTCATCTACATAAAACATGCGCATACGATTTAAATCGGTTATATCTGCTACTACGACTGCATTTAAATTTTCCTCTCTACTCTTTTTGATAAAGGCATCTATATTTTTACTATCAATAACTACAGCCATTCTCTCTTGGGACTCACTAATAGCAATTTCTGTTGCGGTTAAACCTTCATATTTTGTAGGTACTTTCTCTAAATAAATATCCACCCCATCTGACAGTTCACCTATTGCTACGCAAACACCACCAGCACCAAAATCATTAGATTTAACTATCATTTGTGATAGTTTTGGATCCCTAAATAGCCTTTGTATCTTTCTCTCTTCGGGAGGATTTCCCTTTGGGCCACCACTTTCTTCCACAGCTTCAGATGAATGAGCACGGCTACTTCCAGTAGCTCCACCGATACCATCTCTACCAGTTTCACCACCAAGTAAAATAACCACATCACCAACACGAGGACTCCTTCTAACAACATTCTCTTTTGGAGCGCCACCAATTACATAGCCTGCTTCCATCCTCTTAGCTCTAAATCTATCGTGATATAGCTCCTGCACTTGACCAGTGGTAAGTCCTATTTGATTACCATAACTGGTAAATCCAGCGAGCGCTGTTTTAGTTAAAAATCTTTGCGGAAGCTTTCCATCTAAAGTTTCTTTTGCCGTCTCTAGAGGGTTTCCTGAACCTGTTAGCCTCATTGATTGATAGACATAAACTCTACCGCTTAATGGGTCTCTAATAGCACCACCTAAACAAGTTGACGCCCCGCCAAAAGGTTCTATTTCAGTTGGATGATTATGGGTTTCGTTTTTAAACATAATAATCCAGTCTTCTTTTTTACCATCGTTATCTAGAGTTACATTTACCGAACAAGCATTTACCTCTTCGCTGATATCCATTTTGTCAAGATACCCTTCTTTCCTTAACTTCTTTACAGCAATGGTTGCAACATCCATAAGGCAGTTATACTTATCCGTTCTTCCTGCATATAACTCATCAAATGTTTTTTGGTAAAGCGCGAATGCCTTTTCGATATTTTTATTTGATGAAAAGATTTTAATATTTTTAAGCTCAGTTAAAAATGTACTATGCCTGCAGTGATCACTCCAGTATGTATCAATTACCTTAATTTCTGTAACTGTTGGATTTCTCTTGATGGATTTAAAATAGTCTTGAACAAAGGATAAATCCTCAAAGTTCATAGCAAACCCTTCGTCATTAAAAAACTCTTTAAGTTCAGCTTTATTCATTTCTATAAAGCCCACAAATTCTTCACGCATTTTAAGTTTTTTAGAATGTGATTTTTTAAGCGTTTTAGGAATGTCTAAGCTTCCTTCTCTACTATCAACAGGATTAATTAAATAGCTTTTAACTATGTCGAGCTCTTTTTTAGAAAGTCCTTTAAAAACATAAATTGTAGCAATTTTAACAATTGGTCTACTACCCCCTAAAAGTGCTTGTATGCACTGTTCGGCACTATCAGCACGTTGGTCATATTGACCGTCTAAATATTCGACTATAATGATTGGAAGCCCTTTTAAACTATCTGCATTTTCCAAAACCTTATCAGATACGGGATTATATAAAACTTTCTCTATCACCTTGTCGATTAAACCTTTTTGAACCCCTTCCACTTCGTATTTAAAGACTCTTTTAGCATCGGTTATATTGAATCCATATAGACTCTTTATATCCGCTACAATCTCTCTTAATTCGCTATCATACTGTGGTAATTTCTCAATTAAAATGCGTTCTACCATTTTCCCTCTCCCAAAAACCGAAAATTAAAAACTAAAACTTGCATAAAAGTTATAACAATTTATGTTAATAACTATTGTATTCTATGTAATATAAATATATTACACATACCCTCTTTTAGTCAATTTTATTTACAAACCCTATAACTTTCAAACCTAAAAAAGTCAGTTAAATAGTACGTAGCACACCTCGTCGCTCAAATATAAAAAATAATGCACGTATCAATTGCTTTTATTTCAGCTCACATAAAACAAGCACAGCTTTTTAGGTCTGTGCTTGTGTGCTTTAATCTTTTCTATGGGGCTATCTACCACATTTATTTAAGATTTATGATATTTACTCCTTTCCTTTTAGGATAACTTGGAACTTATCGTTTTGACCATATGGGTCCGCCGTTGATTTCAGTCCACCAACTATATTTACATCATAATTTCCTTTGTAAACATAATCAAAACCATAATAATAGCCTGGGTCGCTATTAGTATAAAAAGTATTAAATGCATCTGCTAATGCTTGCGCCTCTAGATTTGATTCAATGTATAAATTCTTGCCTTCAGCATATGCAGTTTCTACATAGTAATTATATGAACCAGTAGCAACGCGCTTTACATAGAATGGATCATTTATGTCGGTATCCTCACGGTTCTTTTTACCCATTTCGGTATCGTTTAACAAGAAATACCTATGCGTCCTAATCTCGAAATGGTCGCCCCCTTGTGTCGTAATAGAAAGTCCATCAGCAGTAGCATCCATACTATACCACTTAGTGCCAATTTTAACTTTGTTCCAGGCATGGTTTTCACTGTTAGAAATAACAACACCAGAAGTCCTTATTGTCTCAACGCCTGCCATGTTAGCCAAAAGTGAGACAGCTTTTGAAATACCGTCACAAACTGCATGACCGTCTAAAAATACCCCATCAAGATAAAATCCTTTATACTTAATCAAATCACTTGCTGGTGCTCCCTGGCTTAGGGTAAGTAAATTAAAGTCATATCTATTATGATCAATAATCCAATCGTGAATTATAGTTATTCTTTCAAAGTCATCAGCACCTTCAGGAATATTTTGTAGTAATATAGTTCTTGCTGTATAGTATATAGTTCTTGCTACAGCCATTTCATTTTGCACAACAGTTGGTAGAGATTCATTAGCTATAAACATAGGTTTATATCCATTTTCTACGGCATATAATAGTTGTTCAGAGTTATACACGATAAATGGGTCGGCATAGTCTATTGGTAAAACACCAGTATCAATTTCCTCATTTGTTGTGTACGATGTCACCATGCTCTTAACTTTTGTTGTGGTTGGAGCAGGTGTGCTAGCCGAAGCAATTCTATTTGCATCTGCTTTTTCCTCAAATGCACTAACTTTAATGACATTTTTTCCTTCAAAGAATGTATATAAAAACTCAGAAGATGTGTTGTTTCTATATCCAGAAACTCCTTGAATAGCTGCTTGTATTTCAGACTGTAAGGTTGCGCCACCAGTTAAATACGTCAATTTACACGCAAATTGATTCTTTGCAGTGAACACATATGAGTAATCTACTAAAGCTTGGAGCTCTTCTCTACTATCTATACTCGAATCAGTATAATGTCCAAAGAAATTATAATAAACATCATCTACTAGTAAAGGATTAGCCCCTAATCCTATAGGCAAATCGTTTGTATATGATCCGTCAGATTTTATTTCTGCAGTCTCTATGTATGAACCATGCACATATATGTTATTACTTACGCTAAAAGTAGGTGTCTTAATTAGACTTAAGTCTGCACCTTGGTCAAAGTAAATACCGCCTGTAAACCCAGCAAAAGAATCTGAACCTATTGTTTCTATAGTGAATGGGATTATGACTTTATCAACATTATATGATGCTGCTACAAACTCATTACCAATTTCTTTTACTGTAATACCATTTAACATAAATGGAATATATAAATCTTGGGAAGCTCCCATATAGCCTGTTATCTTGTAGTGTGCATTTGGTGCTTCTCCCACTAACTTGTATTCAAAATCAGTAGCTATGACACCCTCTCTCCATTGCGCATATAAAGTCCTATCGTTATAATACGGGAACACCTCGATGTCGCCAAATCTATTAGAGACTCTTTCACCTCCAGTTTTTGCTGTAAACCAACCTGTAAAGTTATAGCCAGGAAACTGTGCCGGTGGATCTACAGTTACGCTTGAAGCATATCTAATTTTTTGTACCGTTTCTGTTGATGGCACTTCAGGATCTGGATAATTGCTATTGAAGGTTATATTAACTTCTACACCCTCAAACACAGCACTAATCTCCACATCTTTTGTATATTTATGTGTCATTGGGTTATCAGTAACTGCTGTTGTAGAGTTATCAACAATTTGCCACTCTTTAAATTCGAAACGAGGAGCACTAGTTGCAGTAAACGTTATTGTGTCCTGAGTACTATCATTTAGCACATAATAATTAGAGCTTAAAGTAACATTTCCAGCATCAGTAATGGGTACAATATGATAATCAATATCCCATTGGGCATATAAAGTTACTGTATTTTTCTTGGTATAGTTATCGGGAACTTTACTGTCTGCGCCTGTAACAGGCTCGCCTACAACCCTATTTGCATCATCATACCAACCTACAAACTTACAACCTTTTCTTGTTGGTATAGGTAGCTCAAGTTCAACTCCTTGTGAATAATTAAACTCCGAGCCAGCAGTATTTTGTCCCCCGTTTGCATCTAATGTTATTGTCAGCGTTACTTCTACCCATTTAGCATAAAGTACTATGTTGGACGAAATGGTATTATTGTTTTCTGCCATATAATCCGACCAGGATTTTGTAAAAACTTTATCCGTATACCATCCTCCGAAACTATACCCACTGCGTTCAGGCGTAGGCAATTGAAAACTGTTTGAGCCTGGAGTAATTATAATGGGATCGCATTTTGTTCCCCCATTACTCGCAAAAGTTATTTTATATTCACTTGGTGTTTGCGGTGTAGGAATCAACCCACATGCTCCTAACGTCGCAGATATTATCAAAATAAATGATATAGCTATTAAAAAGACTACTATTTTTTTCTTCATAATTCACCCCTATGGTTACCTTTTTTAAAAAGGCGGTGATTTTAATTAATTTAATTATACTATTAAATAACGCACATTTAAACACCCAAAAATCAAATTTTTGAAAAGCGCTACACCTAGCCAGTTGTCACAGTCTCCAGAGTATTTGTTTTTTTACCCTCCCTTATGTTTTTGAAGCACGATGCCTATCGGTTATCGCAACCCCAAAAGTTATAAGGCATATTGGCACGAAAGTGTAACATCTCTCAGTTATCATAGCAGCCAGAGTGTTTATTTTCCATCATTCCCTAATATGTTCATTTTTCAAAAAAATGCCACCTAAATGGTGACATTGCAATAAATGTGTTTAAACCTTTCAACCTAACTACACTTATTCCCAAGTATATAGACCGGTGAAAAGTTCGTAGTATTTACCTTTTTGAGCCAATAGGTCGTCGTGAGTGCCTCTTTCTATTATCTCCCCATTTTCAATAACTAAAATAGCATTTGCATTACGAACAGTTGATAATCTATGGGCTATGACAAACACAGTCTTTCCCTCCATTAACTGAGCAAGTCCTTGTTGGATAACTGCTTCAGTTCTAGTGTCAACTGAACTAGTTGCTTCGTCTAAAACAAGCACTGGCGGGTCTGCAATTGCGGCTCTTGCAATGTTAATTAATGGGCGCTGACCTTGCGATAGATTTGCCCCATCTGCTGTCAACATTGTATCGAAGCCCTCTGGTAAGTGACTAATAAATGAAGTAGCATTAGCTATTTCTGCAGCTTTTTCGACTTCTTCATCAGTGGCATCTAGCTTTCCATATCGTATATTTTCCCTGACAGTTCCAGTAAATAGATGGGTATCTTGTAGCACCATTGCCATAGATTTTCTTAAGTCGGCCTTTTTTATCTTCTTTATATTTATGCCATCATACCTAATTTTACTGTCTTCTGGAATTTCGTAGAATCTATTGATTAGGTTTGTAATTGTAGTCTTACCTGCTCCAGTTGCACCAACTAATGCTATCATTTGACCAGGTTTTGCATATAAATTAACATTTCTTAATACAGGTTTTCCTTCTACATATGAAAAGTTAACGTTTTCAAACACTATATCTCCATCAAGAGATTTATATGTCGTAGTACCAAGTTGTTTGTGAGGATGTTTCCAGGCCCATCTCCCAGTCCTTTCTGCACATTCTTTAATTTCATCACACTCCATTTCGCAGTTGACTAATGATACATATCCTTCATCAGATTCGATGGGTTCATCCAGCATATCAAATATTCTTTTAGCGCCAGCCAGTGCCATCATAACAGAATTAAATTGCTGAGAAACTATAGCGACAGGTCGACTAACTTGACGAGAAAGTTGTAAAAACATGGTTAATGTAGCAATTGCTCCTGCTACTGGTCCTAAATAACCTTGAATAGCTAAAGCGGCACCGCTCATAGCTACTACCGCATAATTAATATATGATATGTTTCCAAGTAGGGGCATTAACATGAATGTGTATGATTGACCTTTAGTTGCTACCTTTCTTAACTCTTGAGATTTTTCTTCAAATCCTTTGATTATTTCATCTTCATGGCAAAAGACCTTAACCACCTTTTGTCCTGACACATATTCTTCTGCATATCCATTAACGGTTGCAGTACATTCCTGTATGCGTACAAAATATTTACCTGTTTTTGCTGTAAAAATCACGAATAAAACCCCAATTAATACTAGACTACCAATGACTATAAGGGTAAGTAATGGACTTAAAACAAGCATTGATACAAAAACCGAAATAATTATGACAGTTGCGTGTATTAAATCCCTATAACCATTGCTAAGTAATTCACGAATTGCATCGGTGTCATTTGTATATAGTGACATGATGTCGCCACGCACATTTTTATCAAAATATGATACGGGTAAATTTTGCATATGTTTAAACATCTTTATTCTGAGCTCACATAGCATTGATGTAGATAGCGTTAATGTCAGTCTAGAGGAAATTGTAAGGGAAATTACAGAAATTAAGTCTAGTGTAATTAAAACACCCATCATCTTTGCAAGACCTATAAACCGATCTGAAGAGGTTGAATTAACCGAAGAGAATATATATGATAAAATCTCTTTTAAATACATAGTGCCGACAGCATACATTACAGCGTGTATAACTATGGTTACAGCAATAATAACAGCATGAACTTTAAAATTCCCAAGCTCTCTAAAAAGACGCTTAAATACACCTAAGCTTTCTTTAAAACTTAATCTAGCAGGACCTTTACCTTTCATTCTTTTACCGTGTGCCATTAGATTACTCCTCCTTGCTGTGAGGAATAAATTTCTCTGTATATTTCATTTGTTTTCATTAGTTCTTTATGGGTGCCGATACCATTTATCTTCCCGTCATCAATAACAATTATTTTATCCGCATCAACCACAGATGCAATTCTTTGAGCAATTATTATCAAAGTAGTACCTGTTACATCTTTTTTAATGGCATCTCGTATGGCTTTTTCTGTAGTAGCATCTACTGCATGTGTACTATCGTCTAAAATCAAAATCTTAGGTTTTTTAAGGAGTGCTCTAGCAATGCATAGTCTTTGTTTTTGTCCACCAGAAAGATTGGTTCCTTCTTGTGTTACATTACTCTTGTATCCATCAGGAAAACTTGTGATAAAATCATGGGCCGAAGCTATTTTACAAACATGTTCCATTTCCTCTTGAGTAGCATCCATATCGCCCCAACGCAAATTATCCTCAATAGTCCCTGAAAATAGTGTGTTTTTTTGTAACACCATGCCGACTGCTTGTCTTAGTTCATCAAGCTTATACTCCCTTACATCTATCCCGCCAACCTTAATAGACCCACTTGTAGTATCATATAGCCTGGGAATTAACTGTACAATACTGCTTTTCCCAGAGCCTGTACCTCCTACAATACCAACTGTTTCGCCAGGTAAGATTTCGAAGTTGATATCACTTAGTACATCATTTTCTGCATCAGCTTTATATTTAAATGAAACATTTTCAAACGATACGCTACCTTCTTTTACTTTCAAATCCGAGTTAGCTTCATCATCTCTAATATCAGGCACTTCGTCTAATACTTCAATAACCCTTTTAGCAGAAGCTCTACTCATAAATAGGCTAACAAACACCATTGCAACCATTATTAAAGATGTCAAAAACTGTCCAATATATCCAATAGTGCCAGAAATGCCACCAATAGACATTTCGCCTTTCATTATTCTAATACCACCAAGCCAAACTACCAAAATAGTAATCATATATGTGAGTAGATTCATCGCAGGATTTGCATATACGAGCAACTTTTCTGCCTTTACTTGAGCATTTTTTAAATCCTCTGCAGCATGCCTAAAGCTTTCAGTTTCATGGTCTTCCCTTACAAAAGATTTTACCACCCTGATAGCACTTAAATTCTCTTCAACTTTATTATTTAAGTTATCGAATTTTTTAAACAATTTTTCAAATAGAGGTACAACAATTTTGGCAACGAGTGAAACTACACCCCAAACAACAGGTATTGCAATTAGGAAGATAAGTGCCATGGTTTTATTTATAAAAAATATCATTACTACACTAAGCGATAACATAACGGGAGCACGGAAAGCAATTCTCACAAGAACCGAAAATGCCATTTGAACAAACCCTACATCTGTAGTAAATCTAGTTATTAAACTTCCAGTACTAAACTTGTCGACATTGTTATATGAATAATTTTGTACTTTCCTAAACATGTTTTCTCTTAGGTTGGCGGCAAACCCCATAGATGCAACAACTGTAAACCTAGCAGATAATAGTCCAAATCCTAATCCTAAAATCGCAAGAGCAATCATGGTGATGCCATACTTTATAACAACCTGCATATCCTGCACAGCAATACCATTATCTACAAGTTTAGTCATTATAAAAGGAATTACTACTTCACATAAAACCTCTAGCACAACACAAATGGGGGCAAGTATTGCATACCCTTTATATTGTTTTACATGTGGTGCTAGTTTTTTTATCATAAAAAATGCCTCTTAAAAATAAGCGTTAAAGCCATAATTAACGCCTTTATAATGATAAACTACTTACTTAAAATAGGCAACAAAACAACTGTGGATATCACCACAACAATTTAATCATTGTTATCTATTTTTCCGAAGATTCATAGATTAATAATTGCCGACTTGCATTAGCTATTACAAAACTTTGAGTGTTTCTTAAAAAAGGATATGTTTTAATGCAATATTACATAATTTTTAAATTTCTGGCGACTTTAAATCTTGCTCTATTCGTTTTTGATTCCATCCATAAAGTTATCTATTGTCTCTTGTAATGCTTTTGTACTTTTTAAAAATGGATATAAATGTGTACAGTGTCCTGCAGTTTTTTCGCTTGCGATGTATATGTGATGCTTTACCCCTGCAGCTTCTAAAGCAGCTCCCATATCTTCTGCTTGTTTACCTACAAATATATCGCGTTCGGCTTCTATAATGAAAGTTTCGCACCAGTTAGAATTAACATTTTTAAGCACATTGATTACCTCATCTTCATACGGCATTTGACTTAAATCTATTTCTTTTTTCATTTCAGTTCCAAAGATGCAGTTTATCAAATCTATATGAGTATTCAAAGGCTGAGGCATTTGTAATGTTTTCATCAGATCATATGGAGCATAAAAACCCATAAGTGCCCTTGGCTTTGCGCCCGTGTATTCTGGTAAGTTTAACTTTTCTCTAAGTTCATCTGAAAAAACCGCAGCTACTGTGTGCGCTGCATAATATGCACCTGCACTATCTCCTACAATTACTATCTTTTCGGTATCTAAATCATACTCTTCGGCTAGTCCGTTAACAAAATTCAATGCATTTATGCAATCTTCTGTTGCAGCTGGAAATTGCCATTTGGGAGCAAGTCTATATCCTATATTAATTGCTGCCCAGCCCTTATCTGCAAAATATTTTGCAATACCACTTCTATATCTCCTTCCACCACCGACATATCCACCACCATGAATATTAAAAAATACAGGAAGCTTACCCTGTTTTTTCTCAGGACTTAAATATATGTCTAGCATATTTTTAGAATCGCACCTAGTATCATATATGATGTTTTTTATGCTATACACACCAGGATATCTTTTGTAATTGCGTAAAGGGTGGTTAAAAACGTCACTTATTTTGAAAACAACTTGGGATTTTCTCACTGCTAACTCCTTCAATTTTTAACTTATTTATTACAAAAATTGTACCACATATGCGCCTTTTTCACAATTCAATCATCATAAACATACGTGATGGGTTCAAGCTGTGCAATTAACATAAGAACTAACATATAATTTTCAACGAGTACTATTGCAAATTGCACTAACACTGTAACGTTTTAAGGTCTATATACCACTCACATACTATGAAAATTGATAACTTTAATTCTAATAGTCAAATGCGATATTCATTAGCTAATTATTAAATTTTTACGCATTGATTTGTTCCTCTGTTTATAATTATAGATAAATTACTAACATATGGCTTTAGTTTTTAGCAGTTGGCTTTTAATCTTCGTTAGCTAATTAATAAACTTCTGCATATTATTTTTTTATTATGTGTATAACTTCCTGTTCACAATGTGTCGATTGGTACCACTATTACACATTAAGGTTAACCAAAAAGCCACCATATTCTATTACAAAAAAGCACCATGTGAATAAAAATGTATAATTGTGATTTGATTGTGGACAACTGTGCATAAATGTGGATAACTGCCATTTTTAGGGGGTTTTGAGGCTAAGTTATCCACAAATTGAGTGTTTTTATATATGTTTGGGAACCTTTTTGTTGATATATTTTTCACTTTTATACTTTGGTTTTGATCCTTCATCAAAAGATATTGACAAAGCGACTGTGATTCTAGATAGTCTCTCAATTGATAAATGCTGAACAATATGTATTGATTCTCATATGCAGCTAGGACAGGTAGTAACTCTAGGTAAATTCAATAATCAAATATAAATATAGGTAAAGTCGGTAGGCACACAATAATCACTACCCTGATAAAGTTGGTGGTCAAGTAACTGCAACTCTAATCAAAACTCTCTTTCTGGTCATTTATTGTAATGAAGCTCTTTTTGCGTTATACTTTTATTACTAAAAAACAGGAGAGAAAAGCATGAGTATTGGAGAAATTATTGGATATGCCATTTTGGCATTATTTTTAGGATTTTTTGCATTTTTAATAATTCGTACTATTACTGTTAGAAAACCAAAACCCCCAGAGAGTAACTATGTACCACACGATATTGGTGATAAAGTTGTAGACAATTTAGTTGAAGCTATTAAATTTAAAACTGTCACCATGATAGATAATAACCAAGACGGAACAGTATTTTTAGAGTACCAAGCTTTTTTAGAGAAGACCTACCCTCTCATTATGAAAAACTCAACCAAGTATGTTATTAACAAATATGCAGTTATTTATGCATTTAAGGGAACTCAGGCAGAGGCATTACTCCCTATTGCAATTTTAGCCCACCAAGACGTTGTCCCAGCGCCTAAAGAAGGATGGGATTTTGATCCTTTTAGCGGAGAAATTTCTGAAGGCTTCATATATGGAAGAGGAACGCAAGACATGAAGGGGCAGATGATATCTGCACTTGATGGACTGGAACTTTTGTTAGAAGAAGGCAAACATCCTTCAAGATCTATATACTTTTGTTTTGGTCATGACGAGGAAAGAAAAGGAATTTATGGTGCAAATGAAATTGTTAAATTCTTACAAAAAGAAGGCGTTCGCTTTGAGTATGTTCTCGATGAAGGTGGTGCCATAATAGATGGAAAGCTCGTCGGCATAGATAATAAAATAGCACTTGTTGGAACTTGTGAAAAAGGTTATGCAGATGTAGTGCTTGAGGTTGAAAAACTGGGTGGCCATGCTTCCACGCCAACTAGAAGAACAGCTGTTGGGCTTATGGGCGAAGCTATATATAAACTGGAAAAAAATCAAATGAAGCCCTTCTTTTCAGAGCCAGTAAATGAAATGTTTAAAACCCTTGCTCCACACATGAATCCACTCTTTAAATTTTTGATAGTCAATAAAGGAGTATTTAGTGGGCTGCTAAAAAAAGTACTCACCATTGCATCTCCATTTACTAATTGCATAGTTAGAACTACCATTGCCCCAACTCAAATGGCAGGCGCAACAACACCAAACACCCTTCCCCCAGTTGCAAAAGCCAATGTAAATTGCCGTATAAATACTGGCGAAACTATTGACGATTTAACTAATCATATTAAGAAAGTAGTTGGTCCAAATATAAAGGTTACTGTCCAAGAAGGATATACAAACCCTTCACTTGTAAGCAGTCCAGACGCACCGTCATTTAAAATGATAGGAAAAACCATATATGAAGTTTTTGACGGATATATTATGGCACCTTACCCATTTATCGCAACCAGCGATTCAAAATACTACCATGTACTATCTGATAATGTATATAGATTTACACCATTTGAAAAAGATGAGAGCGACGCAAATAGAATTCATGGACTTAATGAGCGACTTTCTATAGATACGCTAAAAACAGCAACACAATTTTTCCTTAGACTGTATGAAAATACTTGCTTTGATGACTATAGTTCTACGAAAAAATAATCTGTTTTAACTAACCAAGCTACATATACTACCACTGTTAATGCGATGCAACAGTGGTATTTTATTACTTAAATTTTTCATAATTAGTTTCTCACAGATGATTTCCGTCGCACGAATGATTGTTTTTTATTACTTAAATCTATCCTAATTCCCTTCCGTGCTGGTTGTTTCCATTACATGAATGACTGTTTTTTATTACTTAATTTTGTCGTAATTCTCTTCTCTGCAGGCTGTTGACATTACTCAATCATTTGGTATTTTACTCTTAAAACTTTCATAATTCCCTTCTATGATTTGAAGCTCAGTTGTAAAAAATCTTACATTACTTAATTTATGACAGAATTATTTTCTCATAGTGTTTTTAAAAACTAGTGACCACTATATATAGTATATGAAATTATTGTATTATGAACTTTTTTTGGATATTTCATTTTACTAATACACAAATCTTTTTTATATGATATAATAAATATCCTGCGTCTATTTTTTTGTTTACATTTATGGTTTTCATTAACTAACAAAAAACGCATATTAATATTTTTGGTGGGACTTGTGATACACGACGAAAACACAAATAACAAACTTCTAGTGTTGTTTATTCTGGAAAAGTTAGAGATGCCTGTTAATGAAGATCTCTTACTTCAAATGTGTTCAATCGATAATGGTTGGATACCATATTTGTATTGTAAACAAGTGCTAAATGAGATTATTCAAAGCGGACTAGCTGCGAAAATTGACTCACAAGGAGGAAGACCCCCACTTATATCTTTAACATCAGACGGTAGAGTTTGTCTTGCTCATTTTTACAATGACATTCCACTTTCACGCCAAGAGGAAGTTACCGAGTTTATTAAAAAACAACGTATGAACTATAGAAAAAAGCAAGAGTTCGTTGCAGATTCTTTTAGAAATAGTGATGGTTCATACACTGTAACTTTAAAAATATTGGAAATAGCACAAACAATAATGGATATAAAGCTAATTGTCCCTACTAGAGCTATTGCTATAGCAATAACGAATGCCTGGCCGGATAAAGCAGCCGAAACTTATCGCATGATATACGAACAACTAATTGAAAGTTAATATTTGTATTTCAAAATTTTATAATAATTGACATAAAAATAGGCACCTTTGCGGGTGCCTAATCGTTTATTTATATTTTAGCCTTTTTACTCTCCAAAGAATTCATCATAAATTGCTCTTATAGATTTTTCAAAATCTTTATCTTCTACACCTACTATTATGTTAATTTCTGAGGAGCCTTGATCTATCATTCTTACGTTTACATCTGCTTTAGCTAAAGCTGTAAAGACTCTCGCTGCAGTACCCTTTCTACTTGCCATACCGTGTCCGACTATAGCTATTAATGATAAGTTGTGCACAACTTCAATACAGTCAGGATTTACCGCAATTTTAATACCTTCAATAACCTTGTGTTCTGGGACAATCTCAAAGCCTTTTTCTGATAGCACAATACTCATAGTATCTATGCCTGTTGGTATATGTTCTATAGAAATCCCACACCTTTCTAGTACAGAGAGGACCCTTCTTGCAAAACCAAGCTCATTATTCATCATGGCTTTTTTAATGTTAATGGTCGCATTACTTTTTCTGCCAGCAATTCCAGTGACAGGATATTCTTGCATATCATCTCTTGCGATTTTATTTTTTATTAGTGTACCTGGATTATCAGGTTCAAATGTGTTTTTAATATTAATTGGGATGTTAGCTGATTGAACTGGGAATACACTATCTGGATGTAATACACTAGCGCCCATATATGATAATTCTCTTAGTTCCTCATAACTGATAACATCTATGAAACAAGGATTTTTTACAATTCTTGGATCGGTAATAGCTACACCATTTACATCCGTCCAGTTTTCATAAATATCTACCTTCATAGCTCCTGCAATTATGGCGCCAGTGAAATCCGAACCACCTCTAGTAAATGTCTTTATATTTCCATTGGGTTTTCTTCCATAAAAGCCAGGTATAACAACTCCATCAGTATTCTTCAATGTTTTATAAACTAAATCCTCTGTAATTTCGCTATCATAACTTCCATCCACTTTAAATTTAATAATCTCTGCAGCATCCACAAACTTGTATCCCAGATAAGAGGCAATAAGTAGTCCAGATAAATACTCTCCCCTAGAAGCTGCAAAATCTGCAGTTTCAGATTTGTTAATACCTTTTTCTACTTCGTTCAAATATTTTTCTATATCAAAATCGATTTTAAGTTCATCTCTAATTTCTATGTATCTTTGTTTGATTAGTTTCATTGTGGTTTTACAGGTTCCAGTCATAACCTTTTCATCAAAAGCACGATACAATAAATCTGTCACCTTGTCATCATCTTTAAATCTTTTCCCTGGTGCTGAAACGACAACAAACTTCCTTGCTGGGTCAGAAAGTATAATATCCTTTACAAGCGCCAATGTTTTTGCAGTAGCTAGCGAAGTCCCACCAAATTTACAAACTTTCATTATTTTCTCCTAATTCATTACTACTAAAAATAATACACATAAGATATTTTATATCACAAAAATTGTCAAGTAATGTGCTACTTATTTTAAATCAACAGATAAATTGCTTAAAAATAAAAACACCTATTCCTAAACTTATCCCAAAAAACAAATCGAATCATTACAGTATGAAGACGAACTCTTTTTAAACCTTCTTCTAAAGTTAATTTATATCAATTCAAGCTATTTGCTTAAAGGCAATCAAATGCGACTACTTGAAATTATTCCTTTTTCTATTTAATAATCCTTCTGCCTTCAAGATAATATCTTTTTTCTTCTGCTTCGCCGATTGAAAAGGATTTTTTAGGAAGATTTCCAATATTTACCACGAAATTAACTAGTTCGGATTTTGGAAAAGTAGGCATTACAATACCTATAGTTCCTTCTCCACCTTCTTCAACTGTCGCAACTAAATGATGTTCGCTATGTACGTAATCAACAACCATATTAGGATGCTCTTTTAACTTCTTTTCCAAGAATTTTTGCACAAGCATAATAGCATTACTCGCTGTTTTAGGCGCCGCTATATACTCTTCTTGTTTACCGATATATAACTTCAAAGCTCCTGAACCGGCAAGAGAATTTGTTAATTCTTCAACAAAACCTGATGGTGGATTATATACTATTCTATGGATAGGATGGAATTCTCCTTCGCCATATATGTTATTAAGTTCAACTAACATATATTTAGCTGGATGATTAAGTCTTTCTTCCTCTGTTAAGTTCTTCTTTGTTTCTTCCCAAATACATTTTGCAGTAGCTACAGAATGATTGCCATCACCTATAACCATTAATACACCTGCATCTACACCATACTTTTTAATTTGTACATCTGGATTTAAAAGCTCCATTATTTTTTCAATTATGTCCTCACTATTTGGGACTTCATAGCCAATAATTCTACCTCCACCCATATTAAGCTCAAAATCATAAAGCTTCTTAAGCCTATGTCTACTCTTGTATATCGGTTCAATGATTTCTTTATCTTCGTCATCTATAAGAGCTAGTGTATGAGTAAATTCCATAGGTGCATTTTTTCTAATTTTAATCCTAACAGGTAGTCTTTCAAGTAACGTATCTTCGGTTGCTCTTATTGGAACTCTAACCCTATTCCAGTCATATGAGTCTAAATCGATAGCTATCATAAGCCCTACTCTTGTTTCATTTTTCATTATTCTTTCAACAAGAATAAAATTGTCAACCTCGTAAAACAAATCTGAGCTTGCATATTCCTCAATTTTTTTATTTATATTTTCAATACGCTTTTCGTCATCCTTGCCTAAATAAATTTCAGGAAACACAAGATTCAAAGTGCTCTTACTATCCCCTACTAAAGCTTCCAATTCATGCCAATATTTAGGTTGTGCGGTAAACTGATCACAAGCTATTACTGCCCACTTTGTCATATCTATGTCCTTAGGGATTAATATTTTAGGTTTAACAATTATACTCATATTTCCTCTCCTAGTTTTTATACTACAGTTTTAATATTACTTGAAATGTAAAAACTACACAAGTAAACTAAGCGCCGTTAAACCGTTATGTACATAGATTTAATTTAGACTGTTTTAGTATTTAAGGCTATCTCAAATCTATTTTTTGCATGAAAAAAGACCGTAACATTGTATTACGATCTCACTATAAAATTACAAATTAAACGGTCTTTATTTTAATGTACGACACTTTGCTTGCATCGATACTTTAAAAACAAACTCAAATGCATTTTCACATGAAAAAAGACCGTAATGTTTTATTACAGTCTTACTTCGAAATTATAAATTCAACGCTCTACTATTTTAATGAACGATACTTTGCTGGAGTAGATATTTTAAGAGTTTCATGTAGTATATCCCTTAATCTATCAGGGGTTATAAACCTACGAAGTTCTCCCCTTCTAGCAACAGAAATAATGCCCGTTTCTTCACTAACAATAATTGTTAGCATATCGCTTTCTTCAGTTATTCCAATACCAGCACGATGCCTAGTTCCTAGACTTTTTGATACTGTTTGTGATTGTGACAAAGGAAGGAAACATCCTGCTGCAAGCACTTTATTACCTTTAATAACAGTGGCACCGTCATGGAAAGGAGCTCTTGTGTTAAATATTGCCTCTAGTAATGCAGATGAGACAGTTGCTCCTAATTCTATACCTGTTTCTAGAATATGATTAGCTACCGCTGTTGGAGCAATAACTATAAGAGCACCAGTACGAGATTTCGACATAGATTGACAAGCAGTTATGATCTCATCTACAGTCTTTCTCAGCTCTTCGTCTGAAGCACCTGTTTCAAATTCAGCATTTTTCTCTCTTATTTTGGTTAGGTTGAAAAACATAACTTTTAAATCAGACTGATATACCACTACGATTGCGACAACCATAAATATTGCTATTATCTGTGAGATAGCTTTGGTGATTGGTAAAACAAAATAGTAATCTAAAACTGCTACTACTACATAAATAAGGGTTGCGGCACCGTAAATAACTAGCAATAATGGACTCTTTTTTCTTATAAAAAATATCGTCAACGCAACAAAAAGTGCTACGCAAACGATGATGTCAACTATCAAACTACCAACATTATATACAGCTCCAACCACTTGCTTTTGTATCTCCTGTAAAAGTTATACCCCTATTATACACATTTTATATATTAAATAAAAGCATTTTTGTATGCGACTTTGTTGCTTTTAGTGTATTTCGGTACCTTAAACGGTGTGTTATGCCTATGTTTTTGCCATAACAATTTAATCCATAAACAAAATCGTAATATGCTAGCGGATAAAAACGGGTACATATACATTTGTTATTGCTAACTATTTTTTGCTGGTTAAACTCAAAAAACATTATTGTGTCGTAACAATTTAATGCCTAAATAAAACCACAATATACTGGATGATAAAAAACGAACATATGTACAACTGACGTTGCTACCCATTTATGCTGGTTGATATTCAAACAAAATAATGTGTCGTAACAATTTAATGCCTAGATAAAACCACCATACATTGGAAATAAAGCACTACCTGTCTGCACCTAGAATAAATCTAAAACCTCCCCAAAAACCACCGTGCGTTGGAGATAAAGCACCACATATTTGCACCCAACACAAATCTAAACTCCAGAAAAAAACCACTCCGTTTGATGTCTTTTAGACACTGTACAAAAGTGGTATAAATGCATTCTTTATAGAATGTTAACTAAAACTTTTATAGACCGTAACCTCTAAAAATATCATCGTCATCTTTAGGTTTAAATACACTAATTTGTTGGTTTGCGATATAAGCAATTTGCTCTTGTCTAACCTTTTTATACACAAAGAAGTAAAGCAGTAATAAAATGGCAATAACTAAAGCTAAATTTACAGAAGTAAACACTATTTCAACAGGAACCCTCTCTTCTGCTGTAACTGCTACTATGAAGCTTATACCCTTAGTAATAGCTTGGAAAAATGCATAAATAGTATACATTTTATAGTATCCGGTAAAAATACGATCGCTTCTTATGATGTCGTTTTTCATAACCAGATATGCAAGTGTATACATTAAACTAACAGCTATTAAAATTACAGTTTCACTTCCTGACATAAATGCCAGCCTTGTGGGCTTATGAGTAATAAAATATGTTAAATCATATGAGCCAGCAATTATTCTCACAAATATGAAGAAAAACCTTATTGTATTTTTAAAATCATTCTGTTTTCCTTCAACTAAAAATCCCCTTCTTGAATAGTTATACAAAAAGGCAATTATTATCTCTAGTATAGCCCAAGTTATTAGTGTAGACGTTATGAAATATATAACATTATACGCATTACTTTGAGGTAATAATGTGTTTATCTTAAGTTCTTCAAACCACTCAAATCCTTTAAATGCCGTAGTTATATTTGCATAAGCACTTGCAAGTAAAACTATTACATATATAACTGGTTGTGGTAAGTTACAAAACTTCTCGGTTATTTTTTTAATTTTATCCATTCTATTCCCCTTTTGTTTAGTCATTATTATTGACTGTCATTTTAACACACTTTCTTTATTTTTTTCATCAATCTTGCGCCACTAACTCCCTAGTAAACCAATTTACTACCGACTTTCATACGGTAAAGTTATCAAATAGTCTACACTAGGGATAAGCGTATTAATTTTTTGTCATAAGCTTTGATATCACATTGTTGAAAGCCGTACTTTCTTCAATTATGCCTGACCTATTTAAGTATTCAGCATCTACTAAATCTTTAACTATATTCATTAGTTGCATTTGAGTATATCTTTTAGCTAGCCTTCTTGCTACGGTAATCGAGTACTCGCGAACACCAAATACTTCTGCAAGTTCTATATCTGATAAATTAGACAGAGATGCATGTAGCATCCTTCTATAAAAGCCCGTTAAGGAGCCTAAAATCACAGAATAGCGCACCCCTTTTTCAATAAATCTATCGAGCATTTTTCTTGCTTTTATAAATTCATTATTTGAAATAGCATTAGATAACTCATATATTTGATTGTCCATAGTGTTCTCTACTAACAAATCAACATCATCAAGTTCAATAGGCTTTCCTAGTTTATAACTCCTTAGTTTTTCAATCTCCATAGATATCCTTCCAAGATCTCCGTTACAGTATTCAATAATTGTATCGAGAGCCTTAGTTGATAGTGTAAGATCTTTTGCCATATGTAGACATATCTTTTTTATCTCATTAAGATTTGCTGGTTTAAAATCTATTTTACATTCAATTTCTTTTAGCGCTTTCTTAAGTGCAGTTGATATTGAATTATACCCACTGAAAATAACATATACACCATCTTCGATTGTCGATATGGCTTTAATATATTCTTTTGTGGTATCAGCACTATCTTTAAACTTATCATCTTCAACAAATATAACTATTGGAGAATCAAACATAGAAAATGTGGATATAGCTTCTTTCAGTACATTAGGATCTGTTAACTCTTCGATGTATTTTAAGTTAAAAAATCTATGTTCTTCAGGGACCAGGGACTTAAATGCATTAATAACTAAATCCTTTAAATATATATCAAAAACTTGCTTTTTTGTACTAGGATCTTCTTTCCCAGTCAGCAAAAATGCACCACCCTTTTCTTCAGTAATGTTAAAATCAAATGCTTTCATTTCTTAATTATACAATACAGTTACTCCGAACGCCAAATAATATCACCACCACTAAAACTAACTATTTACCTCAATCCCAATATAGTCAAATTTCTATAGAGCACGCAGCCTTTTAGCTAATTGAAGCATCTTTAGAGCAAGCAGTCTTTTAGCTAATTGAAGCTGCTTTACACTCCGTTTGTACTAACCATTTTTTTGAACCTTGTATATTATAATTACTGCCACATCTAGTGGAGGCATAGTACATTAATTTTATAACTGAGAATATATAATTTTTCAGATTTTAGCTAACTGTAAAAAAACATCAATTCATATAAAACCAGTGTTAATCTATAGAGTAGCTAAAAATACCAGTAACAACCACCGGTCATTACTGGTACTTAAAATTAATTTTGTTTAATAAGGCTATTTCTAAACCTTACTGCACTGGTGCTTACTTATCCTTCTTTAGGTTCGTCAGCTTCTTGCTCTTTGGTTTCTTCAGTATCGCCTCCATCATATGTGTCTGAATCAAAGTTTTTCCAGAAATCATAGTATTCGCCTGAGGCTTCTGTAAAGCTTTCCCATCTTGGGACACACACTTCACCTTTTCCTTCAAAGTTAAATCTATAACGGTGTTGGTTATTTTTAGAATCCTGTTCAGACTTAATTTCAAATTTAGATTTAAAGCCACCTTTTCCATCAACGCCTTTATCCTCAAACTCTACATTTAACTTAAATCTTCTTTTGGCGTTCTTTCCATTGCCTGCACCATCATTATCTTCTTCAACTTCTTTTTTGAACTTAAATATTTGTTCGGTTTTTTCACCTTCAACTTTTATTTGGCACTCTATTTCGCCATTTTCATCCTTTTCTAATTTTAAACGATATCTTTGAGTGACCTTATTATTTTCAACAAATGTGTATTTAAATTGCTCTTCTTTTTCTGTGCCTTCAACTTCAGTCTTCTGCTCAATTTTTATGTAATTATTATTATCAATCTTTGCAACAATAGCCAATTTAGTCTCGGTTTCCGTTCCTTCAGTTTCAGAAGTTTTACGCATAACGACTTGATATTCCTTTGCCTTTTCGCCTTCACCTAAAACCATTATACCTGTGTATACTTCTAATGTTTCAACTGTGGCTTCATCATCATCGTCATCATCGTCATCGTCATCATTTTCAACTGCATCTTCCGTTGGGTCGTCAAACTCTTCTACTTGAGCTGCTGTTATTTTATCACCTTTAACAAAGTTTAGATATAAAACATATTCTGCCTCTACTCCATTAAAGTCTTTAACAGTAACAGTAACTTTAGTTTCAAACTCCGCTCTATCAGAAGCTTCTTGCACAATTGTTGGTGCGCTTTCACCTACCAACATTTCAGCTGTCCTTAGGTGCCCACGAACTTGCTCAGCAATTTGGTTACGTTGTTTTTGATTTAAATCGACACTAGCGTCCACACCTACTTCTATTCCTCCATCTGGTGTAATTATTTCCACACCGCCGGATGCACCAGCAAGTTTAGGAGCTGGTTCAATGTTTTCACCTTGTGATTGTGCTAGCATATTGCCTGCTGCAGCTGCTTCCATTGCAAATGTTTGTTGGTCTGCTTCCGCAATTTTGTTTGCGGGTTCACCATTTGATCCATTATTATTCGGGAGATTGCAAGCAACCACTACTAGTGAGATTATTGCAACCATAGCTATAATAAATCCTAAAAATAAAATATGTTGTTTTCGTTTCATAATTCAGTATCTCCTTTTTCATATTTTAGGGTTTTAACCTATTTTTTTCGTCAATTTTATTGACACTCCCATTATACCATAAGTAAAAATTAATGCATTAAACCTTCAATGAATATTTTGTGAACGAACATATCGACAATTATTCATTTTAGAAAACCAACCAATTAAACGATAGGTTTTAACTACTTCTAAGATAAATATCACAACTTAATACTGTGACATAATCACATTGCCTTGCCTTGACAACTTCGTTACACAAGTCACTTCGCGCCCTTCTAAACTAACCCTCTGATTTCTAAACTAACTAACCAATGTTAAATAAAAGAGCTATCCAAAATATCTACACTTTTTTACAACTAATAGTTCACTATAAAAATGCATATAGCATAGTCCCACCACCTTGTTGTCCAGCCCTTAAGACAAAGCTAAATATACTCATCTATTAAATAGCACATCTACTATTTTTGTAATTGTAGTTCATCATGAAAGGATATATAATGAGAATAATACATTTTATCAGGATATAATTACTTATTTTTAGAGGCTAAACCATGAAATATAATTCAACCGTAGTAATAATTGGCGACAGTATATCAGACGTAAAATTTAATAGGCGAGCTTTAAACCTCAAAGCACATCCTGCATATCCAAAGCAAATTAAGGATAAACTAGCAAAAAAGCATAACGCAAAGTTTGTCTTTTCAGGGATTGCAAGTGATCGCATATACCATATATATGATAGATTTACAAAAGACTGTTTTTTACATAAACCTGACTACATAGTTATGCTAATTGGCGTAAATGATGCTTGGCAGATATACAAAAAAGAAGATTATCCAATAGAGAAAAATCCTAGTGTTATAAGAACATCAGAACCTTGTTTTAAAGAGATTTTGCGCAGAATAAAATATGAAATGCCTGCTTGCCAATTAATAGCCCTACTTCCTTTTTTAATTGATACGATACCAGAAAAGAGAGCTTTTATCCCTTATCTTGAAGATATGCGCAATATGGAAGTCCGATTGCTTAAAGAATTTGGATTTAATAATATAATTGATTTACAAAAAGTCTTTACCGAGGCTTCAAAAATATATGCCCCAAAAGATTTAGCACTAGATGGTGTTCATCCCACAAAGTTAGGACACTCTATAATTGCAGACGAAGTCATAAAAATACTAACCAAGATTGACTAATACTAACTCTATACCATTTAAACTTTATAACTGTGGAGGTTAATTGTGATAAATAAACAAAATAAATTTAGTAAGATATTAATAGCAATTTTTGTTACCACCTTAATTTTAACCATAACCCTTATTACAGCCTGTTCGCAAAATAATGTTGGAAATAAAAATAATACTGGAGATATACAAGTTTTTCAAATTAATGATACGCTTGAATCTTCACAAAATAAAGATAAACCCGTAAAAGTAATTCTACTCGGAGGACAATCCAATATGTCTGGAAATTCTTCTGTAGCTTATCTATCTCAAAATCTAGATCCTACTAGATACGCAACCTTAAGTGCTGGCTATTCTAATATCTTGATTAACTACTTTAATGACAACGGTAGTAACTCATCTAATAACAGTTTTGTTCCAACTAGTATAAATCAAGGTTGCACTACTGATTATTTTGGACCTGAACTTGGAATAGCTGAATCTCTTAAACTTGCATATCCAGACGAAACTATATTCATTTTAAAGTATGCTTGGGGTGGATCGAGTTTATATAGCCAATGGTTATCTCCGTCTTCTAAAGGAGATACAGGACCTTTATACACTGCATTTGTAAATTTTGTAAACAGTTCAATGTCTTACCTAGTTTCTAAGAATTATAACGCCAAAATAGTTGCAATGTGTTGGATGCAAGGCGAAACTGATGCATTTGATGATAACTGCCAAACTTACGGCACAAACACCACAAATTTAGTAAATGATATTCGTCAAGAATTTTCTCAATATATTTCAGAAGATGGGATGCTGTTTATAGATGCGGGAATTTCAGACTGTCCCACTTGGAAAAACTATGAAACTATAAATGCTGCAAAATCAGCACACGCACTAACCTCTCCTTTGAATGTTTATATAGATACAATAAAAGAAGGACTAGAGTACTCAAAAGAACCCGTTGGTAATCCAGATATATATCACTACGATTCGCTTTCTGGATTAAAACTTGGTAACCTTTTTGGCGAAGCAATCATTGCTAAATTAAATACCATTAATAAGTAATCGCTTTTTCAATATTATAATATACAAGGTTTTTATTGGCTTTATCTAACTGTTGCTAACTCCATAAACTTAACTAGCATCTAAAAAATAGATGCCTTTTACAAAACCAAAAAATACGTATAATATATATGTGGGGAGCATGATTATTAAAGCTAGGCTTAAGGAGAACACTAATTGAAAAAAACAACAGCATTACTTACTAGTATACTTATAATTATTTTATCAGTATTTTTACTTGGTTCCTGTTTTGGGACGAACGACACCCCTCCAACCACTAAAAGAAGAAGGCCCGTAACAAAAATTCTTGCTTTAGGAGATTCTATTGCAGAAGGCATAATTGGAACAGAGCCAGAAAGCGAACGTAATAATTACTCTTATTTAGAAGTAGTTGGACAAATCAACAAAGTTAGTTACGAAAACTTGGCCATTGGCGGGAGCGAAACTAAGGATCTTCTAGATTACATTCTACTAAAACGGTTTAAAGACAGACCCAATCCAACAACGCCAATAACGGAAGCAGATGTAATTGTCATTTCAATTTTAGGAAATGATCTTTTAAATCATGGTTTTCCAGAGCATTTAAAAAACTCTCTAAAATCACCACCTAGCTTTACTGGATATGATGCAGTTTTATCGTCATCTTATAAAAACCTTGATAAAATTGTAAAACGAATAAGAGTGCTAAACAGTGACGCAACTTTAATTTTTCAAACACTTTATAACCCCATATACCCAGGGTCTTCAAAACTAATGACACCCGATTATAGACAGTATATTCGAGAAAATTATCGTCCAGGAGCTACGGAAGAAGATTTCTATGATATGACTACAGTTTTAATGGATAGGCTTAATAATGTGCTTTTCAGATACCTAAAAGCTAATCCAAATGCTTTTGAAATACTTGATGTAAATAAAAAGTTTGATACTCTTCATAAAAACGACTCTGAAAAATTAGAAAGACTTATTTGCGATGATGATGGGCATCCCAGCAACGAAGGACGTGCAGTCATTGCTTGTTTACTTCAAGAATGGCTAGAAAACAATAACTTAGCTACGCATGCTTCTGCATTTTATAATTACAAAGACTTACGAAAAAAGCAGTTAACGAGACTATATGCTGATACTAGCGTTGATATAGATGGCACAAAAGCCTTAATAGATAGTGCCAAAACATACGACGAAGTTAACGATGCATACTTTGATGCAACTTATGATATAGAACCAAATGTAAAATAATACAGCGAAAGCATCTACTCTCTACCTCGCATTTTCACAACTATTCTGTATAAATTAAATGCTGTATTAATTTGACGCAATTTACAATATAGAACCAAACACTGACTAATCAAACAATTAATCATCTACCATAACTAGAACTTCTTAATTAGAGTTTGTAATCCTTAATTAGGTTTTACAGCTTGACTGCAGTTATATTCCAAGTCTTTTTGTCTTCTCGCCCCATAATCCTTTTAGTTTTATGGTTTGATTTTTCATCTTTTCGATAATATCAGAATAACTGTTTATGAATTCTTCTTCTTTTTCTGCACAAGCTTTAGAATATTTGGCAAACTTTTCTATATCGGCTCCTGACTCTAATAATTTCTCGTAGCCAGATATAAACCCATCCTCTATCTCCCTTGCTTTCTGCGTATGCTCGTCTGCATCTATTATGCCACCAAAAATAGCTCTATTTAAATATTCTCTTTTTAACCAATAATCCATACTGCTATTGAAATCTAGAAAAACTGGTGGATTAACATGTCCGAAGAACACTGGTTTGAATATGGATAAACAAGGAGTAGAAGAGCCCGTAATCCAAATAACAGGAATATCCGTTTTTTCAAACTTATAAAAACCTTTTAAAACCTATAAAAATCTATAAAAGTTTCGTTAGATTTTCTGTTGAATTCCTGTTTCAACCTTGCTGGTTACTAACTCGTTATTTTTGAACCGAGAGAGCATTGCCGTCAAGTCCACAGGCGTTAA
>Ga0255344_1000719_pt1 | contig 50156 bp, 39 predicted proteins | sample wastewater_treat_5_FD_192414 | JGI IMG/M metagenome (GOLD analysis project Ga0255344, IMG submission 192414) | Wastewater microbial communities from Lulu Island WWTP, Vancouver, Canada - plant18 | ecosystem: Engineered > WWTP > Wastewater > Unclassified | place: Canada: Vancouver, British...
TCCTATTGGCAGCTTCTTCATCTTTTACCTCGTGACTTTACTGTAACAAAATTTTTATTTTTGTCCAGCAGTTTTTGATGAAAAAACCGCCTGAAATCTCAGGCGGTTTTATTAAAATGTAGAAGTTTTATCTTAGCAAAAATTTTTATTCTGCAAGTGCACCAGTGAATATAGCTGGTGTAGCTTTAACTGTTGCAGCCTCGTTAAAGGTAATAGCTTTTACTCTACCAAAGAATTTTGGCAACTCTGTTCCAAGATAGAACTGAGAAGAAAGCACCTTGCCTGAATAGAATGCTGCTTCATCATTTTCAGCAAGGAGTTTATCTCTATCAGCTCCCTTAGCATCGCCAACAAGAGCCTGCATCTTTGGTTGAGTAATTGTGAGCATCCATACATGCATCCATGCTATTGCAACCATATAAATAGCATCAAGGAATGGAGTAGCCTGTGCAAATATATTGAGGAATTTACCTGTAGCCATGAGGCCTTTAAAGAATTCAACAAGATTGTCCAGTTCTTTTGTAGCTTCATTAAACATAGTGAGGTATTTTTCATCAACAATGCCTTTTGCTTTTTCTACAGTTGCATCCATTCTCTTTCTAAGAGCTTTATAGTTTCTCTGCTCCTTGTTCATGAGAAGTTTTCTCATCATAAGGTCCATAGCCTGGATTCCATTTGTTCCTTCCCATATAGCAAGGATTTTGGAATCGCTCATGTATCTAACTATTGGATAATCACGGCAGTATCCATAACCACCATAGCACTGCATAGCAGTAGAAGTAATTTCAACACCTCTGTCTGTGCATCCAGCTTTACATATAGGAGTAAGAATTTCTATAAGTGCCTGTGCTTCTTTTTTATCCTCTTCACTTGCACTTCCTCTTACTATGTCAAACTGGTTATACATAAAGTATATGAGAGCTCTCTGGCCTTCAATGTGAGATTTCATCCACAGAAGCATTCTCTTAACATCAGGATGGTTAACAATTGTTACACCAGGAGCATCTGGATTGAGCATCTGAGTAACATCAACACCCTGAACCCTATTTTTTGTGTATGTAACAGCATGCATATATGCAGCAGAAGCATTAGCCTGTCCCATGAGAGCTGTTCCCATACGAGCAAGGTTCATCATCTTAAACATGATTTTCATACCTTGACGCTCTTCGCCAAGAAGGTAACCTATACAGTTTCCATTGTCTCCAAAAGCAAGCTGAGATGTAGCCTGTCCATGAATACCCATCTTGTGCTCAATACCTGTGCAAACTACGTCATTGAATTCGCCAATGGAACCATCTGGATTTACTCTGTATTTTGGAACTATAAAAATAGAAATACCTTTTGTTCCCTTTGGATCTCCTTCAATACGAGCAAGAACAGGGTGAATCATATTTGGATAATAGTCATTTTCTCCACCAGAGATGAATATCTTCTGGCCCTGAATCTTGAATGTTCCATCAGGTTGTCTTATAGCTTTTGTCTTAAGAGCACCAACATCACTACCTGCATCAGGCTCTGTTAAGCACATTGTTCCGCCCCACTCTCCAGTGAGAATCTTTTCACCATAAAGCTTCCACTGTTCTGGTGTGCCGTATTCTTCGATAAGTTCCATTGCACCGTGGGAAAGACCTGGATACATAAAAAGCGAATAGTTTGCAGCAGTAATGAATTCCATGCAAGCCATTGCAACAGCATAAGGCATCCCCATCCCACCTATATGCTGATTGTCATAGATAGAGCCAAATCCTGCGTCATAATAAGCTTTGATACCATCACGGTATGTAGGTGGTAATGTAACCTTCTTTGTTGCAGGATCCCACTTAGCTGGATTTTTGTCTGCATCTTCTGCTGTAGGATAAATCACGTCAACGCTGATTTGCTCAGCAAGGTCAACTGTAGCCTCGAATGTGTCGTGATCAAAGTCCTGGTAGCATTCAAATTTTGTGAGTTTGTCAGCTTCGAGAAGTTCGAATAAGACAAATTTTACATCCCTTGTGTCAACTATAGGATTAAGCATATTTGCCCCCTTTATAAAATTTTAGTAAATGAGTCAACTTAGGCTCATCTACAAAGCTTGCAAAATTATGTTTTATCTTTATTGAACCAGCAAACAGCAAAAAAACCGTCAAATTATAGTCATATAGTCAGAAAAAAGTTATAAGTGTCAAGTCTTTTTATTATAATCTCATACCAGTTCCAAGTTTAATTAGATTTAAAATCATTTTACCTTTACTAACCTTTGATGAAAGAATTGACATATATAAAACTTCTGTATTCATTGGGGGCTTTTTATTCTTAGATTTTTTTGTAAGTTTTAGAGCATTTTTTGGACACTTGGTGACGCATAAACCGCAACCAATACATCTCTCTGGCAAGAGTTTAACTTTCCCCTCAGATTTAACAAGGGCATCCATCTGGCATCTCTTAACACATAGACCACAGCCTATACATAGCTCTGACTCTAAATGAGCTATGTAGTTTGTAGCAAAGAGTTCAGCCGGTCTTTCAAACTTTTTCGCATTGGTCAGCACACCACAGCAGCATCCACAGCACAGACAAATACAAAAGGGCTGTAGTGAATTTGCAGGCTGTATGACAAGTCCCCTCTCCTCTGCATAATCAAGTATTTTTAGAGCCTCTTCTTTGGTTATAACACGGCTCCTGCCTCTGTCTAAATATCCCCCTTCACCAAATTGGATACAAATTTCAATATTATCAGTTACCTTGCAACTCTTTCCAAGTAAGGCCTCCCCCTGCTTACAGACGCAATTTGCAACATGGATAATGTCCTTTGTATTTTGTATATATTCTCTCATGTTATCATAGGTATCTATTTTATGCTCAGGCACGATTGCTTTAAAATGAGGAGATGTTCTCAACTGAGGGATTGAAGATCTGAAAAATTCTTCCCTGAAGGCCTCATCAAAATATTGATGAAGCAAATTCATAAGCTCTGGAGTTAAATCATCCACCTGAAACTCAAACATTCCAAGGGCAAGCATAGCATTGCCATATTTATATGGAGGCTTTTCCGATCTCCTTATAACTCCTTTCATGAACATCTGGTCAAGTTTATGACTTATTTCTTCTTTAGTTATTGTATTCCCAAATAGTTTTTTGTATCTACGGTAAATTCGCCATAAGGGAGAGTTAACAAGGCTTAGTGACAGAGCTATTTTTGCCTCATCCTCTGTAAAAAAAAGGCGAAGTATTTCTAACTCTACACCTGAGTCTGTTGCAGGATAACCAATTGGATATTTATCCAAATGGAGTTGAAGTTTTCTGTATATAGAATTTTCAGCTGTTTCCATTTTATCCTCAATTTATAAAAATTAACAATATTTATTCCTTAACTTTTTTAAAATAAAAATACTCTATTATCCCCGGCACCGAAGGCTGCGTGGATAATATTTTCTTGATCTTACAGTAAAAAATTACCTTTAGGAATAATTACTGAAAAATTAATAACATTCAATTAGATCAATTATTTTATGTAAAGAATAAAGAGAAAAGATAAATCAAAATTATCATAAAGTTATCTTCTTCTTGACATTTTGCAATATCAATGATTTTATTTGAACTAAGCACTCATCACTATTATACAAAATAAAAAATAGAAGGTATTTAATATGGCCATAAGGATTAAGGAAAAACTTCTAAAAAAACTCCCAAGACCAAAGGAAATAAGGCTTAAAGTACGGGAAATAATAAAAAATATATATGAAGGCTATTATTTTGAAAGAGATGTTTACAACAGGTTAATAAATCTTGTAAAAGTATTCATTGTTTCCACAAGAAAATTTATGAAAGATGACTGTCTCACAAAGGCTTCTGCGATTGCCTATACTGTGATTACATCTTTGATCCCTGCCCTTACTGTGGTGCTGACATTTTTTTCTGTATTTTCCGGGGTAGAAAATAAAAAGGACGAATTATTCCGAGAGATTTCAATATTTATGAGTGAGCATAGTATAAAGCTCAATATTGATCCTATTTTTGAAGCAGTTTCAAGCCTCATTGATAATGCAGGTAAAATCGGAGGGATCGGTGCTGTAATTGTTGTATTTACTGCTACTGCAACTTTGCGCTCCCTTGAAAAATCACTCAATGATATTTGGAAGGTTAATCAGGGCAGAACATTATTTCAAAAAATCATCTATTACTGGGCTGCTTTAACTCTTGGTCCTGTTATGCTTATTGCAGGAACAACAGCAGCAACCAAAATGACAGAGGTTTTATCATCAGCCAATTTCAACTCTGCCTACATCGAAGGAAATAAAATATGGGTGGTGGGAAATAAAGGTTCTATAGTGCAAAGCGATACAGAAAAGCTAAGATTAACATCAGGGGAAGAAAATGCCTTTGACTATGAAAATCAAAGGATATATAATTATAAATTTTCAGAGAACTCCTTTGTTGAAGATGACTTCAGGCTTGATGCCATATCACTCATGAAAGAAAACTTCACAGATATTCAGTTCATCAATAACTATGGCTGGGTAATATCAGACAAAGGATTAGTTCTTACAACAAAAGATAAAGGGAAAAACTGGCAGATTTCCAAATGGGGAGACTTTGTTTTTAATGATATATATATGCTCAATGAAAGAGTTGGTTTTATTGCCGCCGATGGCGGAGTTATACTTACAACTGATGATGGTGGAAGATACTGGAAATTGATAGACGCAAAAGATGTAACACTTAACTTTAAACGACTGTCCTTTTTGGGCGATATGGGAATAGCAACAGCCTCAAAGGGGAGAATATACATTACCTATGATGGAGGACAAACCTGGAATCTCAAAACTATTTATGAGTCTAAAAGAAAAAATAAATTGGTAGATCTAAATGCCATATTTTTTGTGAACGATAAAAATATATGGATAGCAGGCAATGATGGAGTTTTGCTCCACTCAACTGATAGAGGCAATAGCTGGCAACAAATCCGCTTTAGAGAATACAGTTATTATGCAATACAGTTTATCAACGAAATGGAGGGCTATATTGCAGGTGAAAATGGGACACTTATCTACACCTCTGACGGAGGTATAAACTGGCGTAGCAACGCTCTGCCAGCATACAAAATCAGCAAGCTTCTATATTCGGGAAACAATCTCTGGGCAATAGGCCATGGAGGAACAATTCAAAAATCATCAGATGGGAAAAGATGGGACGGAATTTCTGGAGTAAGTATTTTTGCAGTTTTCATTAAATTCTTTACCCCGTTTATATTTATCTGGCTACTATTTTTGATGATATATATAACCACTCCAAATACAAAAGTCCCATTTAAAGATGCATCAATAGGGGCAGCCTTTACTGGAAGCGTCTGGGTAATTTTTATATTCCTGTTCATAATATACGTGAAAGCCTTTGCCACAGGAACCTTTGCAATTTATGGGGCTCTTGCTTCAATACCATTATTTTTATTAATGGTCTATGCTTCATCTCTGATAATACTCTATGGTGCAGAGGTCTCCTATACCCTTATGCATCCAGAGACCTATGCAAGCCTGAAAAATACCTTTGAGGAAAACCGAAAATTTAATATATTTTATGGACTCCTTGCAATACACCACATCTATTCAAAGTTTGAAGAGGGGAAAGGTAGCACGACCTATTCAGAATTATTGAAAAAATGCGGTCATAACTCACTGGATCTGGATTTCTTTTTGAAGCTATTCACAGAAAAGGAGCTTATATACAGAGAAAATAAGGGTCCCTTTATGCCAACAAAATCTTCAAAAAATATTATGCTTAAAGAACTCTTTGATCTTATAAATGAAGCTCAGGTAACAATACCTCCTTCATTTAAAAAAGCTGTGTCTAAAGGAAACATCGTTGATATATTCAATAAGATCAACACAGGTAGAAATCAAATCCTTGGCACAATGACCTTAGGTGATCTAAAATTTTCATAGTTTAAATCAACGGGAATAATAGCCGAATATAAAGGGTATGAGTATAAGCTCACCCTTTATATCATCGGGGACTTTGCCAAAATTACGGGATAACTTAATAGCGTCTATACAGGAATCATCAAGGGGTTTATTCCCTAAGGAATCTACAAGCTCTACGCGAAGCACGTCTCCATTTCTATTCATAATAAAGGCTATCTTTACCCTCTGACTGGGTATTGCCATAATTCTCATATTCCCAGGGGCATAACCTCCAAGAGAAACATTGGCAAGTAAAGGTGGATACCAGTTGGAGGCTATTTTATCTTTCATATTTTTAAAATATTCAAAATTCTTAAACTTTGCAGTATTAAAAGAAAATTCACCAGCATTTGAATAGAAAATCGCATTCTTCATGGTTATATTATTGCGATCTGGAATAGCCATAGAGTCAGCTTTGTTTCCTCCAAAGCCATTACCTTTTGCACCAGAGCTTTGTGAATATTTAAAAGCAATATCTCCATTATCTGATGTAGAGGTTTTTTCTCCCCCTGAGGTAACAGCAGCTTTGTTCACTGAAGAATTTCCTCCACTCTTAAGCCTGAATTCAAGGGAGTTATTAAGCCATCTGTCCCCCTTTTCTTTTGTTATATAACCCCTTGCAGTGGAATCCCTGTCAGAGAGCAGTGTGCTTTCTTTAATATCTCTTATATCATTCTGATTTATGTTTACAATTATGTCTCTGCCAGAAATAAAATTTTTGTTCTTTTCAGGAACAGCAGCACTCCAGAAGCCATGGGAATCTGGTAAAAGAAGCATGGTCAATACTATAAGATGCAAAAAAAATGAAATAATAAGACACAGTAGTATATTGATATTATTATTTACTCTTCCCTCTAACATAGAAAACCTATTATTTTTGATAGCAAAAAGGCTCAAAAGTTACTGTTAAACTATCTGCAAATAATAAAAAAGCAACCCCTTTTTGAGGGATTGCCTTTTTTTGATAGATTAAAAAATCTTTTATTTATTAGCTTCTTCCTCAAGGAATTTCTTTCTTTCCTCAATGACTTTATCAGCCTCTCGTCCAGATATTGGATCATAGTGAGAAAATTCCATTTCAAAAGTTGCCTTTCCGCTTGTCATTGCCCTGAGATCTGTGCTATATCTAAGCATCTCTGATTCAGGAACAAGAGCGCGAACAACCTGGATTCCACTTGAGCCCTCAGAGCTATCCATACCAAGAACACGTCCACGTCTACTTGTAATGTCGCTCATTATATCTCCCATGAATTCCTTATCAGCATATATTCGCACATTCATAATAGGCTCAAGCAACTGAGGCCCTGCTTTCTCCAGAGCAATTTTTATGGCGTTTCTTGCAGCAATTTTAAAGGCCATTTCAGAGGAGTCAACATCGTGATATGAACCATAATAAAGCTCAACCCATACATCCACAACTGGAAATTTTGCAAGAACTCCCTCCTCAAGTCCTTCACGCAAACCTTTTTCCACTCCAGGTATATATTGTTTTGGAACAACGCCTCCAACTATACTGTCTACAAATTCAAACCCCTTTCCTCTTTCAAGAGGTTTAACCCTGATATGAACCTCTCCATACTGACCATGGCCACCGGACTGTTTTTTATGCTTATATTGGGCCTCGGCATTTTTTGTTATTGTTTCTCTATAGGCAACCCTTGGGGTTCTTGTAATTACATCTATCTTTAATTTTTCTTTCAGTTGATTGAGTATCATATTTAGCTGCATATCTCCCATACCTGAGAGGACACTTTCACTTGTTGCAGCTACATAGCCATATTTGATAGTTGGATTTTCCTCTGCAATCCTGTTGAGGAATTGACCAATCTTATCTTCTTCACCTCTCTTTGCAGCCTCCACAGCATAGGAGAATACAGGCTGAGGAAGTTTTATAATAGGAAGGACCACCGCTGCTTTTGGATCTGTTAGAGTATCAAGAGTTGTTGTTTTATCAAGTTTTACAAGAACTCCTATATCCCCTGCAGAGAGCTTTGGCATTTCATTTTGCTTGTTGCCAATCATTGCACAGATCTTTGTAACTCTTTCCTTTGTATTTTTTGTAGCATTTAGAATTTCTGATTCTGGATTTATGCTACCAGAGATAACCTTTACATAGTTAAACCTACCTGCATACTGATCAATGGCAGTTTTCCACACTACTGCAACCATTGTTCCTGCTTCATCCATTTTAACTTCCACTTCTCTTTCTGGATGAGACTGCTCATGTCCCTTATAGACCTTACCTATCTCTGGTGCTGGGGCATAGTTTTTTATAACCCTGATAAGGTTTTTAATTCCAATGACTTTTTGGGAAGATCCACATATAACAGGGGTAAGTTTTGCATTCTTAAGTTGAGTTTTGATCCCTGTTTTAATTTCATCTGGCGAAAGTTCCTCACCGCCAAGAAATTTTTCTATTAATTCATCTGTAGCTTCTGCAGCCAGTTCTGCCAGTGCTGCTCTTTCTAATTCAATCAGCTCCTTCTGATCTGCAGGAATATCTGCAACTGTAACATCTCTTCCATCACCCTTTGGAGTATAAAGCTTAAGCTCCACTGTATCCATCACTCCCTTAAAGGTTTCACCCTCACCATAGGGAACACAGAGAGATGCAATGCTACCGCCTAAACTTCCTTTTATATTTTCTATTACCTTGCTATAATTGGCTCTTTCTTTATCCATTTTGTTGACAAAGATAATACGGGGGATATTGTTTTCTGTGAGGAATCTCCAGGCCTTTTCTGTTTCAATCTGAACCCCATCAACAGAATCAACTACCAAAATTGCAGCCTCAACTGCTTGCAGAGCAGCTCTTGTTTCTCCAATAAAATCTGCAGTTCCAGGGGTGTCAATTATATTGATTTTTACATCTTCAAACTCTACAAAACCCATTGAACTTTTGATTGAAATTTTTTTATCTTTTTCGTCTTCATCAAAATCAGAAACTAAAGTCCCACTGTCTGCACTGCCCATCTTGTCAATTTTGCCGCCAACAAAAAGCATTGCCTCCAGCACTGTTGATTTTCCTGTTCCTCCATGTCCGATTATGGCAACATTCCTTATCTGGTCAGCCTTATACTCCTTTAACATCTAAGAACCTCCTGAAAATTCTTCCATTTTTATTACTCAATCTATCCTCAGTAATTGCAAAGGGCTGCAAAAGTTTTCGCAAACCTCTAAGAATTGTCTTTTTCAAAAAAAGACCTTTGAAGCATCATCATATATTTTTCTGGGAAAAGATTGACAATACGTTGGCAGAAAATATATATGACCATCTTTTTTGTAAAGTATTTTATTTATGATGGGGAAGCTATGCCCAAAAATTACATCTGTATTGCAAAAACAACATCAAACTGCTCACTAAAAAAGTTTTTTTAGTTTACCAAACACTAATAAAAAGCCACAAAATATACATGAAATATAAAGGACCCAATCACCAAGATATTGATAAAAGGTATCTTTCTTTGCCAATACATCTACAAATCCACTAAAATATCCCTTTGTAAGATATGGCATTGTAGAGGCAACAGTCCCAATTGGGGTAATAACCGCACTCACCCCTGTATTTCCTGCCCTCACTACAGGTATTCCATTTTCCACAGCTCGAAAAACAGAGGCTGCAAAATGTTGATAATGGCCATTACAGGTATCTGTCCAGCCATCATTGGTTATGTTGATTAAAAAATCTGCTCCTTTATTTTTATAATCTCTGCATAATCTATAAAAAATACCCTCATAGCATATAAGCACTGCGAATTTATGCTCTTTCAATGTAAAAAGCTCAGGAATACTACCAGGGACAAAATCAGAGCCTCCCATTTTATCTACCAACTTTTTCACAAAAGAAAACCACTTTTGATATGGAAACCACTCACCAAAGGGGACAAGATTAATTTTGGCATAAGTTTTTTCAGGAACACCATCTTCTTTGATTAACAGTGCACTGTTTTGAGGATACAACCTTATTCTGTAGCCATCTCGTTTTGCGCTTACCCCTATCTCTCCAGTAAGCACAGGTTTGTTGATCTCACGAACAAAATTAAATAAATGCTGATCGAACAAATCCTTCTCACCATTTTGCCATCTAAAGGAAATTGTTTCAAGAGTTGCTGACTCTGACCATATTATTAAATCTGGGTCATCTGCAACTGCCATCTTTGTATATTTTATCAATTCACCAAGATACTCATATCGCCTCAGATGCCAGTTGTCCCATGGAGATATACATGTCTGAATAACAGAAATTTTAAATTTACCTTCTCCCTCTTCAAAACTCTTAACCCTGACAAAACCTGCTATTATGATAAAGATAAGAGTTGCAGAGATATACAGAAAGATCTTACCCTCTCTTGTGCTATAGAGGTATTTGATAAAAAAACCTCCTTCCCAATCTAACCTCTTTATAAAATTGCCAATTGCAATATTAAACATTATTATTAAAAAATTCACACCCAAGATACCCGTGACAGAGGACATTTGTATAAAAGAGATAAAGGGATACTGCGAATATCCAATATACGTCCAGGGGAATGCAAGAAAACCTATGCTTTGGATGTAGTCCACTATAATCCATATTGAAGGATAAATCAAAAAATCAAGCTTTGGATATTTTTGAGACAAAAACTCTGCAAGTAAAATTTTTATGGTAAAAAATGCTGTCAGACTTGGAATAAGAAAAATCAATATTACAATAAAACCACCAGGAACCTTTGCGCCAAAGTTTCCAATCCATCCATAGGTAAATAAGTTACCAATAATGCCAGTCAAAAAGGAGATATAAATAACTTCTTTCAGGGACTTTCCTCTAAGGTAGACATAAAGGGGAACAAGAAAAAACCATGCAAAAAAAGAAAAGAATTTTAAGGCAAAAAAATCATAAGATGGAAAAGAAAGAAACAGTAAAATAGAAGTAAGGAAATAATACTTTGATAGAATAAATTTTTTTACTCTGTTCATTGTTTCACCATGGAATTATAAAGTTTTAGACACGGAGATTTTAAAAAATTATATTTTTCTGGCAATCCTTTTAACAAGCTCACTTCTTTTTGCCTCACAGGTTTTGTAACCCACAGTCATTATTCTGTAGGCATCATAAAAATCAAGAGTCCCTGTGGCAAGCAGATCTGGCTCAATCAAAACTGTAGGCTTATAGTGTTTCAGCATATTAACTGTTGTGGAATAGCCCATTATATCTATACTCTGTATTATAATCTCAAAAATGCTTGGATAACTCTGCGCTTTGTTCTTTTTTGAGATCCATTCCTCAATGCTTTTAATTATACCAGTCAGCTTTACCTCCTCAGGGATGGTTATCTTTTTTGCATCAACCTCTTTTGCCTCAGTTATGGTGTCATCCTTGAATTTCGATTTGATCTTGTGAAAGCTCTTCCCAAAGATACTTTCCCCTTTTTCTATTCGTTGAACTCCAGGGTGAAGATTAACTGCAACAGTTAATTCCATACCTGCATTGCTTACTATGTCAACGGGCAAAGGATTTGCAACTCCTCCATCAATGAGAAAAGAGTTGTTATAGGCAACAGGGATAAAAAAGCCAGGGATTGAGACACTTGCCCTTATGGCGTCAAGGACATTTCCTTTTTTAAAGACAACACATGCTCCTGTATAGTAGTCTGTTGCAACTATCTCAAGGGGTATTTTTAAATCCTCAAGTTTTAAATCTGCAGGGATATATTTTCTCATAAATTTTATAAAGTCGTTTCCTTTTAATAGTCCGGACCTGGGCAATGTTAGATCTATTAGAGAAAGGAGTTCCTTTTTTGTAAACTTAAGCATATCCCTTTTAAAATCTGGTAAAGTCCCTGCAGCATATACAGCTCCAATTACAGCTCCAATACTTGACCCTGCAATAAAGTGAATAGGAATCTGTAACTGCTCAAGATATTCCAAAACAGCTATATGAGCAAGCCCCTTTGCACCTCCACTGCCAAGAGCTACTCCTACCTTTTTTTTAAAAAATAAACGAAATGGATTTTTCATACAAAAACCTCTTTCATCAAGGCAATACAGACTTAATGAAAACAGCTTTAATTTAAAATTAAAAAAATCAACAACAAATCTACTCATCAAGAATAAACATAAAACTGAATTCCCAGCTGATAAAAAAATAAAAAAAAAGTTGAAAAAAAAGAAAAGCTGTCCATTCCTTAATTAAAAATTTCCCTATCTGTTATCAAAGGCTGAATTTTTTTAAACAAAGAGGCTGCTTATGAGGATCTACAAAATCAACACACTATTCATTATTGCTGCTTTACTTATTAATTTTCTCATGTGCTCAAAAAAAGAAGAAGCTGTAGAGAGCAAGCTCCTCTTTATAAAAGGAGAGGTCTCTATAACAAGAGCTTCTAATTCTATTGGCTGTAAAATTGGAGATGTTTTACAAAGGGATGACATTATAAGGACTGGGGAAAGCTCTCTGGCTGTAATTCAAATAGGAGATAAGGCAACAGCAACACTCTCTTCAAAGACAACCATCACTGTTAAGGATTTGCAAAATCACTATAGCGAGTTTTATTTAGATCAAGGTGAGGTTGTATCCAATGTCAAAAAGCTTGAAAAAAATGAAAACTATGTAATAAAAACCAAAACTATTGTTGCCAGTGTAAGGGGAACACAATTCCTTGTCAGGAGCGATGAAAAATTTGGTAAGGTTGCAGTCAATAAAGGAACAGTTAATGTCAGCTTCAATCCAGAAAATATCAAAAATATTGTTCCACCGGAAATAACAGTAGTTGAAGGCAAAATGACAATCATCAACATGCCAGAGGAGATCAAAGAGCCAAAGATAGAATTGCAGGAAATCAGCTTTAAAGATAAAATAAAAATCGAGACCATATCTACAATTGAAGTTACACCACAAACAAAAACTGAAGAGACCGAAAGTAAAAAAACAATGGAGCAAATCCTACAAAAGGCAACAGAGATTGAAGAAATTGATACCTTGACAGAGAAAGAGCTAAAACAAAAGGTAAAACAAAAAAAGATAGAAAAACTCATAATGCAAAAAACAAGAACCATTGAAGAGATAAAAGAGGCATGTGAACGCATAGATAACGTCATGCTATACTCCGGAAAAATTATTCAGGGCGCAATTATATCCAGAGGTGATTCTTATAAAATTTTAACAACAAATGGAATTGTAGAAGTTGAAAAAAACAAAGTGCGCACTGTTAGCATTGTAAAATAATTAAAACTATAATCTAATAAATGGGGAGGATTATATAAATGAGAATTTCAAACAAAATGTTCTGGGCAAAAAAAATATTGATATTTCTTCTGGCAAGCTTATTCATCATATCATACCACAGTGTTTTTGCTGAGTCTATATTTTTGAAAGATGGCAAGATCATCGAAGGAGCTATTACCAAAGAAACAGATAAAGCAACAGAGATCAAAACCTCTGATGGCCAGAAATTGTCTATAGCAAGAAAGGATATTTTGCGAACTCTTGTAAACACCAGTTACAAGACAAAGATGTATATAATGAAAGACGATAAAAGTGTTATTGCTGTCTATATAGTTGATGAAGACAATGAAAGCTACACCTATAGAACAGAACTGAAAGATCCCAATGAAAGTAAAATTAAAAAAGATAATGTCTTATTTATATCAAAAATACCTCCTCAGGAATTCATTCAGGAAAAAGACTCATCTGTAAAATCTAATAAAAAAGCATATACTCGCGAAGAGGAGATCAAGTTTAGAGCTCCACTTCTGAGAGCAGGTTTGACTAAAATTATACATTTTGATGATAATGAGCTTACTGAGTTATATGATCAGAAATCCACTGCAATTATTTTTGATGCTTTTCTATATAGACTCAGAGGACCTCTTTATTCTGGGGAAGGTGGAATAGATTTAATGTTTAGATTCAGAAATCATGGAGCAAAGGTAGATTCATCAGAAGCAGATCCAAGAACTCAAAAATTTAATGAACTATATAATACGACAATAATTTCATCATACAGTGCTGATTTTTTTCTTACCACCGTTTCCTTAGGACCAAGGGTTGCATGGGGTTTTTATAAATTTGTTCATATTCAACCTTATGCCTTTTTGTTGTATTCTACAGGTAAATTTAAAACAATGATATCCCACGATAATAGAGATGATGAATATGATAATACAGTGCATGGAATAGATTATGGACTTGGAGTTGATATAGGAATTTTTCCATATTTTGGAATATTTGCAGAATACACTGGAGGATGGATAAAATCTCAATTTCCTGGTGGCCAAGAATATAATTTTGATGCCAATGCCATATACTTCGGAGCATCTTTCAGGACATCCTATGGGCTTTTAGAATGATTTTTAACAGACAATAAGAGAATTCCTATGAGCATGTTATCAGCAAAAAATAAACCTTTATGCCTAAGTCTTTTAAAATTACTAATCATCATGGGCTTAACAACTTCGGTTTCTCTTTTATCCTTTGGTGAATCTGCTAAAACAGAAAAGATCAAATGGCTTGTAAAGCCTCAATTTGAAAGTGTAGGCGATTTTAGCGAGGGATTGGCACTTTTTGAGAAGTCAGATAGAAGCGGTTATATTGACAAAAAAGGTAAAATAGTAATCGAAGGTAGCTACATATTTGCAGATGATATGAATGAAGGAATTGCTCGGGCAATTGATGGCGACAAATGGGTTTTAATAAATTCAAAGGGTGAAAGAATAAAGGAACTGGCCGTTTCATGGGTTGAAAACTTCAGTGAGGGATTAGCTGCTATAAATATCAATGGCTCATATAGTGATGGAAAATTGCAAGGTGGAACATGGGGATATATTTCCACAGATGGAAATATTGTAATAGATCCGCTATATGAATACGCAGGGCCTTTTAGTGAAGGGATGGCAGTTGTTAAAAAAGATAAAAAATTATTTATAATTGACAGAGAGCAAAAAATTAAGAAAGAAATAAAATATGATGAAATATTCAATTTTAAAGAAGGAATGGCTCGATTTAAAAAAGATGGAAAGTTTGGCTTTATAAATAAAGATTTTAAGGAAGTCATACCTCCTCAATATGATCGAGCCAGTGACTTTTGCGAGGGCGTTGCTCGAGCAATTAAAAACAAAAAATGGATTTATATAGACCAAAAAGGAGAAGAAAGAGAAACTCCCTTTACATGGATTGGTGACTTTAGTGAAGGAATGGCTCCTGTAAAAATAAAAGATAAATTCGGATTTATTGATAAAAACTACAATATTGTCATTGAACCTAAATTTGACAGAGCCTGGAATTTTTCAGAAGGACTTGCAGCTGTTATGATCTCTGGTAAGTGGGGTTTTATAGATAAAAAAGGAGTTGAGGTAATTAAAGCACAATTTGATGAGGTTTGGAATTTTAGAGAAAACATTGCCGGGGTATGTCAAAGGGATAGATGGGGTTTTATAAAAAATCCACTAAGTGCAGAAAGTCAAAGCGAGCAACTGGAATATGCAGGAATGCTGGTGGGAACTGTAAAGGCCATTGAGGGAAATGAAATCATAATAACTGGTAGCAATATTGGAAAGAATGTAATGCTTTTTGATAAGCTATGTGTATTTTCCGATGAGGAGATGATTATTCTCTCAGCGCATTTTCCAATGATGACAGTTGCAAAGTGTAAAATTTCATCAGGAGATATTTCTCTAATAAAACCTGGCATGAAAGTTTACAAATACAAAAAAGAAATCAAAAAAAAGATGGAGTGACATTACAACTTTGTTGCTTTTAAAAAATTTTTAATTTATTGTGCCAAAGTAAAAAAATTTTTTAAAACTTTTCATTAAATTATAAAATAATGTTGACACATAAGACACATTTATTTAGGTTGTTTTCAGATCGCGCGGTGGAGCAGCTGGCAGCTCGTTGGGCTCATAACCCAAAGGTCGCAGGTTCGAATCCTGCCCGCGCTAATGAATGGCGGAGTAGCTCAGTTGGTTAGAGCACACGGCTCATATCCGTGGTGTGGGGGGTTCGAGTCCCTCCTCCGCTAAATAAACAGGGTTATTTTTAAAAGCAAGCTGAACGCTTGCTTTTTTACTTGAAGTCCCTCCTCCGCCAAATGATGCAACAGAGCAATTTTATGTTCTTGAAGGGGATATAGAGGTGGAAACTGAAGATGGCCAGAAGATTAAGTTTGGAACTGGCGATTTTGTGACATTCCCAGAAGGCGTAAAGTGTACCTGGCATGTCAAAAAACCTATTAGAAAGCATTATAACTTCAAATAACCTGAAGTGCTTTGTGTCATGAACTAAAACTATTCTAAATGAGGAACGAACTAATGAAACTACTATCTGCCAATCAACGGAAATGGCTTAAATCCTTTCATTTGCTCACTGCAGGATTCTGGGTTACCTCTGGTAGCATAATTCTTGCATTTCAAATTTTAAGCAAAAAAATTACAGATGGTAACTATCTCTATATGTTGAATTATTTGAGTGATTTTATTGATATGAAAATACTTGTTCCATCTGCGCTTAGTTGCCTTTTTACAGGGCTTATATATTCACTTTTTACAAATTGGGGATTTTTTAAACATAGGTGGCTTACATTCAAGTGGATTATAACTGTTACAATAATAACTATGGGAACAATATGGACAGGCCCATGGATTGCAGAGATGACAAAACTTTCTGGTCAATATGGAATGGAAGTGTTGAAAAATAACTATTATCTACAAATCAGTCGCAACCAATTTATCATGGGACTCCTTATGAATGTAACACTTATCGTGACCATTTTTATATCTGTATTTAAGCCATGTAAAAAAGCAAAACTATAAAGGAATAATTTTAGATACTGCTACATCATTATTTTAATACTTCATGTGCCTCATGGACTACTTTGGATATGAGATCCTCTGAAACCATGGATACCTCTCCATAACCTTTGCGAAGGTAAAGCAAAAATTCTATATTGCCAGCAGGACCTTTGATTGGAGAAAAGGTTAGATCAATTGGGATAAAATTTAACATTGAAATCCCATTTAAAACTCTGTGCAATATTTCTATATGTTTCTGGGCATCGCGGACAACGCCTTTTTTGTGTTCTTTGGGATCTGCCTCAAATTGAGGCTTGATTAGAATGACCCCTTCGATGGAATCAAAAATAGAACCAATGACAGGAAGAACTTTGAGAATTGATATGAAAGATAGATCCGCAGTGAAAAAATCAATACTATCTTGAAACATTTCTTTCTTTAAATCTCTTGCATGAGTTTTTTCCATAACAACAACTCTGCTATCTATCCTGAGGGAGTAATCAAGCTGATTATAACCAACATCAACAGCATAAACCTTTGAAGCACCACTTTTTAACATGCAGTCAGTGAATCCACCTGTAGAGGCTCCAATGTCAAGACAGATTTTTCCAGAGAGATCTATATTAAAAAACTCAATGGCCTTTTTTAACTTTTCCCCTCCTCTACTGACGAATTCACCTCCAGGTCGCTCTACAACAACAGTTTCCTCTCCAGAAATTTTCCGTGCCGGGTCGCGGACAGTTTCACCATTTACTTTGACCCAGCCAGAGATTATTTCTCTTTTGGCTTTTTCCCGAGAGGCAGAGATTCCATTTTGTGCAAGGAAAAAATCAAGCCTTATATATTTCATAAACAACTATAATTTTCTTATATCTTCATACTTATGGAGAACTTATAGGTTTTCACATCGCTATTTTCCTCTGTCTTTTGGGCCATATCAAGTATTCCACTTAAGGATACACCTGACTCTGTTTCAATAATATCAAAACCGTAGGTGGTCACAGTATAAGATGGAATATCATAGGATTGCTGCATGCTAACATATGCAGGATCAGTTGAAACATCAACAGTTCCACTTATACTTTTCATCATAAAGAATGGAAAGAATGGAGAAAATATAAATGTGTCAGCAAATCCAAAGTGCATCTGAAATCCAAGTAGAGGCCCATAGAGGGATGTATCAAGGTACCAGGTCATAGTTCCTGAGGAATAAGGATCTGTCGTTGTAAAGGAAGTTCTTGTTAAGTTGAAATCGTATCCTCCAAACATGATGAATTTAAAATCCTTTGAGTTATAAATAGGCAACTCAATTGCAGGAGCCATGTGCATACCAATGAAAGTAAGTGATTGACTTCCATAAGGAGTAGTAATATCCCCATTCATTACTGACATGCCCAAAAGCCCCTCAATTGCCACAAGATCATTGCCATAGCGAGGAACCCAGCCAAGAAACATCCCATGCAATGAAAAATCCTTTCCCTGCACAGAGGCATACAAAAAATCTATTTTGTTGGAGACAGAACCTTCTTCTGGGAATTCTGGATAGCCGAGAGGTGGAGGAGCTATTGTAAAATTAGTCTGCGTATTAGACTGAGCAAAGAGCGATGAAACCAAAAACAAAGTAAAAAGGCATGTAGCAATAATTTTTTTCATAAATAGACTCCTTTTTTAAAAAACTTTTCTGTTAATTTTGATCTAGCCAAAAATAAACAAATAATTTATAAAACAAAATCATAAAATCATCGATTAAGCCGATGTTTCATTTATAAAATGATTTGAAAAAATTATATCATAACAAAAGGTTAACTTATAGATGAAAAAACTCAAGACTTTTTTATTATCCCTTCTCTTATTGAGAGCAGGAAATGATGGATTTACCAATGACTTGAAAACAAGTAGAGAGATGAAAAATTAAAGATATTGTAGAGCAATGCCAAATAAAATGAGTTTTATCTTTGCATTTTAAGCCTCAGAAATCGGGCTGACTCTTTGCAACTCGGAAAGAAGCTCTTTTATATTATAGGGTTTTGAGATATAACCATCCATGCCAGCCGCAAGACACTTTTTGATATCTTCTGGATAGACATGGGCTGTAACTGCAATAATAGGCACTTTTTTTCTACCGGATATTTTTTCAAATTCTCGAATCTGTGCTGTTGCTTCAAAGCCATCAAGTTCGGGCATGTTTATGTCCATAAAGATCACATCATAAGTCCCTTTCTTATACTTTTCAACAACCTCAAGTCCATTTATAGCAGAATCCACAATAAATCCTTTTTTTGCAAGTATTCGCTCTATGTAAAGTTTATTCACAGCCTCATCCTCTGCAATGAGGACATGACAGGCACCATAGCTTAAATTTTCATCGGCAGTTTTTACAATATTTTCACCATATAATGGAATTTCATGATTCTCTTTTTCTTTTATAGGTAATTTTACAGTGAAAACACTCCCCTTTCCTACAGAGCTCTGGACCGATATTTCACCATCCATCATAGAAACAAGCAAGCGAACAATTGAAAGCCCAAGGCCAAAGCCTCTGTTTTTTGCTTCTCCAGCGTATTGAATTTGAACAAAGGGAGTCCATATATCCTTGAGCTTTTCCTCTGGAATTCCAATTCCTGTATCAGCTACTATTATTTCCAAAAAATTGCTGTAGTTTATTTTAAGAGAGACGCTTCCTTTTGAAGTAAATTTAATGGCATTATTTAGTAAATTGAATATAATCTGGGCAACTCGATCCTTATCCATCAGCAGCCTTTTGCCGCTAAAATTTTTCTCCACTGTGAATTTTAAATTTTTCTCAGTGGCCATCATGTCAATTATTGGCTCAATACTTTTTAGAAAGTCATCAAAATCCACCTCTGAGATTTCAAGTCTAAACTTCCCTGAGCCTATTCTGGTGTAATCCACAAGGTCGGTTATTATACGTAGCAAATTATTAGCAGAGTGCTTGAGCATCTTAACAAGATTTTCCTGCTCCATAGAAAGTGGAGTTGCCTCTAATAATTGAATCATGCCAACTATCCCATTTAATGGGGTTCTCAACTCGTGACTAACTCCAGCTAAAAATACAGATTTTGCCTCATTTGATTTTTCTGATTCAATTCGCGCCACAGTAGCAGCTTCTTCAGCTCTGGAAGCTTCCTCTAATGCTTCTTCAAGCTGTCGCTTTATTTCATTGCTCTTTGCAAGTTCAAGATTTAAGGCCTCTGTCCTTTCTTTAATTTTTTTATGAAGGGAAATATTCCATAAATTTATAGCAAAAATTAAAATCAAAAATAAGATCAAAATTAAGGTCAAGATCCAGAAGATTTTTTGCTCAAAAATGGTTTTCTTTTCATATATACCAAACCATTTTTCATATATCTCATCATACTTACCAGAATTTTTTAAAACAACAAGCCCTTCATTGAGAAGAGAAAGCAATTCAGAATTCCCTTTGCGCACAGCCATGCAATATTTTTGCTGATATAAAGGTCCTCCAAGAATTTTAACATTTTTAATTGAATATTTCTGTTTTAAAATTTCTCCCTGGATTGTTGAAACAAGAGCACAATCGCCCTCACCTTTTGAAAGAGCCATAAGCACATCGGGCCAATCTTTTTTTGTGATGACCCGTGCATTAGGATAATTTTCTAAAATATATTCATGACCAACATCGTTTTCCTGCACGAGGATTGTTTTATTATAAATTTCTTCAATGGAAGAAAGTGTAGAGTCACTCCTGACATAGATAGAATATGTGGCAACGAAGTGGGGAACGGAAAAATCGAAGAGTTTTGTTCTTGTTTCTGTCTTATACATACCTGCCAGGATATGACAGTTCCCATTTTCAAGATCAGAGACAACCTTTGACCAGATATCTAATTTTATTTCAATATCAAAGTTCATTACCTCTGCAATAGCTTTCAGTATCTCAATGTTAAAGCCATCCGGTATGCCTTTATCATTTATATACTCAAAGGGCGGATAAGCGTGATCCCCCATTACAATAAATTTTTTCTTTTGACCTATTGTCTTGCTTGCAGCTATGTTTTTTTGAGAAATCTTGGGAGGCTCATCATTACAGGAAAAAAGAAAAACTGAAACTATAATGGCTAAAAATAAACTTGTATATTTATATAAATGATATTTCATATATTTATTGCCTTTTGTTACTACAAATTCATTTCCTCTTCAAAAAAATCACCTAAAAGCAGCTTACCCTCTGCTAATAAATATAACTCTAAAACAACTAACCGACCATCAAATAAATATAAATTTTGACTTTTAGTAAACATTTCCTCCAACAGTAGTAACCCAATTTGTTAAATAACAATTAATGATCAAATTTTATAACCAAAATATTATTTTTTGTAAATAAAGAATCATAGTTAATGTCCACTAAGGCTATTTTTATAAAAAAAATTAAAAAAAAATTTAATTTGATTGACAAAACAATCAAATTAAACAACAGATTGTCTAATGGTCAGACCATCAGGTTGATAGATTGGCTGGTCACCAAATTTTGATATCATATGGGGGATAAGCTATGATTGATAAGAGTATAATAAACCAACTTAAAGGCATTGTAGGTGAAGAAAATGTTCTAACTCAAAAGGTTGATCTTGTAACCTATAGTTACGATGCAACAGCAGATGTTCCTACAGAACTTCCTGATGTTGTTGTTATGCCTTTAGATACAGAAGCTGTGCAAAAAGTTGTCAAGCTGGCAAGGGAACATAAGATTGCAATATATCCAAGAGGTGCTGGAACTAATCTAAGCGGTGGTACAATTCCTCTTAAAAAAGGTATTGTTCTTTCCCTTCAAAGAATGAATAAGATAGTTGAAATTGATGCTGCAAATCTTACAGCTACCGTCCAGCCGGGAGTTGTAATTGCTACATTAAACTCCGCAGTTGCACCTTATGGGCTAATTTATCCACCAGATCCAGGAACTGTTGCCACAGCTACAATGGGTGGAAGTGTATCGGAATGTTCTGGCGGGCTCAGAGGACTTAAATATGGCGTAACAAAACATTATATCATGGGCATGGAAGTGGTTCTTGCTTCTGGTGAGAGAGTTAGATTTGGAGGAAAAACAGTTAAAAATGTAACAGCATACGATTTTGCAAGTCTCTTTGTTGGCTCAGAGGGAACCCTTGGGATAATAACTGAGATTACATGCAAACTCATACCTGCTCCAAAGTACAGAAAAACCATGATGGGAATTTTCAGCACTCTGGAGGATGCTGGTAATTCCGTTGCAGGAATCATTGCCTCTCAGGTAATACCTGCTACTCTGGAAATTATGGATAATAAAACAATTCGAACAATTGAAGATTTTTCTAAAATCGGATTACCTGTGGATGCAAAGGCACTCCTCTTAATTGAAGTTGATGGCATGACAGAAGATGTGGTGGCAAAAGAGGCTGAAGCTGTAATTGAGGTTTTAAAGAAAAATAACTGCCAATACAAAATTGCAAATTCTGATACAGAAAGGGATCAGCTGTGGGCTGCAAGAAGAAATGCACTCCCTGCTCTTGCAAGCCTCAATAACACCTGCATTGTTGAAGATGCCACTGTTCCACGAAGCAGAATAACGGATATGCTTGTTGCAGTGGAAAACATTGCAAAGAAATACAATGTTACAATTGGAACCTTTGGGCACGCTGGTGATGGCAATCTCCATCCTACAATTCTCTATAATAAATATGACAAGGAAGAGACAGAGAGAGTGCACAAGGCTGTTGATGAAATATTTGAATCTGCACTTAAATTCCACGGCACACTTTCTGGCGAACATGGCATTGGAATTGCCAAGATGAAATACCTCAAAGATGAGATAGGTGAAAGCGGAATAAAACTCATGCAGTCCATAAAACAAGCTATTGATCCAGAAAATTTATTTAATCCTGGGAAATTAGTTCCATTCAAGGAGGCCTGATATGACAGATGAAAAAACAAAATTATCGTCAGGCAAAACCTATCACGATGACCTTTCTATTGTCCGCTCAGAGGTTGATAAATGCATGAAATGCGGCAACTGCATGGCTGTTTGCCCTGTCTATGGTGTGGAAAAGGAAGAAGCCTCTGTAACACGAGCCAAGATAAAAGTGGTTGATGCTGTTTTAAACGGGCAGCTGGAGTTGGATGATCCAGAGGTCTATAACATGATATTTAATTGCCTTGTGTGCAAGTCCTGTATGACCAATTGCCCATCAAAGGTTGATTTTGGCAAAATAGCTCTGGCGATGAGAGCTGCTCTTGTTCGCAAAAAGGGTCTCTTTTGGTTAAAGAAGATGATATTCTCTACTTTAAAAAATCCTGCAGTTTTAAATACTGGAATAAAAACAGCTGCTGCAATGCAATCAATTGTCTTTAAGGCAGATAAAGACATAAAGGCTATCTCACCGAGATCACCCTTTGCTCTGGTTGGTTCTGGCTTTGGTTTTGACTCCAACAGAAAAATGCCAGAGTTGAACAGTAAAACTTTGAAGGATATTACTCCTGAGGTTGTCAAACCTGACGAGGTCAAAGTCAAAGTTGCTTTCTTTGTTGGTGATTCTCTTAACTATTTTTATCCTGATGCTGGCCTTGATGTTATTGAGGTTCTCAAAGAAAATAATGTAGAAGTGCACATCCCCAAGGCTCAAAACTGCTGCGGTATTCCAGTCTTAGTCCATGGCGATATTGAAACAGCAAGAACTCTTGCCAGAAGAAATATTGATACCTTTGAAAAAACAGGCTGTGATTACATTATAACTGCCTGTGGATCCTGCGGTGGTGCTTGGCAGCATGAATATGTTGACCTCCTAAAAGAAGATCCCCTGTATGGACCAAAAGCAAAATACTGGTCAGAGAGGACATTTGATATATCAACCTTTTTAACAAAGGTTATAGATTTCAAAAAACCAAAAGGTGAAATACGCTCAATTGTTACCTATCATGACTCCTGTCACCTTAAAAAATCTATGAAAGTTTTTGCAGAGCCGAGAGAAATATTAAAAAGCATACCAGGCCTTGAATTTAGGGAAATGTCTGCTCCTGACAATTGTTGTGGTAGTGGTGGCTCCTTTGTAATATCTCATTATGATACTTCTCAGGCTATAGGTAAAAAGAAAGCTCTGGATATAAACTCTACTGGTGCTGATACTGTTGCAACAGGTTGTCCAGCCTGTATGATGCAACTCCTTGATAATATTAACCGTTTTGGAAAAAAGCAAAGGGTTAAGCATTACATTACTCTTCTGGCTGATTCCTACCGAAAGGAACGAAAATCCGGTTGAAGTCTGTGTTTTATTTTCCCCCGTCAATTATCCTCCCTTACGGGAGGATTTTTTTATGCAAAATTTATTTATCAATAGATGCTTTTATAAAGCTTTTAAAAAGTGGATGAGGGTTTACAGGTTTTGACTTAAATTCTGGATGATACTGAGTTGCAATGAACCATCTGTGTCCTGGAATTTCAACTGTTTCAACCAAATTATTTCTTGGATATATACCCCCAATCTTCATTCCATTTTCTTCAAAGATCTGCCTATAGCGCATTGTAAATTCAAATCTATGCCTGTGCCTCTCCATGACAGATTCTTTTCCGTATATATCTCTTATTCTACTACCTGGCATAAACTCACAATGATAAGCACCAAGCCTCATAGTTCCACCCTTCTCTGCAATTATCTCTTGTTCCTCCAGTAGGGAGATTACAGGATATTTTGTAGCGGGATCAAACTCTGTGGAATTTGCATCTTTGAAACCACATACATTGCGGGCAAATTCTATAACAGCACATTGCATACCAAGACATATTCCAAAGAATGGTATATTGTTCTCTCTCGCAAACCTAATGGTTGCAATTTTACCTTCAATTCCTCTGGAGCCGAATCCTCCAGGCACAAGGATACCATCTACATCTGCAAGCCTTGAGGAGATAACATCAACTCCGCAGCCCTCCAATTCCTCTGAATCGATTTTTATAAGCTCAAGTGCTGCTTTATTTGCAACAGCTCCATGGAGCAATGCCTCATAGATAGATCTATAGGCATCCTGTAACTGAATATATTTACCAACAACTGCAATTTTTACCTTATGCTCAGGATTGAGAAGTCTTTCCACAAAAACATCCCAATGCTCCAGAGATGGTTTTGTTACAGGCAAATCAAAGTGCTCAAGAGTAATTAAATCAAAATCATTTTTCTTGAACATATAAGGTATCTCATAGATAGAACCCTTAATATCCTCAGCGGATATAACATTGCGCTCTGAGACATTACAGAATAAGGCTATTTTACTTTTCATCTCATCAGATAAAGGCCTATCAACCCTTGCAACAAGGACATCAGGGATTATGCCAAGTTGCATAAGCTCTTTTACTGAATGCTGCGTAGGCTTAGTCTTTTGCTCACCTGCAACTGATATTGTTGGCACAAGAGTAAGATGCACATTCATAACCCTTTTTCTACCAAGCTCCTGCCTTACTTGCCGAATTGCTTCAAGGAATGGAATAGATTCAATATCACCCACAGTCCCACCAATTTCCACAAGAAGAAAATCTAAATTATCCTCATTTGCGACATCATAGATTCTTTTTTTTATTTCATTAGTAATATGAGGTATAACCTGAACTGTTCTTCCAAGATAATCCCCTCTTCTCTCTCTCTGTATTACAGTATAATAGATCTGGCCAGTTGATACTGAATTTTTTCGGGAAAGCTTTGCATTTGTAAATCTCTCATAATAGCCAAGGTCAAGATCCGTTTCCGCTCCATCCTCTGTAACATAAACTTCTCCATGTTGAAATGGACTCATAGTACCTGGATCTATATTTAGATAGGGATCCATCTTTATTATAGAGATCTTATAACCATGACTTTCCAGAAGCATACCCAGGGATGCCACAGTGATACCCTTCCCCAGTGAGGAACAGACCCCACCTGTGACAAAAATATATTTTGTAGAATCCAGCGACATAATACACCTACTCCAAGTTTAAATTAAAAATTTATTCTAAATACTGAAAACATCACTCGTTAATAAAAGCAAGTCTGAATATTTTTAAAGGTTACATCTATGTTAAATTTTATTCCATAGTTCAATAGAAGAAAATTTCTCAACAAATTCAGATACAGGTTGAGTTAAGATTCGAGCCTTTGAAGTAACAACATAAAAATTTCGCTTTATTTTAAAATCATGCAGTTTTATAACTTTAATTTTTCCAAGTTTTAAATCATTTTCTATGGCTATATTAGAGATAAAGGCATAGCCAAGACCATTTAAAACAGCCTCCCTTACTCCCTCTGAGGTTGAACACTCCATCAGAATATTTAACTCTGAAGTAATGAGCCCATGCTCCTGAAGATAAGTTTCTGTCATGTTTTTTGTTCCTGAACCAGTTTCCCTTGTTATTAAGGGTAGATTTTTTATTTCATCTACGGATTTAACTATTCTTTTATCTGGATGGGTTACAAAAAGTATCTCATCCTCATATACTTTTATAAAATTTAATGATGGATGTTTTATCTCTCTCCCTGTGATAGCTAAATCAGCCTCACCCTGTTTCACAATTTCAATAGCCTCACGGCTGTTTACTATATCGACTCTATATCTAAATTGAGGAAATATCTCATTTAATCTTGAAAGCACCTTTGGCAGGAGATATGTGCCGGGGATAGAACTTGCTGCAATATGAATTAATCCACCAAAATATCCTGAGATTAAATTACTTTTGAGTTCATCAATGTCTGTGAGAATCTTTTCGCAAAATTTAAAAAAAACAGAGCCCTCATGAGTGAGAGAAAAATCCTGACTGTTTCTGTGAATAAGCTTAACTCCAAGCATCTTTTCCAGTTGATTTATCTGATGGCTTATTGACGCCTGGCTAAGTTTGAGATTTCTGGAGGCATTGGTAAAACTCTTTTCATTGACAACCTCCATGAAGGTTCTGATTTGCTTTAGATCAAAGTTAAAATCTTTTAGATTCATATAAATATCTTCATTTCAAAATTTTCTCTTCAAAAAAAATACAGAGTTCCTTTATTAGATACTTTATATTTTCAACAATGTCAACAGTGTTATTATCCTCCAGTGCGTCAGATACAATTTTCCACAAAAAAGGCTCTGCACCAAAAATTTTACAGGCCTGAACAAAACCAGATCCTTCCATATCAACCAGATCCGCTTCTCTTCCAATGTCAAGTCTCCTCTCAAGAGAGATGGCTGGCCGGTCAGTTGTTGCAAGAACAGCTAAATCAAAGCCTTCACAGGTTGAAGCGGCAGTCTTTCTTGTGCCTCCTCGCAAAAGTGGACGATCATAATCTATTACATCGCTTATATGAAAAATAGCACCCTTCTTAATTCCAGACTTAAGGCCCCCTGCTGCACCTAAATTATAGAGAGCTTTAAAATCATATTCCCCTATCACATAGGCAGTTGACAGAGCAGCATTGACCTTGCCTATGCCTGAAATAGCAAGAACCACTCTCTCATTTTCATATATATGAAAGGGTTTCATGGTCTTTAAAGCAAGATGTAAAGACTCAATCAAAGGCTTTGCCTCAAGCATTGTTGCCATTACAATACCAATTCTGGAATTCATCTGCTAAACACCAATAATTCCTGCATCTATTGCATGTCGCTTTAAAATCTCAATAGCCTCTCTACCATCCCTTCCAAGGGAGATGGTAAAATCATTTACATATAAGGCAATATGCTCATTTATTACATTATCATCAAGCTCTGCAGAATGAGATTTAATAAAATTACGTGAGCTTTCTCTGTTTTTCATGGCATATAACACAGAATCCTTTATTATCTCTTCAATGTCCGACTTCAACCTATATCCATGTTCTCGTTTAATTGCGATACACCCAAGGGGAATAGGCATAGAGGTTTTTCTTTCCCACCAATTGCCAAGATCTTCAATTAATTCAAGATTATAATTTTTATAAACAAATCTACCCTCATGTATAATTACTCCTGCATCATATTCCCCGGAGGCAATTTTTGGCATTATTAGATCAAATCGCTCGTATCGTAAATTTTTGCACTGCGGGGCATATATTCTAAACAATAAAGCAGCAGTTGTCCATTCTCCTGGCAGTGCAATAACAGAATCTTCTTTAAGCCTCCTGCCTCCTGAGACAACCAGAGGACCACAGCCATAGCCAAGGGCTGCTCCAGAATCTAAAATTTCGTAACTCTCTCTAAGTCTGAGCCATGCATGAAAAGATAGTTTTGTTATATCACAATACAAATTCCTCGCAAGAGAATTTAGTTCTTCAACATCAGCAATAGTAAGCTCAAAATCGTAACCTCTGGTGTCTACAAGATTATGGGTCATTCCATGAAAGATAAAGGTATCGTTGGGGCATGGAGAAAATCCGAGATTCAGGCTCTTCATATTCAGAGTTCCTATATAAAAATTGTTAAAAAAAGTTAAATTGTTTGAAAAAAAGAAAAATTTTTATTTACATTATGGTCAATGATTTTATTGAAATATCTATAAATTTTTAGAATCCAGAGGCTCAAAATTAAAGTTTTTGGATAATTCAAACTATAGTGGAGGTTTTTGATGGCTTACAGAATTGATGCTTCTAAATGTACAGCTTGCGGAGCATGTGAGGCAGTATGCCCTGTTTCCTGCATATCAGAGCAAAGTGACGGGAAAAGAAAAATAAATGAAAATGAATGCATTAGCTGCGGTTCCTGTGCTGCAGAATGCCCTGTTGAGTGTATATCTGAAGTATAATCCATAAGAAAGACTATGATTTCCGGGTAGAGCTCTGCCCGGAATCAAAAAATATCTGTCCTGAACATATATCCACTTCTGAAATAATACTGCAAGAGATATGTTCTGTCGTCATTAGTGCTATGGATATAATCAGTGAGATAATATTCACCAAAAACTCCCATAAAAAAATCTGACCATTCTGTTACCAAAAATCTAAAAATAGCACCACCTGATAGAGCTATCTGTGAGGCATCAATATACTTCATGGCATCATCAGATTTTACTACATAGTCATCAGCAGTCATTTTTGATGAAAAAATGTAGGTATATGTCACTCCACCATGGAGATCAAGAGAAGAACTACTTCCTTTTAATGTCAATATTAAATGAAGTGGCATCGACAGACAGTGAGATATCCACAATGCATCAAATTCATTAGCAGTATCAGGATACATTGTAACATTATTTCTTAGATAGCGATATTCTATCCCGCTTCCAATCGAAAATAATTGCGATAGATTCTTCTCAATGAGAACTCCACCTCCCATAAGCCAGCCTGTATCGATCTCTGCATGTGACTCTTTGAATTTGATTTCATTTGTGCCAAAATTTGCAACAAATCCGAGGGAAAATCCAGAAGAACTATTTAACTCCTCTCCATAAACTCTACAATATAATTGGAAAATAATAAGTAAAAATAATACACCTATGGACAAATGCCTTCTGGCCATATTCACGAATCCTGCTGTTCATCCATAATACAGATTCCATTGAAAACAGCTCCGCTCTCCATTACTATCTCTGGCGATATCATATCAGCACTGATTTTACTCTTTTTAAAAAGCTCAATTTTCTTTGCTGCCTTGATCTTACCATTTACATTGCCACTGACAGAAACAATGCCTGCAGTTATATCTGCGCTGGTGTTTGATTCTCTGCCTATGATAAGATGACCATCGGATATGATCTTGCCCTCAAACTTTCCTTTAATTTTAAGGGAATTTTTAAATTTTAATGTCCCACGAAACTCAATATCCTCCGCTATTACCGTGTCTATCTTATTTTCGTCCTCGATTATTTCCTTTATGTCTGACATTTGTTAACTCCAGTATTTTTTGTGCAGTAAATTTATTTGTAAATTATAAAGTTATGTTTTTTATTGTCAAATAAAAACTAAGAGGACATAATATAAAACTTTTAGATAATAGTGTTAAGTTAAATGAATAAAAATTTTCAGAAATGATTCCTAAATATAATTTAGTGTAAAATTAAGTAACTATCATCCCCACCGAAGACAGCGGGCATAATAGAGTATTTTTATTTTAAAATAAGTTAAGGGATAAATACTAAAAAATTTTAGAAAAATCAATTATTTTATTGACATAAACAAAAAGTAAGCTCTCGCTTAAAAATAAGGAATGAATATTCATTCTCAATATTTATAATCTAATATTATAACTGGTAAATGAGCGATAACCAGGTATAATATTGAGATTTTATGTCAATAAAAATAAATACAAAAGGTATTTTTATGCCAAAAAACTTTACATTTTCGAGGAGGCACAATTATGTTTACCTTTGCTGAGGGTGTAAGCAGCACTCTAGTTATCCTTGTATGGGTGATGGTTTTGGTAGCTCTCTTTGGGCTCAATGAAATCACCAGGCGTTCCAAATGGATCGGCTTTTTTAGCTTTTTTATCCTGCCCATAGTTCTCACAGTTTTATGGTTAACTCTTTTAAAAGACACAGCATACATGGACTGGTTTCACCTTGCTAAGGTCTATTCATCAACTGCTGGGTGTGCAGGATTCTGGCTAATTCGCCATTTAAGGTTTAAAAAGAAAGATGGCACCATGTGGAAACTTAGCGAAAAGAAATGGGCTCTGTGCTTTCCACCGCTTATTCTTGCCATAAATATTGCAGAGGCTGTTGCCCGAGATTTCGAGGTGGGATTTAACTATACTACCCCTGTAATTGAATTCATGCACAACCAGATACAATATTACATTGGAGGTCCCTGGAATCACATGAATGCCATAGCTGGCATACTCAACATCATCACGATAACTGGTTGGTTTGGGATTTGCATTCGCAAAAAAACAGAAAAGGATGGCAGCATGGATATGCTTTGGCCAGATATGCTATGGTTCTGGATTATAGCTTATGACCTGTGGAATTTTGCATATACATATAATTGCCTGCCAGGTCATTCATGGTATTGCGGTCTGGCATTACTTATTGCTCCAACAATCTGTGCATTTACTGTTGGCAAAGGTGCATGGTTGCAGCACAGGGCTCATACCCTGGCTCTATGGTGCATGTTTGCACAAACCTTCCCTGCCTTTATAGATGAAGGTATCTTTGCAGTAAACTCTGTGTCCGCTGCTCAAATTGCTGCTGCAGCAAAATCCGAAGGAATTCAACTTACAACTCAAGGATTGTATCCTGTTTTGTCGGCTAATCCAAATACAAATCCAATGTTTTTCATAAGTCTACTGGCATTGCTATCAAACATTGCAGTCTTTGCCTATATGATTTACAAAATATATCAGACAAAACGCAATCCATACACATCAGAGCTTTATGTGGATCTTGCAAGATACAAAGAAGTTCTTAGCCTTGCAGAATAATCTTAAGACAAAAAAGCAGGTGAGCCCGTCACCTGCTTTTTTTGTAATAAAAATGTTAACGTTATGCTTATGGTTTTACAGTTGTCAGATATTTGAATTTGCCATCTTTTACAACTTTAATGATAGCATCCTTTACTGCATCACCGTTTTCATCAAGTGTTATAACGCCTGCTGCTCCTTCAAAATCCTTTGTCTTTGCAATTTCATCTCTAATCTTTTGTGGATCAAGAGAGTTTGCTCTTTCAATAGCAGCTCTAACAACTAAATATGCATCATAGCCAAGGGCAGTAACAGCATCTGGATCTTTTTTGTATTTTTCCCTGTAGGCCTTAAGGAATTGCTCTGAAGTTTTATTCATTGGAACCTCAGAGGTAAAGAATGTTGAAAATACAGCACCTTCTACAGATTTTTTGCCAACTTCAAGGAATGGACCTGTCTCCCATGTGTCACCACCTAAGAATGGAATCTTTATTCCCTGATCCCTTGCTTGCTTAATTATAAGAGCTGACTCTGTATAGTTACCTGGAGCAAAAATAACATCTGGCTTAAGTTGAGCAATAGCTGTAACCTGTGCTGTGAAGTCATTATCACCTGTGTTATAGCTAAATGGTTTTGCAAGTATTGCCTTTTCATTGCCTGTAAGCTTAACAAAGGAATCCATAAAAAATTTAGCAAGTCCAACTGAGTAATCGTTAGAGATCTCCTGAATTACACATGCAGTCTTTGCATTGAGATTTTTTACAGCATAGGTAGCCATAACCTGTCCCTGAAATGGATCAAGGAAGCATACCCTGAAATACCAATCATTTCCCTTTGTTACAAGTGGGTTTGTTGCAGAACATGCCACAGCTGGAACTTTTCCTTTAATGATAGGACCTGCTGCCATGCAAAAAGAGCTTCCCCAGCTTCCAATGATTGCTGTAACCTTATCATTGTTAACAAGTCGCTCAGCAGCATTTGCAGCCTCTACCTTATCGCTTTTGTTATCTGCAATGACAAGCTCGATTTTTTTACCCAAAACCTCAGGGAATAGTTCATTGGCAAGTTTTATACCCTGAACCTCAAGCTCTCCACCACTTGCATTTGCTCCTGTCATAGGTTCAAAGACTCCAATTTTAATTACAGTTACTTCTGAAAGATCAGGAGCCTTTTTGCTACATCCTGTAATCATTACAGCAAAAAACAAAAAAGCTGTAATTAAAAGAGCTAACTTTTTCATTATACACCTTCCTTTTTTATAAAATTATAAAAAATTTATTTTATAGCAGTACCTCTGTACTGTTATAATTCAAAGCTAAAATTGGAAAGACATTTTGTGAATTGAAACAATGTTAACAATTTAATATGGGTTAAGTCAATTCAAAATTATATTTACTAAGCGAATTGATAGAATAATGTCATTTTAATTCTTTCATAGAGTCAAAACCTTTCAAAAAAAGTCAATTCATGAGTCATTTTTCTCAAAAAAGTTTACCATATATTTTTTTAATAAAATTGCTTTTTTATGTTGATATAATATTGACTTCAAAAACAATTAACTATAACTTTGCATGATTTCCCGCTGAAATCATTAAAATAATTTAAATATAAAGAGAGTAAGATGACAGCAAAGACTACTTTTCGTGACAGTTTTATTTATAATACTGCAATGTTTTTATTTTCCTTTTCAGTAATGGCTCTTGAAACAATTTTTATGCATCAGTTGCTTATAATAACAAACTACCTCACAGCAACCTATGTAATAGCCATTGCAATGATCGGCATAGCTATGGGCGGATTTATAAGCTTCTACCTGGCAAGAATAAAAGGCTATTTTGTTATGTTTATTGCCTCTCTGCTTTTTATGGCATCAATACCTCTTTCCTATTATAATATAATAAGGATAGGAGAATTTGATTATCCATATTTTTTGGTATTGCCTTTTTTCTTTTCTGCAATAATAATTTCAATACTATTTGCCAGGGGTAACTCCAACAGAATATATTTTACAAATCTTGTTGCCTCTGCTGCAGGGGTTATTTTCCCTATTTTTAGTGTAAGCGCTATTAAATCAGAAAATAGCCTTATACTCTTGTTATTTGTCCCTGCGATTTTTATCCTGAGCCTTGTAATTGGCTTTAGAAATATATTCGCAAAGATATTTGCAGCACTTGTTGCTATCCCTATCTTTTTTGGAACCTACTATATATATCATGAAAACATTAAACTCCCTCTTGAGATCTCAAAAGAAGATTTTGAGACTAAAATTGTCCCTTCGATAAAAAGCAAATTTGATAAGGACTTTATACTCTCCAAATATACTCCTGCGGGTGATAAATACTTACTATCAGGAAGTGACTACGAAAAAAAACGTGCAAAATATATTCTCACTGATATTGGCTACAATCAAAGCAGTGATTACCGCAACATTAACTTCTGGAAAAATCTGGATATAAACTATAAAATAAAATGCGACTCCTCAAACAAAATCAATGACAGAAAGGTCTGGTGCTCCCAGATGAAATATCATAACTGGAAGGTTATATTTTCTGAAGATGATCTCATGGGGAAAATTGACCTCTTTGCAATTGATGACAAAAACATATTCTTCTGCACCAATGCAATACCACTTGATACAGTTGACAAAAGTAATGGTTCTTATTGGGACCCACGAGTTCCTCATATTGATAATCCAAAAGTTTTCATTATTGGTCTTTCCTATGATGGAATTGTAAAATCTGCCAAAAAACTTCCTGGAGCAAAAGTTATTGGAGTTGAGTTCTCTCCCATCATCATGCGCATCATGACAGAAAACAACGGCGAGGGCTATTTTTCTGTATTTGGAAACTACCCATATAAAGATGTAGAGGCTTATGAGGCAGAGGGTAGATATTTTCTTTCCAGCAATGATGAAATCTATGATATGATAACATTAATGAATCTTCACTATGAATATCCTGCAATTGCAACCCTTGCTCCAGAGTATCTCCATACTGTGGAAAATACCAAGATGATGCTTAATAAGCTATCTGATAAGGGTATGGTTGTATATGAAGAAATTATTGAAACTAAGAGATCCAGATATGCCTTTTATAAATTTCTCAATACCATCAAACAGGCAATGAAAGAAATGGGTATTGAAGATCCAAACAAACACATAATTGTTTATTCATGGGACTTCTGGGGTAACTGGAAACAGTTTCAAACAGTTTTAATCAAAAAAACACCCTTTACTCCTCAGGAGCTTGGAACATTTTCTGCATATCACAGTGCTCTTGTCTCTCGATATGGTTCAGAGATTTTTGTTCATCCCAATATGACAACAGGCCATATGTTTGAAAAAATATTTAAATCTCCTGAACCTCTATACTCCATGAATGATTATCCAGATAGTTTATTCAAAAACGAGCTTTATGGAGATATTCTTGAAAAGATCACCTCTCCTGATGATAAAAAATTTGTTGAAAGCCTATATGTATTTAATCCAACTTATGGACGATATTATCTCAGAAAAAAATCAATGTCAGAAAGTGACTTCCAGAAATTTGAGGCTCTCCTACGGTCAATAGATTATCCCTATGAACTTGACCTGTCACCAACTACTGACGATAAACCTTTCCCTTTTAATATTTATAAAAACAAGAAAGAGGTTAAAACTCCTCTTGAGTTTATTTTCAAAATAGCTGCCATAATGCTAATCCCAGTTTTACTTCTTGCCATATTTAAATATGGCTCTCAAAGGTTTAGACTTTTGGGTCACACTCTCTTTTTCGCATTACTTGGCTTTGGATTTATGTTAATTGAGATTGTGTTAATGCAAAAATATCAGAGATTCATAGGCTCCCCTATTTACTCAACAATTGTAATTCTTGGTGGGCTCTTGCTTTTTAGTGGTATTGGAAGTTTTGTAAGCAGGAATTTTAGCAAAAGACTCCTTGTCATCTTAATATCAATTATCCCATTGCTCATAATCTTTCAGGCATTCTTTATTGACGATGTATTTCTTGCCTTTGCAAAATACAGCTTCAAGGCAAAACTTTTCATTGCATCGGGTCTTATCTTCCCTTTAGCCTTTCTGATGGGTATTCCCTTCCCTCATGCTATGGAACAGGTTAAACAGGATGTCTCTGATGAGTATGCTACTTTGATGTTTGGAGTAAATGGCATACTTTCCACTGTTGCTGTTTCTCTATCTCTTTTACTTAACGTTACCTATGGCATGAGCACAACTTTGATGATTGGATTTGCAACCTATGTAGCAGCAATACTCCTTTTCATGATAATTAAAAAATGAAAAATAAAATTCTTAAATTTATGCTTACCTGCATTGCAGCAATCTCTTTTCAAACTTGCGTCAATGCAGGTGAACTAAAGGTTTATGCTATTAAATATGGCATATCTCAATTTCCAGAAAAATTTATATTTCTTAATAGCAAGTCTAACAAAACAAAAAATTTTTCATGGATGTTTTACTATATTGAATTCAAAGATCGTAAAATACTTATTGATACAGGATTTAATAACCAAAAATTCATAAAGATGTTCAGTATAAAAAATTTCATTGACCCTGTCAAAATCCTTAAAGACAACAATATAACTCCAGAAAGTATTACGGATATAATAATAACTCATGCTCATTTTGATCATATAGAAAATATTCATCGATTTCCCAATGCCCGCATAATAATTTCCCTTGAAGAATATAATTCTCTTTTTAATTCCAGAGGAAATCTTGATATTAAAAAAAAGCTATCAGATAAATCACAATTGATAATTTTTGAGGATAACTATACTCTATACGATTTTTTCTTTATAAAAAAAATAGGTGGCCACACAAAAGGCTCTTCTGTCATCTTCTTTGATTATAATTCTAAGAGATTTTGCCTAACAGGGGATGAAATATATTCTCTGGGAAATCTAACTCAAAATATTGGAAATGGAACAGTAGTAGATTCTGCAAAAAATTTAAATTTTATAAATGAATTAAAAAACTCAGGTGATATCCCTCTAATTTTCCATGATGACAAATATTATGATATGCCTAAGAACTTTATCCAGATTATCCCATAAAAAATACGTTTAAATCCAAACCTCTAAAATAGCTCCCTGGAAAATATAAGCTCCCTGCCCTTGTTCATTTGTTTAAAACTTTTGATTATCTAAAAAAATTTGCCTTTAAGTCATTTTTTTATTATTATGAAAAAATAAAAATTACAATACTACTTTAAAATATAAAGAAATATTTTCTCAAGGGAGGCCATTTAATGAGGAGTCTAAAACAAAAATTAATTACACTCACAGTGGGAACTGCAATTCTGGTGCTAATTGCTATTTTATCAATTACCATCTTTTCAATTTACAACTACAGCTCTTCCCTCTTGAAGCTAAATTCTGATTCAATCATTAATGACTATGATAAAAACGTGCGCAACCAGGTTGAAAATGCTCTCTCTATGCTTGATGCTGTATATAAATATCAAAAGGACAATAATCTCTCAGATGAAGAAGGGAAAAAATTGGCCCGGAGACTTCTGCGAGATCTCAAATACGATAAGTATGGATACTTCTGGGCAGATGATTATGATGGAATATGTCAGGTTATGCCACCAAACACTGCGCAGGAAGGGAAATCCCGTATAAATATGCAAGATGCCAGAGGAAAATACCTTATACAAGAAATACTAAAAAATGGAAGACAACCTGAGGGTGGATATACTGAATACTGGTTTCCAAAGCCAGGGGAAACTGAGGCAAAAAGAAAGAGAAGTTACAGTAAAGCCTTTGAGCCATATAAGTGGGTAATAGGAACAGGAAACTACATTGATGATATAGATGAGATCATACAAAAACTCAAGGAAGAAAATAAGATCTATCTTACCAGGCTTGTTATTATAGTCATCTCTGTTGCTATTTTGCTTTCAATTATAAGCTTTATCATCTCTCTTTATTTTGGGAACTCCATAGCAAATCCTATAATTAAAGCATCTAAGGTGGCTAACAAACTTGCCGAGGGTGATTTGACTCAGCGCCTTGATAAAAAATATGAGCAAAGAGACGATGAGGTGGGTATACTTATCACAAGCATAAACATTGCAAGTGAAAATCTTGAAAAGATGTTTACTACGATTGCTACTGCCATGGAGAGTCTCTATTATGCAATTGAGCAAATAAGTCAAGGTAACCTTAATTTATCTCAACGAACTACAGAACAGGCTTCATCCCTTGAAGAGATAGCATCGACAATTGAAGAGGCAACTGCAACTCTTGTGCAAAATGCAGACAATGCCAAACATGCAAATGATACAGCCAGAGCATCTTACGACTTTGCTCAGAAAGGTGGGGATCTTGTTAATTCTGCAGTTGCATCTATAAATGAGATCAGTCAGTTCAGTAAAAAAATTGCAGAGATCACCTCTGTGATTAACGAGATAGCATTCCAGACAAATCTCCTTGCTCTTAATGCAGCTGTAGAGGCAGCTCGTGCTGGTGAGCAGGGACGAGGTTTTGCTGTTGTTGCAGGAGAGGTTAGAAACCTTGCTCAGAGAGCTGGAGCTGCTGCAAAAGAGATAGATAATCTCATAAAAGAATCTCTTGAAAAAATTGAAAGCGGAACAGAACAGGCAAATCACAGTGGAGAAGCGATCAAAGAGATTGTCCACTCAATAAAAAATGTTACAGAGCTTATATCTGAAATTGTTGCAGCAGTTGATGAGCAAAAATCTGGGATGGAGCAGGTAAATACTGCCGTGATGGAGCTTGACAGCATGACCCAACAGAATGCTGCTTTAGTTGAAGAAACCGCCTCTGCCAGTGAAGAGATGTCTTCTCAGGCAATGGAATTGATGAATCTGATTAAAAATTTTAAAATTTCCACTGAAATACAGGGGGATCATAAACAACTGATAAGATCAAGTGCTCTTTTAAAAAAAGATATTAAAAATGATGTCAAAATAAATTCTCAAAAAAAGAGCGATTTAGATGATGATTATGATGTATTTTAACTTTAATGACTTGACAATAAAATACTCCCTGCCATAAATGTGGCTGTTGCGCCTGTAGCTCAGTGGATAGAGCGTCGGACTTCGAATCCGTGCGTCGCAGGTTCGACTCCTGCCAGGCGCGATGAGTTAAAATCTCTGCAATTCTCTATATACTGAATCGCGGAGAACTGGTATCTTACCTGCCTGTTTTATGAGAGCAATTATCTCCTCCATATTAGTAGTATTTTTTATTCCAGTTGCCTTTACAACAAGCTCTTCCATAATCACTCCACCAAAGTCATTGGCCCCCATTGATAATGCAACTTGTGCAATGGCAACCCCCTCTGTAAGCCAGCCTGCATGAATATACTTTATGTTATCAAGATAGATCCTTGATATTGCAACTATTTTGAGATAATCAATCCCTGTGGCAGGGGTAATTCTTTCCATAGCTGTCTTCTCTGGAGAAAAAGACCATGGTATAAATGCCCTTAAAATTCCTGTTTCATCCTGAATATCGCGGATAACCTTTAAATGGTCAATTCTTTCCTCTAAGGTTTCATCCATTCCGTATGTCATTGTTGCTGTAGATCCCATAGAATTAACAGCCAGAGCCCTTATTACCCTGCACCACTCATCCTTTGTTGCCTTGAGAGGGCTCACAATTTTTCGAATTCTATCAACAAGCAAATCCGAGGCTCCAGGAATTGAGTCAAGCCCTGCGGCTTTCAAACGACTCACAGCTTCCTCTATGGTGATGTTGCTTTTTTTTGACATGTGGACAACTTCTGCAGGGGAAAAGGAGTGGAGATATACATTGGGGAATCTTTCTTTCACGGATCTGATTAGTTTTTCATAAAATTCAATATCATACTCTGGATGAAGCCCTCCCTGTAGCATAACCTGAGTGCCACCTGCAATGGACATTTCACCGATTTTATCTAAAACCTCATCTATGGAGAGTTCATAGGATGGTATTACTCCTCCTCTGGCATGGAAGGCACAAAATTTGCATTTTGCCTCACATATATTTGTAAAATTGACTATGCGATCCAGAATAAACCCAACTGTTTCTTCTGGATGAATCAATTGTCTTCTATGATTAGCCAGAGCTCCAAGAATTGGAAGGGGCCATTCAAAAAGCATGAGGGCATCCTTTTCAGATATTCTTTCACCAGATAAAATTTTATCTTTTAAAGCAATAAAACCTTTCATAAATCAGCAAACTCCAACCTTTTAACTTCTGCAATTATGCCAGCAGTGGAAGCTTCGGTAAAATAAAAACTCAACGCCTGCTGCAACTCCTCTGTAAATTCAAACCGCAGATATGAATAATACTTGCTTATGTCATATTTTATATCAGGATATCGCAATGAAGCATTTTTAACAAGCTCCTCTCTATTGCTTTCAAGATTTTTTAGAGACCTCTGGAAGGATTGACATATAGATTTTATCAAATCTCTATTTTTTGAAAGCTCATCTCTGTGCACAAGAAAAATAGCAAAAACAACAGGATATCCTGTTTTTCTAAACCAAAGATCTCCAAGATCATAGGAATATTCAACTGGAATGGGAGTTTCTTTCATAGCCTCATTTCCTATTACAAGGGCTGCATCTACAGAGTTAAAATCAGGCTGTGGTTTAACAGGAATATACTCAGGCTTAACCTTATAATATTTTGAGAGCAAAACCTTTAACAAGGCCACTGAAGTTTCTGAGGCTGTTGTGAGGCCTACAGTTTTACCGTGAAGTTCCTCAATGGGAACATGACTTTGCAAAACTACAGATTTTACATATCCAACAGAGCTAAGACAAAATTGCGGAAGGATTAAAAAATCCTTTTGAAGATAAGAATATGCTGCTGCAGATACAGGGCTCATTGTAATCTTACCCTCTTTCATCATCCTGTTAAGCTCTCCGGGATAAGCTGGGATAATATTTACTCCCTCTGGGGGCGAAGATTCAAAGATCTCATAATAAAAAGGAAAACAATTAAGATAATTTATATATCCAAGATTCATACTTTACTAACTCTCCTGTAATCCGCTGTTGACCTTGCTGGAGTTTTACCTGCAGATTTTATTAGATTTTCTAAAAAATCGATAGAACCATAGTCAGAGGTTTTTGCGCCAGCACTATGGACAACTTTTTCTTTAATGTATGTTCCTCCTATATCATCTACTCCGAAGTCCTGTAAAGCAGAGGCCATTTTTTCACCAACATACATCCATAAAGCTTTAATATGAGGGACATTGTGAAGAAAAATTCTTGCTGTAGAATAAATTCTTATATCCCTAAAACCTGTTGATTGCACCTTTGATTTTATCTCTGTATTTTCATCATGGAATTTCAGTGGTACAAAAGTTTTAAAACCACCGGTCTTTTCCTGAAGCTGACGGATCTCAAACATGTGATTTATAATGTCATCAATAGTCTCTATATGATTATATAACATAGTAGCATTGCTTTTTATGCCGAATTGATGGGCAATCTCCATAACCTCAAGCCAGCGCTTACCTGAAATTTTTTTTGGGGAGATTATACCTCTCTTGTCATCAGCAAAAATTTCTGCCCCTCCCCCTGGGATTGCTCCAAGGCCTGCATCTTTTAAAATAGCAAAAACCTCTTCAAGAGACAGACCGTTTAACCTTGCAAAATAATCATATTCAACAGCAGTAAAGGCTACTATGAATATGTCATCGTTTATCTCCTTAATTCTACGAAGCATATTTACAAAATAATCAAGCTTAAGATCACTGTTAAGGCCACCAACGATATGAACCTCATCTATGCCGTTTTCATCTGCCTCTCTCACTATTTTTTCTATATCATCTATAGTATATAGGTATGCCTTCTCATCATCTCTATCGCAGGAAAATGCACACAGTGGGCAACGGAGTTCACATATATTGGTATAATTGAGATTTATATTTACACCATAATAAGTTATATCTCCATGATATTTTTCTCGTATATGATTTGCAATCATGCCAAGAGCATTAATGTCATAGGTCAAAAGCATATTGCGTCCATCTTCCCTGCTAACAGGTTCATCTTCTAAAACCTTTTGCGCTATCAAGGTAAGATTATTATCTTTTATTAAATCAAAATCGATCATTGAGAATTACTCCAAAAAATTTATTTATCAACTTTTCTATCAAAATTTCTATGTTGTTCAATTACTTTTATTATCTCATCAAAGATCTCTTCTGGATTGTTAAAATTACCACTAACAGGTCGTCCGATTTTTGCCTTTATGCTATCTGAGAGAGCATCTTTAATTAAAAAGATCCCCTTTCTCAGTTCTCTCCTATCATCTGGAATAGATCTAAAATCCTCAAGGCCAATAAGCACAATCCCCTTTATATCTTTACTTATATTGTCAGATTCTGTCCCCTTCATTAAAGTATCAATTCTTTTTTTGTAATCAATGGTGCGCCACTGAGAGTCCACCACCTTACCTTTCCTCTTTTGCATTATCCTTAACAAAAGTTGAAGAGCAATAAGTGCAATTATTATTGGTATTATCTTCTCTAACATTCCTCCTCCTGGCTATCGAATATATTTTTATTTTTACGAAGTAACAGTAAGCATGTAAAGAAGTGAGGTTGCTCTTGTGATTCCACAATAAAGAAGTTCCTCTGAAAGATACTGATTTTTGTTCATAAACTCCACATCGCGTTTGTGAAAAACAATTATAACAACATCAGATTCCATACCTTTGAACTCGCGAATTGTTCGAAAATTAATCGACACTTCAAAAGGCTTGTGGATGTTATCTGATTCAGCTATATAAAACTTTCCTATATTTTTTTTCAAGGCAAAGACTGAATTGCTTATGGAGCGATTGGAGAGAATTACTATATTATCTTCAGGTATTTTGTAGCTAAATACCAGCTCTTCAAGAAGCCTCTCAAGAAAAATAAAAAAATCATTGTTACTGTCAAAATCTAACTCAAAAGGAGATATGCCAGATAATCTCAGAGACCTTGTATTATAACCAAGACCTGTCATATCAAGACCAAATTTATGGATCTCATCACAGCATCTTATATTTTTATCTAAATTGAATATATAATTATTATGATCAGATTTATAAATCAAACGCTTAATGGGCAATTCCTTCTCCTTTCTATATATTGTCTCATTCTCATCATAAAAAACATATACTGCTTTATTTTTATATTTTATAAAGAGATTCTGCAATATATCGCACCAGCTTATTCTAAAATCTTCTCCCTCGTCTATTATAACAGCATCATATTCATGTTTTTTAAGAGAAATGTGCCCGCTTTCTATAACAAGTGAAAGAGCCAAAACTAATCTATAATCAAAAAAATCATCTTCAGCAGAACCATCGGGAACAAAGAGATATAAAATGTCGATTATCTCAAGTGGGAGGATTTTCTCATATTTTTCTATCACTGAATCATAATCATACCCAGCCTTAAGATTACTCAAAGAGAAAAGAGCAGCATTGATATGCAGATCTAAATTTTTCACTGCCCTTGTTTTTTTCTGAGTAATAAAATAAGCACTTTCGCCTCCTGCCAGAAGTAGCTGTGACAGACATTCAAAAAAATAATCCTTGTATATTTCATCCCTCAAAAGCCATGATAGATAGTCCCTTACAAGTGTGTTTGCAAAGGAATAAAAAGTCATCACATCAATTTGAGGATAAAATTCGAGCTTTTGAGCTACAAATTGACAAAGAGCCCTACTGTTACATATAAATAATACTTTTTTACCTTGAGTAGCAAGTCGAGCAGCCTTTTTCATTCCAAGCCAGGTCTTGCCTGTGCCCGCTGAACCCTTAAAGGCAATTCGTTCTTTATCCTCAAAAAGATCCAACAGATTTTCCTGGAGCAAATCTGTTGTAACTAATTTTCTTTGTCTTTCCAGCTTTAGTCTGTGATAGGCAAAGGGTATACGCAGGTCAATGGAAAAAAGTGAAAGAAAATTTTGATTTTCACTTGAAGACAAAATTTTTTGCCCATAAGCATCTTCTGTAAGAACAAAAAGGCTATCCACCCATTGAGCAATACTCCCCTTATGTGGCTCAAAGACATGGGACTCATGAATATCAAGCAGCTTAAATTCCTCTGTGCGCTGAAGTTCCATAAATACAACACACCAGTTATAAAGACCAGCAAAAGAAGAGTTAAATTTCAATTCATAAAACCGCTTTAAAGCTCTCATTGAATCCTGAGCTCGTTTAACAGGATCATTTATATCACGAAATTTAGAATCTCTTGAAGTGCAAAACCATTTTTTCCCATCGAAAAATGCCCTACCAATAATCACTTCAAGGGTAATGAAACCGCGGGACTGACAAAATATTATAAAATCACAATCCCCATCTTCTTTCCCACCCCAGAAAGAATAATGAAAAATATGAAAAGAATCATCAAGTTTCATGAGATCTGAAACTATAAATTTTAGTTCCTGAGGAATTTTTCCCTGAGTTACAATATCTTGAGGGTATATCTTTGCCATATCACTTTTTTATGTATCACTATTTGTATCCAGTAATTATTCCTAAATATGATTTTTAGTGTAAAATCAAGAAAATACTATCCCCGAAAACTTCAGCGGCGGGGATAAGAGAGTATTTTTATTTTAAAAGAAGTTAAGGAATAAATACTGATTTACATCACAATATTTATCATTGCAAAGATAGCAACTTTTTTTTATTATAAAAATTTATTTAGATATTTTATAACAATGCATTTTTTTGCAAATATTTATATTTTTTGATTAACAAAATTATACCGTGATTTACAAATTAATTAAATTATATAAGGATAAAATATATGGAAATAATCATATCCAATGAAGCTAAAAATTATATAACTAAAAAAGGCAAAGAAATAAAAATTACATTTGAAAGCTACCATGCCTGTGGAGGCTGAGCTCCAACCCGGCAAATATCAAGCCGGGTCCCTGCAGTTAGCACGGGAAAACCAGCCAGTTCTGTTCAATATCTTTACAAAAAATATGAAAAAGATGGAATAACAATATGGATTCATGAGGATATTGTCCACAAACAAAATTCTCCCATAGAGATTGAATTTTCTAAATTTCTTTTTTTTGGAGAACTTAAGCTAAAAGGTGTAACCTCTATTTTTTCTTGCTCATAAAATCAAAGTGCTTTGGTGGAAAGAGTTTTTTGCCGATTAAATTAATAAGTTGACTTCTTAGTTTCTTATTAGTTTAATCAGGCATGAATCTGATAAAAAAACATAGCATAAAAGTTATAGACCACCGAAAACTGCTCTCTGAGGCAAAAAAACTTTACAGAAAAAACCGTCTCCATGAATCTATCTCTATACTGCAGAAGCTTATTCATCATGGATTTGGCAATGATGAGGTAACACTTCTCCTTGCACGAAATTATGATAAACTATGCTTTCTTACATCAGAGGCCGAATATGAGGAAGCAGCCTTAGTTCACTATAATGAGTTAATCAATCACTCCCAGATAAAAAAATACAAAAAGAAGGCTCTTAAGCTGCGCAAAAAATTAGTAGATAGAATAACTACTCCCGGTGAGGCAGAAAAAAAAGCATGGAGTAAAGCAGAAGAGCTTGCCCAAAACTATCCAAAATCTGCCAAAGCATGGTTTATGCTTGCTGCAAATTTTCCTGTGAGGAAAAATCCTCTCTTTGTAATAGATGCTTATAAAAATGCCCTGAAGCTAAATGAAAACTATATACTGGCAATCTTTAGATTAGCATATCTCCATCAACACTATCTTCAGGATACAAAGACAGCAATTTCATATTATCTCAAGATGATAAAAATTCCACCCCATAGAGACACAATAGAGCCAGAAGCAGTAAACGTAAAAACACTCATAGAGGGATGCACTGAATTATCGGATATATTTATTTTCATGAAAAATTACAAAAAGGTTCTATCCGCCTTTGATTATAGCGTGAAATTATTCAAAGAATATCAGGACATACTGAGTATTCACGATCTAAAAAGGCTCATAAAAAATTCCTGCTTTGCAGCTTCTAATCTTGGGACTTTAAGTCAATTTAAAAAGCACATACTTAAAAATTATAATATTGATATTGATAACATCATCGAAGAGCTTGGTATAAGTTTTTAGTTTAGAGAGAAATTTCACCAGCTAAATCCTTCTGGAATAGTGATGCCACCTTAGCTGGATCTTTATATTTTCCTAAAAGCACCATGAGCTTTGTTAAAGCTGCTTCTGTAGTAATATCTCTGCCACTTATAACTCCTACTTTGCCTAAAGCTGCACCTGTATTGTATCTTTCCATATCTACAGTTCCAGAAATACATTGACTTACATTTATAACAACAATTCCTCTGCTAATTGCATCACTTATAATTTTCAAAAACCATTCGTCATTTGGTGCATTTCCAGAGCCGTATGTCTCCATCACTACACCTTTAAGATCAGGTATAGTGAATATTGATTTGACTACATTTTCGTTCATGCCAGGAAAAATTTTAAATACCACAACATTATTTTCTATATCTGTAAAAATATTAAGCTCACAGGAATTGCATTTTCTTATATAGTTATAGTTATACTTAATCTCAATCCCGGATTCAGCCAGTGGAGGATAATTGGGAGATTCAAAGGCATTGAAATGCTCTGCACTTCTCTTGACTGTGCGATTCCCTCTATAAAGCTTGAATTCAAAATAAATACAGACCTCAGGCACAAGAGCTTTCCCGTCCTTTTGAGATGCTGCTATTTCTATTGAGGATATCAGGTTTTCCTTTGCATCTGTGCGAAGCATATTTATCGGCAATTGGGATCCTGTAAGTATGACAGGCTTTGACAGTCCATCAAGCATAAAGCTCAAGGCAGAGGCTGTATATGCCATTGTATCAGTTCCATGGAGAATGACAAAACCATCATACTTCTCATAGTTTTTATAAATTATAGAAGCAAGCCTCTGCCACATATCAGGGGTAACAGAGGAGGAATCAATTGGATTTTGAAATGTAATGGAATCAAGATTAAATCCAAATCGCAAAATTTCAGGAACCTCTGACAAAATTCCTTCAAGGCTATAGGGTATCAAGGAACCATCTTTATGGTCCCGTATCATCCCTATTGTTCCTCCAGTATAAATTATGAGAATAGAAATTCTTTTTGTCATAAAAATTAAGCGATGCCCAGATAAGCCTTTCTTACATTCTCATTGTTAAGAAGTTCCACCCCTGAGCCCTTTAAAACTATGTTTCCTGTTTCAAGGACATAACCATAATCTGCAATCTCAAGAGCTGCTTTTGCATTCTGCTCAATAAGAAGCACTGTTACTCCCGATTTATTTATTGTTTGAATTATTTCAAAGATATTTTTTACAATTAAAGGTGCAAGCCCAAGAGATGGCTCATCCAGCATCAAAAGTTTTGGATTAGCCATAAGAGCTCTTCCAAGGGCAAGCATCTGTTGTTCTCCACCAGAGAATGTCCCTGCCTTTTGCTTGAGTCTTTCCTTTAATCTTGGGAATACTGTGCATACATGTTCCAGGCGTTCATCAAAAATCTTTTTATTTTTTTCACAATATCCACCAAGGACAAGATTTTCATATACAGTAAGATTCGGAAAAATTCTTCTGCCCTCAGGGACAAGGACTATTCCAGATCTAACTATATCTACAGTATTTTTACCTGTAATATTCTGGCCTTGATAATAAATCTTCCCTGATGTTATTTTTGTAAGCCCAACAACTGAGCGCAAAGTTGTGCTTTTCCCTGCGCCATTTGCTCCAACAAGCGTTATAATTTTACCCTCAGGGACATCCATATCTATACCCTTGAGAGCTTTTATTCCACCATAGTTTACAGTCAGTCCTTCTATTTTAAGCATCAGTTGACCCCCAGATATGCTTCTATAACTTTGGGATTATTTTGTATTTCCTCAGGAGTTCCTTGTGCAATTGTTACTCCATGGTCAAGGACATATATCCTTTCACATACTCCCATAACCACCTGCATTGTGTGTTCAATTAAGAGTATTGTAAGGTCAAATTTTTCCCTTATCTCATGTATAAAGTTCATTAACTCAATAGATTCCTGAGGGTTCATGCCAGCTGCAGGCTCATCAAGGAGAATAACCTTTGGATCAGTGGCAAGAGCTCTTGCAATCTCAAGCCTTCTTTGCTTTCCATAGGGCAGAGAATAAGCCTTTTCATATAAAACATCATCAAGGCCAAGATCCCTAAGTAGATTAAAAGATTTTTGGATCATGTGCCTTTCTTCTTTTCTATATCGTGGAGATCTCAACACTGATGATAGTAGTGGTGAACGAAGCCTGAGATGATTCCCTACCAAAACATTATCAAGAACTGTCATGTCTTTGAAAAGCCTTATATTTTGAAAAGTTCTGGCAATGCCAAGTCTTGTTATTTCATAAGGACTGCATGTAGTTATATCTTCATTGTTAAAAAAAACAAACCCCTCTGTGGGAGTATATTGCCCTGTTATTATATTAAAGGCTGTGGTTTTGCCTGCACCATTTGGGCCAATGAGGCCAACAATCTCATTATGCTTGATCTCAAGATTAAAGTCAGAAACAGCCACAAGCCCGCCAAATTTCATTGTAACGTTTTCTGTTCGCAGAATATACATATCTATTCCTCTTCAGGTAAATTCAAAGTTTTGTCTTTTGGTCCAAGAATAAAATCCCAGCTGAGCTCTTTACTACCCATAAGGCCTCTCTGAAAAAAGAGAATTACAATCATAAGCAATAAAGAAAATATTACCATTCTCATGCCAGGAATTCCATCAGTCTTAAATATAAGGAAATTCATTGGGCCATCCAAAAATCTGAGATATTCCATGGATACAGTAACAACTATAGCAGATATAACAGTTCCGCTTATGCTGCCCATTCCTCCAAGCACGACTATAAGTAAAATATTAAAGGTAAGCAAAAATCTAAACATAAGTGGATCTATGGTGCCCATAAGATGAGCAAGAAGCCCTCCTCCAATACCTGCCATAAACGAGCCGATTGTAAAAGACAAAATTTTATGTCTGAAGATATTTATACCCATAGCCTCAGCAGCAATTTCATCTTCTCTTATAGCTATAAAGGCTCTCCCATAACTCCCTTTAAAAAGGTAAGCCATAAATAAGATGGAAACAAGCGCAAAACCCCAGGACCACCATATTGTTGTATAAGGTGGCAAACCCTTTAAGCCCAGTGGGCCATTTGTTACATTCTGTAAATTAGTAAAAACAATTCGTATAATCTCACTAAATCCGAGAGTTGCAATTGCCAGATAGTCGTCTCTCAGTTTTAAAACAGGAGCTCCAATTAGAAAACCAATAAGTCCAGTAATGGAACCTGCAATTATTAGAGCCCAAAAAAATCCTACCTCCACATTTGCAAGCCATGGAACAATTGGCTCAAGAAAAAAATTCATCTGTTTCAACTGAGGAGGCATAGTTAGCAATGCTGTGGTATAGGCTCCTACAGCCATAAAACCTGCATGGCCAAGAGAAAACAAACCTGTGAATCCATAAATCAAATTAAGGCTTAATCCAAGTGTTATATATATGCCACATAAATTTATAATTCTCAGTTGATAGGAATCGAGATATTGATTACACAAAAAGAGGACAATCCCCACTAATGCTATTAAGGCAATGGATAGAATTCTTCTTGTTTTCTGATCGTTTTTCATATCAAACCTTCTCCGCAAGCTTCTCTCCCATAATGCCATTGGGCTTTACAAGGAGAATTATTATTAGCAGTATAAAAGCGAACGCATCTCTGTAGCCAGAAAGTTCGGGCACAAAGGCTACAGTCATAATTTCTATAAAGCCTATGACAAAGCCACCAACTACAGCTCCCGCAATATTGCCAATCCCTCCAACAACAGCAGCTATAAAACACTTAAGCCCAGGCATAAGCCCCATGAGCGGATAAAGTTGAGGATATTTCATTCCCCACATTATACCGCCAACTGCAGCAAGTATTGATCCAAGACCAAAGGTATAAGAGATTACACGGTCAACATCTATAGCCATAAGTCTTGCGGCCTCATGATCTTTTGAGAGAGCTCTCATTGCCATACCTGTTTTTGTATAATTCACAAGGTACATAAGTGCAATAAGACATATAATAGCTATTATGGGGATGAAAAAATTTACACTTACAATTGATATTCCTGCAATAACAACAACTTTACCAAAAATATCTGGAATAGGAAAAGCCTTCTGTATTCCGCCAAAGATTACAACACCGAGACTTTCAAGCAAAAAAGAAACTCCTATCGCAGAAATAAGAACTGAAACCTTTGGTGAATTACGCAAAGGCTTATAAGCTACTCTTTCTATGAGAATTCCAAAACAAGCTGTTAAGCCTATTGCAACAATAAATCCTACCCACCAGGGCATCATAAATAAAGTGAGACAATAAAAAGCAAAATAAGCACCAAGCATAAAAATATCGCCATGGGCAAAGTTTATCAAACGCAATATTCCATAGACCATTGTATATCCTATGGCAATCAGGGCATATAAGCTCCCTAAGGACACAGCATTTGAAAAATGCTGAAAAAAACTTTCGATGTTCATTATAAACTCCAGAGGCAATAATGATTTTAGAAATAAAACCGAAGAAATCGTCGATCCTTACCTTTATATGTCAAGAATATTATTCATAAAGTTCTTTGACCTCAGCAGAGAAATTTAAAAATTTACATATCAATAGAGTTATATTTAAAACTTGTCGGATTAAAAGTGTCTTAATAAAAACCAGAGAACTTTCCATAAAATAAAGCTTGTCTAAAAATTTTTAAAAATTAAATTTTCTGACTTTAATAAAAAATCAAAAAAATATCCACAACCCTTGACATAATAGGAATATTAAATATTCTTTTCAGTAATAACTCTTAAAAATACTTTTTAGTATATTTCTTATAAAGCAAGGAAATTTATTACCCCACCATAAATTTTATTAAAGGGAAAGAAAATGGAAGAGATTCTTAAAAGAGCAAATGAACTGGGCTTATTACTAAAAAAGACAAAAGCTTTCTCTGAATTTGAGAGCATATCAAAAGAAGTCGAATCAGATCCTGACGCTTCTGCATTGTTAAAAAAATACAATGAGATAGCTGAGACAATACAGCGAAAATATGAACTGAAT